>OGGE01002030.1_pt1 | contig 10806 bp, 10 predicted proteins | sample 1571121 | NCBI WGS metagenome assembly OGGE01 (sample SAMEA2581959, study PRJEB24529) | metagenome | biome: Human gut stool | place: China | collected 2011
CGGTACGGACGTTGATAAGCCCAGAAACCTTGCTAAAAGTGTGACTGTTGAATAGTGTCTCCTGTTTCAAGGAGCAAAGGCAATTACGGTCTTAAAATAAGAAGAACGAGCATTTTCAAATGCTCCTTTTAGATCGTTTTCGTTATGCACGGCAATCAAATCTGACAATAATTGAGCAACCCTTGAACGATTGCTATCGCTTAAAAGAAAATGATTGGCCTTTACAAAATCGTCGCGAACCGATCTAGTTGTGCCTTTTAAAGTCAGTCCTTTTTCGAGAATTGAACGCGTATTTATTGATGGTGGGTTTTCGCTTACACCTGTTAATAAGATTGTCCCTTTAGGATTTGAACTATTAATCATATCAGCGATTGCGTTTTGAGCACCGTTTCCACCTACACACTCTATCAATAAATCAAAGTAACTATTTGATCTATTGAAAATAGTTTCAACATGGTCCGCAAAGGTAAATTTTTCTAGTTTATCTTCGTGCTTTCCAACAACAGTAACGGATTTGTCAGGAAATTCTTCAGATAGGACTAAAGCAAATAGATAACCTAGACTTCCATCCCCCCATATAGCAATGGAATTAGCCTTGTCTAGTTCCAAATTAATTTGACGAATTGCCTGAAAGCAAACGCTAAGTAGTTCGGTAAAAACAAACGGTAGTGTATCATCCTGTCGAGAAATTTCTATTACTTCAGAGTTATCTAGGCTTACAAGTTCCTGGCAAAATCCATCTGCGTTACTAGATCTAAAAAAAGCATTCAATGTGTAATTCGAATCTAAAGTTGCATGATTTCCACAAGGAAGAAGAATGACTTTTGATCCCACTGCGTGCTTATCATTCGAGGAAGAAACCACGGTACCGATAGCTTCATGGATGAGAACCATCGGTAATTTTTTGTTTAAAATATTTCCAGGTCTCAACCCTAAATAGTACCTTAAATCAGCAGCACAGATCGATAGATAATCTGGCCTTACCAAAATCTTCGTTGGGTCGGTATCTAAAAGTCGAAAATCTGTTGCAAAAACACCAGGTCGAATTAATGGAAACGATTTAACAATCATCCGTTCACCTGCTTCTGATATTGATTTAAAACGGCAGTTGCCAACTGAAGATCAAAAAGTGTAGTGATTTTCATATTAGAAACATCACCTCTCACTAATCCAACTGTTACATTATGATCAGATAGAATTCTTGCCGCATCAGTAACATTTTCCAAATATTGAGCACTTAACGTTTCGTATATTTTTATAAACTGATCAATATAGAATGTTTGAGGTGTTTGGCCCAAAAACATGTTCTTCCTAATAGGAACAGATGAAATTGCTGTTTGATCTGTTGATTCCACTATAGTATCTGAGCTGGGTATAACAGTATCTGCTGCTCCAAATTTTCGACAAATCTCAATATTTTCCTTGATAATTTCAATAGTAACAAATGGACGAGCTACATCGTGTGATACTGCGATATCATCATCTGCTATCTGAAACATTTCATTCAAATGTTTCAACCCTCTATAAAGGGACTCCTGTCTGGTTTGTCCTCCTAAACAAATCGATACTTGTTCAAAAGATAAACTTTTAAGAATATTGTTTGATTGTTCAAACCAATCAGAGGGAACAACAACTACTGTATGTTTTAAAAAAGGGCAATTTGCAAATTTTTCAACAGAGTGCTCAAGTAGTGTTTTATCTCCTAACTTTAAAAATTGTTTAGGGGTGGGAAGCCCTAAACGCGTACCTTTGCCACCTGCAAGTAGGATACCATAATTCATCGCGATCTCCGATTCTCCAAAAAGTAGATGAATTCTATCATTCTATCACAAGCATGACCGTCACAAGCACTCATAAAAACATCCTTTAGCTCTAGGGCATTTTCATGTTTTATCAATAAGATATTAAGGATAAGATCCTCCAGGGTATGAGAGACAAAATCAGGAAACATTTTTTCTGGATCAAAATATAAGCCTCGTTCCTGAGAATATTCCAATTTGTCCTTTATGTGCCAAAAAATGCGGCCTCCCAAAAGACTAAAATCAAATATAATAGAAGAATAGTCAGTTATGATCGTTCCACTCTCTTGAATGCATTCAATCAGTGATTTATTTCCCCAGTTTAACGCATTGAAACTTGAATTCCACTCAAGTGATGGATGTAATCTGATTGCTAAAATAAGTCCTTTTTCTAATAGTTTTGCGTGAAGAAAATTTACTTCTTCTGGCGTAATCGGGCAATATCTTTTCCGATTTTTGTCAGTTCTAAATGTTGGAGCCCATAACACTATTTTTCCTGAGTCAACTGTTTTTGTCTTTCCTTTATATAAGTCGCTTCTAAGCAGCCCAAAAGGCAACACACATTCGAAAGGAATTCTGAAAGCAGATGAATATGTTGAAGTTAAGCTTTTGTCACTTATGACAATATAACTGGTATTCCCATGAATTCTTTTGATTCGCTTTAAGTCCTTAATTGTTCCATTGCTTGCATCAAACCCCACCTTCTTAAAAGCACCTCCAGCATGCCATACTTGTATTAATTTTGTTTTTTTGTTCAAGGCAATATTAGATAAAAGAGGCGTTGTTTGGTCTACAATGACTATTGAGGATCTCGACAATAAAAAAACATTTTTTATTGAAAGCTCCGCTGAAATTTCAACAAATCTTATTTGTTTTCGTCTCAAAGCTTGCGCTAAAGCGGTTAAATTGTTGAATTTGTCACTGTGATTGCTATATACCAGTACAATCTCTTGCGCTTTAAGTAATTTACTAAATACCAAGTATTCTATTTTTGCTATAAAAATAAAAATGACATTTATTATTTGACGCATCTTCATTTCAATATGAGATAAGAATACGGTTTGAACAACGTTTAATGATTTTTACACTAAAAATGCGTGAAGTTCATTTCAATTTTCCTAATCTTTCAGAGATTGGTAATTAAGTTTTGATATTGTTTTGCTTTTTTAAATGATTTACACTTATCAGAGTGCGCTATTTTGTATTGACAGAGAAAACCCCGAGCCAATCTTGATCCTAGTTAAAATGAAGGATTTTCAAAAATAAATCAATATTCAGTATTTGTATCAGCAAGAAGAGTTGCCTTTACTACTATTCTTTAAAAGACTTATCGCTAGAGCTCTCCCCTAATTTTCATTGATGTTAGGGTTTTAACGTATAAGTAATAATTAATCAAATAAATCATTTGCTGCTATTCGCAAAGGGTAATTATTGTATCATAATCTCAAGCGTCATTTTCTAATACTTTCATTTAATTTTTTATTTTTTTAGCATCTGGTAAAATGATCCACTCATAGTTTCGTTTAGCCCAAGATAATACTTCTCAGCTGCTTTTCTATTTTTATTTTTCGTGTCGCGACCTTCGGAGATCTCTTTTACAATGATTTCAAACTCTTGTAGAGTACTCCACTCATAGCAAAAATCTTCGTAAGCGATTTCTGCCTTCGACACAATCACATGTTCAGTTGTTTTAAATATTGCAATAGGGCAATTACAACTTAAGAAATCTGTAATAACTGCGGAGTTATCCCCTATGCATAAAGTGCAATTGTTCATTAATTTGTAAAGGGAAGTTTCTTTTGGATAAAAAAATACTTTTCCTTTGTTTTTGAATGCTATTTTTTGTATTTCTTTTTCAATCTCCAGATAGCTTGGTATTCTTTTTCCTGTCGCAGGATGAAATTTTATTCTGACATCAAAGCCATACGCAAGTAAAGTGTGCAAAATATCTTTTGATATCTTTACTGAACTTCCATTGTTGATATCTTCAACTCCCTCCCAGGTTGGTGCGTAGAGCGCTATTTTTGGAACTCGCTCTTTCCAGTCTTTCATTCTGTTCAAGTATATTAGTTTCTTTAACATAGGTCGTCCAATTTTTCTAAACAATATATGCCTAGTCTCAAAGTTGGCATTTTTAAACCTATCAATGTGCGCGTCACTAGCTACCCAAAGTTCATCATAAACCCTAAAAAATTTATGAGCGCTAGCGAATTTATTGCTATCTCCATGTCCCAAGAATATATGATGAAAATCATTTCTTCGTAAGACGCTAGACGAATTTCCGGTGTTTGAAAGATAAAATACTTTCCCATTATTGGGTAGATATTTTAGAACCTTATCTATATCCTCAACTGATTTTGCATATGCGCACGGCGTGCCAGGCCATTGTCGTGTGCAATAACTGTATAAAGGCAAATTTCGCACAAGAATAAGAAATGGTATATTTGACTTTATAAAGACAGGGATCCATTGTTCCAAATGGCTTTTTCCAAATTCTGCACTATCTCCTGAATGTATTGCAAATTGGATTTCTCCAACTGTGTAATGTTGCAAATTGTTTGCTTTATAAGTTAATCTCTTGGTGTGCTTCGTTAACAAATCTGAGAATTTAAATTTGAAGCCAAAAATCAAAGTCATTTTTTTAATATGGTTTATTTAATTGGCAAAATATTCTAGTGGCATTTCTGCCTATATAGATTATTTCCTTTTTAGTCAAGCAATCAACTAAATTTGACTGCTTATCTCATAAATAGTGTCTTCAAATTGCCGACATTTGTAGCTTGCGCTTCAGACAATCAAGCATCAATAATACTATATTAAATTTTAATTGTGTTCTCTTTAATTCTTGATTGGCATTGTCAACTTTTTCGTCCCATTCATTAAAATCATAATCTCTATCTGACGCTGTATACACTTCCGACTGCTAGTTGATTTTGCGACCAAGTCAATTAATTTTTGAATTCTAGGTTTGTTTTCTACTTTGAATTATTCAACGGTTCTATTGATAATTTAACATAATTGTTCTCGCTACTATTTTATCCATCATATTCGAAAACAACGCTAATTTTTGAGAAATGTGATAAGCCTATAGCGTACTTTTTGTTGATTTCAGTAAAGTAATCGAAAAATTTCGGCACAACACAAGGCAGGAATCCCACGTAAGCTGATATCTCAAAATCATGTTGATGGGATAAAGAACCTCAAACTTCTGAGTGGAGCTCTTCATCCGGCAATGATTTAGCGTAGCTCCATCGTAACCACGTTGTCCAGTCAAAGGAAGCGGCGAGGTTCAGTATACGCAGACTCAACTGTTGGCAGTCCCCCGGACTGTCAAGCGACAACCGGATGGCCCCCTCTCTGTCAAACGATAATGTCCTCAGGTACCCAATCAAGCGTAGAACCAAAATGAGCGACGCTTGTGGAGCTCTTTAACAATTCGGAAAGAGGTTTTGAATTTGAGAACGGTTGGCTCCGAGAGCCAGCCTGAAAAGGGCTTTGCCCTCTCCGCCTATCGGCGGATTCACCCAAAGTTTTTCCAGGCCCTTAAGAATACGCTTGGCATGTGAAGCGCGGGCATTGTTCTCCCCAAAGTCATACACTTGGAGTGCGAAGATAGGAGAAGTCCGACTTTACGCGGCCCGCGAGAATGCGCGGTTTGCCCAAGCCTTCAGGTTTGAACTAAACGCGTCTGTAGCAACGCTGCTGGCGCAAAGCTTTCTTTCACGCTGTCGTCGATGACGTCTTTTTTCGGTCACAACGAACACAACAAGCAAGCTCCGCCGTCTTCTTGGGGAACTGGAAAATGTTGGTGCTGAGGATGGCCGAGAGTGCCGACGTCAAGCAGCCAACCAGCTGCTTAGGCCGGCGCGGTCGGCTTCGTGAAGAGTGCGAGCCTCCTGAAGACCCTCGGTCTTTTACGGCATCTAAGCGCCAAAATGTTCATGCACAACATTTAAAGGAGGCCCTCATGGCGAATCTTACTCAGTTTCGCGACTTCACGTTCATTGTCGGTATCGACATCGCCAAAAATGTGTTTCAGGTCTTCAGCTGCAATTGCCAGACCGGTGAAATCTCAAACGAGCAAGTCAGCCGCAACCAATTATTGGAAGACTTTGCCAATGTCGGGAAGTGTCTCATTGGTATGGAAGCTTGCGGAAGTTCCCAGTATTGGGTGCGGAAGCTCATCGCACTCGGCCATGAGGTTCGGTTGATAGACGCCAAGCTCGTCAAGCCTTTCGTATTTCGTAACAAGAGCGATAAGGCCGACGCGGAAGGCATTTTCAACGCTTTGATGCAGCGTGCGAACTGTGGCTGTCAAAAATGAGATTGAACGCGATATCCATATGCTTCTGACAATGCGAGCAAAGCTTGTGGAGCAGCGCACTGCCAACATCAACCATGTCCGCGGCCTGTTGGCTGAGTACGGGATGGTGATGCCCGAAAATGTTGCTCAGTTCGACAAGCATGTTGACAACTGTATCAATGCGCTCGAAGGCGACGCCGTAAGGTTGGTTATTGACACGTTGCGCGATACGGTCAGAGCCATACGGGCTGCGGATGAACGCCTTTTCGTACTCAAACAAGAGATCACAAAACTGGCTCAAACAACCAAACATGCCAAGCATCTGCTGAGCGTACCTGGTGTCGGTAATGTGATCATGGCGTACATGTGCCTTCTGCTGTGTGCCCCTTCGGTGTTCAGTTCGGGGCGACAGTTTGCTGCATACCTTGGGCTAGTACCGATGAACACTGGCAGCGGCGGCAAGACACTCAACACGAGGATTCCGGGACGCTGTGACAAGCGTCTCAGGGCTTTAATGGTGCAGGGGGCACAAAGTGTGGTCCGATCAAGATTCCCGGTGCCATGGGTTAAAACGATTCTGGCCAAGAAACCCAAGAAGGTGGCATTGATTGCGATTGCCAACCGTATGGCTCGTCAGTGCTGGGCGGTGGCAAGCAAGGGACAAGACTGGAGAAGGACGCCAATCGCGGCGGAAGCGTAAGAGAAGGAGCAGTAATGCCTGCCGTGATTGATCAAGCCTTAGTGATGTAAAACCGGTTACGCCGGCCTCTGACAAACCTGAGAAGTATTTTGGTCGTTTTGACCGCTGTCAAATAAAGGATCAGAGGTCGGATTCCCATCATGGCCATGTCAAGGTACAGAAGTCACCGATTAATGACGATAAACAGGTCGAGTAAGAACGCTCAACACATGTTGATTTCGTAGCGCGTACTAAGACGAAGACGACGCCGGGCAGCGAATACAAAGACTCAAGAAGAAGGCTGTGTCACATGAGAACGCTTACCAATGTATCCTGCATTGGTAAAGGTTTTTGCGCACTGCCGAAAGCCGACATGCATGTTACTGGCCCCCTGACTGCAAACAAAACCTAAAGATGAGGTAACACGCCGCAGCGTCTTATTCCGCGGGTGTTTCTACGCCGGAGGGATTGCCATTGGGCTACTTCAATCGCATTATCGTTGGATGCAATGTCGTCGAATAAGAAATTGGAGTTTGACTTAAGTCAAGGAGACGCGTGCCTGCTATTGACTCCTGAGGACATAAGAATACTTCCTAATTGTTAATCAGGAAGGCACGGAGACAGACAAATGGGTAGCCCCGATCCTCTCGAAAAGAATGAACTAAGGTTGCAGAAGCGGAATTTTGATCCTCACTTTTAAAATCAGAAACAAAAAGAGGATCAGAGATGCAAAGTCGCTTTTCAGAAGAATTCAAACGCGCAGCTGTTGCACGAGTCTAAAACGGCGAATCGCAACTGTCGGTTGCTCGCCACTTGGGAATCAGTAGCAAAACACTTAACCGATGGTGCGTTACAGCACGCAGAGCAATGCCCGCAGAAGAGCTATCTGCGATGGATGAAATTGCTCGGTTACGCAAACTGCTTCGGCAACGTGAAGCCGAGATTGATAAAAAAAGCAGCGTCGTACTTCGCCAAAATGCCGTAAAGAAGTACGCCTACCTTGAGCGTTGTTACGGTAGCGCTCAGATCGGACGGCAATCCTGTTTACCCATTCGGCGTGCTTGCGAAATGCTCAACATCAGCGTCAGCGGTTTTTATGAATGGCGCCATTGCGACAAGGCTCATCGCTTTGGGATCGTTGAAACAGATGATTTCATCGTGCAAACCCTCAAAGCCATTATCAAAAACAGCTGTGGCGGACATATTCCCGGCGTTTTGGTTTGTTATCACTATTTACGGGAACAAGGGCTGAGCATTGATCTGAAACGCTTGCGCAGGCTCATGCGTGAACACGGGTTGTTTCACCGTTTCCACCGCAAATATATTCAAACCACAGATAGTGAACATGACCTGGTCAGGTCTCCCAATCTGCTGCAGCGACATTTTGATGACTTTGGCATCAATGAGGCTTGGTGCGGTGACATTACTTACATCCCAACAAACGAAGGCTGGCTTTACTTAGCCTGTGTTATCGATTTGGGAACGCGACGATTGGTGGGCTATAGCTTTGGGGCACGCATGGACAAACGGCTTGTTATGGATGCTTTGTCGAAGGCTTTTCGGCATGAACAGCCCCGCGCCGGCTGTTTGTTCCACAGTGACCAAGGCACGCAGTACTGTAGCCAAGCCTTTCAGCAACAGCTACACAATTATCAGATGATTAGCTCGATGAGTCGGCGAGGGCAATGCTGGGACAATGCTCCGGCCGAATCTTTTTGGGCAACACTGAAAAGAGAAACCTTGCCAGCCAAAGGCTGTTTTGAATCCCGAGCAGAGGCGCAAAGACAAGTTCGGGACTGGTTGCTCTATTCTTATGTCCTCAGGTGTCAAGCGGCAGACATGCGCCTCCTTGACTTAAATCAAACTCCATTTTCTTATCCGACGACAAAGCATCCAACGATAGTGCGATTGAGGCCGCCCAATGGCAATCCATCGTGCGTGAAAACGCTCGTGGAATAAGGCGCTGCGGCGTGTTGCCTCATCTCTCGGTTTGGTTTGCTGTCAAGTTGCCGAAACCTGCCTGACTTTTTTTCAGAGCCACAAAAGCCCTTGCCAGTGCGTCAGCGCATTGGCAAAAACTTTCAACGGCAGGGGCTGTCTCAATCGATTCTTTGCCCGACGCCTGCAACCATCTCAGAACGAATTACGCAATCAACAAATGAAGTGCTGAACGTTCTTATTCGACCTGTTTGTCGTCATTTCTGCGGCGGCTAGTGCCCCTTCGACGTGGCCATGATGGAGAAATCCGACCTCTGCTCCTTTATTACAATTCGGCTGAAGAGTTGCCATTACAGAGTACAGGTTTCACAGAGGTCGGCGCAACCGGTTTTTGCATCACTGAGTTGGAATCAATCACGGCGGGCAACAGTAGTCTCCTATGCAGTTGCCGCGATGAAGGTTCGTCTCCAGCTTTGTCCTTTATGTGCCACAGCCCAGCACTGTCGCGCCATGCGGTTGGCTATGGCAACCAAGGCTACCTTCTTGGGTTTACGGGTCAAGATGTTTTTCACCCAGTCAGCAGGGTTCCTCATGCGTGCCCAGCCTGCGCCCCCTCCACCAGCAATGCCCGAAGACGTTTGTCGCACCGTCCGGGTACCGAGGTGTTGATGGTCTTGCCGCCGCTGCCGGTATGTATCGGCGCCAGACCAAGGTATGCCGCAAACTGCCGCCCCGAGGAAAACACGGACGGATCGGACAGAAGTACGCACATGTAGGCCATGATGATCGGGCCAACGCCCGGCACACTGAGCAAATACTTGGAGTGCTTGGTCTCATGGGCAAGACGTGTGATCTCGCGTTTGAGTGCAACGAGCCGTTCAGTGGCTTCACGGATCTGCCTGACCGTGTCGCGCAGTGTGTTGATGACGAGCTGTACAGCATCACCCTCAAGTGCATTGATGCATTCGTCCACCTTTTTGCTGAACTGCGTCGTCGACCTCGGTATGACCTGTCCGTACTCTGCCAGCAGGCCACGCACGTGATTGATGTTGGCGGTACACTGTTCGACAATCTTGGCGCGCATCGTCAGCATCGTCTGCAGATCGCGTTCGGTCTCGTTTTTGATAGCGACCTCCCGTACTCCCTGCATCACGGCATTGAAAATGCCTTCGGCATCGGCCCTGTCACTTTTGTTGTGCTGCACGAACGGCTTGACGAGCTTGACGTCCATGAGCCGCACCGTGTGACCGAGCACTTGGAACTTGCGTGCCCAATACTGGGAGCTGCCGCAGGCTTCCATACCGATCAGGCACTTGCCGCGATCAGCAAAGCGCTCTAGCAAATCAGCACGCTTGACTTGCTCGTTGGTGATTTCTCCGGTCTGCACATTGCAGGTGTAGGCTTGGAAAACACTCTTGGCAATGTCGATGCCGACGATGAACGTGAAGCCGCGAAACTGGTTATGATTCGTCATGAGGGCCTCCTTTAAATGTTGAGCGAAGAACATTTCGGCACTTAGATGCAGCAAAAGACTGAGAGTCTTCAGGAGGCTCTCCCTTTCACGGACCAGATGTCTGAAAGCGCAAGCGGCTGATTATCGCGTACGCTGTCAGACACCATGTCACCTTCGGCACCAACTCTTTGAAACCCTGAGAAGGCGATTGCCGTTTGCTCTGAACCGGTGTGACCAATAACACGTCATCGCCAGCAACTGCAAGGCAGGGATGAGCCGACAGCGTCGGGCATTGTGTTGGCCTAACTCCTAGGGGTGTCGACCTAACGCATTCCCACGGGTCACGTGAATTCGGACCTCTCCTATCCACGCAAAACCAAGTGTATGGTTTTCTGAGAAAGCCTGCCTGCACGGTAAATTGAAGGCGTATTCTTTCGAGTCCGAAAAACCTTGGGCGAATCCGCCCCAGGCGGAGAGGGCAAAGCCCTTTCTCAGGTTGGCTCCCCCGAGCCAACCGTCCACACTCTTTCTTGAATTCCAAATTTTTAAAGAACTCCGCAAGTTGCGTACTTGTATTGGTGTCAAGCGCAATGACTTTTTTCCAGGGTAAACGCAATGAGACCTTTCCAGAGAG
>OGGE01002031.1_pt1 | contig 10795 bp, 7 predicted proteins | sample 1571121 | NCBI WGS metagenome assembly OGGE01 (sample SAMEA2581959, study PRJEB24529) | metagenome | biome: Human gut stool | place: China | collected 2011
GATACGGCGACCACCGAGATCTACACTCTTTCCCTCCACGACGCTCTTCCGATCTCGCTTCGTAATATCCTGACGGAACCGAAGAACTCGATCATCAAGCAATACATCAAATTGTTTGCGATGGATGATATTAAACTGACATTTGACGAAGACGTGTTCGAATTTATTGTCGATAAGGCACTTGAGTTTAAGTTGGGAGCACGCGGCTTACGTTCTATTGTGGAGGCTGTGATGATGGATGCCATGTACAGTATGCCGTCCGCAAATAAAAAGAAACTCCATGTCACGTTGGAGTATGCGAAGGAAAAGTTTGAAAAATCGGACGTGAACCGTCTGCAGATGGCCTGACCGGCGGTTTTTAAAATATGAATAGTATGGCGAAGAAGGATAATTTGACAGAAGAGCTCAAAAAACATTTTGGTTTTGATACCTTTAAAGGAAATCAAAGAGCAATCATCGAAAATGTGCTGGCAGGAAATGATACTTTTGTATTGATGCCGACCGGAGGAGGAAAATCTTTGTGTTATCAACTGCCTTCTCTTATGATGCAGGGGACGGCCATTGTGATTTCTCCCTTGATAGCCTTGATGAAAAACCAGGTAGATGCCATGCGCAATTTCAGCGAAGAGGATGGGGTTGCTCATTTCATAAACTCTTCCTTGAACAAATCGGCTATCGACCAAGTAAAAGACGATATCCGCAGTGGCCGGACGAAGTTGCTCTATGTGGCTCCGGAGTCCTTGACCAAGGATGAAAATGTGGAGTTTTTGCGCCAAGTCAATATTTCGTTTTATGCAGTGGACGAAGCACATTGTATTTCCGAATGGGGACATGATTTCCGCCCGGAATCCCGTCGTATCCGTCCGATCATAAACGAAATCGGTAAACGTCCGTTGATAGCCTTGACTGCGACAGCCACTCCGAAAGTGCAGCACGATATCCAGAAAAACCTGGGAATGATCGATGCTTCTGTCTTTAAATCCTCCTTCAACCGTTCTAATTTGTATTATGAGATTCGTCCGAAGACGGCGAATATCGACCGCGAGATCATCAAATATATCAAGTCCAATGAGGGGAAATCAGGTATTATCTATTGTTTGAGCCGTAAGAAGGTGGAAGAGTTTGCCGATATCCTGAAAGCAAACGGTATCAAAGCGCTCCCTTATCATGCCGGCATGGATTCGCAGCAGCGTTCGAGCAATCAGGATGCGTTCCTGATGGAAAAAGCAGACGTGATCGTTGCTACCATTGCTTTTGGTATGGGGATCGACAAACCCGACGTACGGTATGTCATCCATTATGATATTCCCAAAAGCCTCGAAGGATATTACCAGGAAACCGGACGAGCCGGCCGCGATGGCGGTGAGGGCCAGTGCATCGCTTTTTATGCCTATAAAGACTTGCAGAAGTTGGAAAAATTCATGCAAGGAAAACCGGTGGCGGAACAAGAGATCGGAAAGCAGCTGCTTTTGGAGACAGCCGCTTATGCCGAAACTTCCGTATGCCGGCGAAAAGTCTTGTTGCACTATTTCGGTGAAGAATACCTGGAAGAAAATTGTGGAAATTGTGATAATTGTTTGAACCCAAAAAAGAAAGTGGAAGCAAAAGAATTATTAAGCGCCGTACTCGAAGTGATTGGTACGTTAAAGGAAAAATTCAAGGCAGAATATATTGTCAATATGTTGGTCGGTAACGAGACTTCCGAAATACAATCTTACAAGCACAATGAACTGGAAGTTTTCGGTTCCGGTTCGGATGAGGAAGAAAAGACATGGAATGCCGTTATCCGTCAAGCACTGATTGCCGGATATCTGGCTAAGGACATCGAAAACTACGGTCTGTTGAAGATTACGGAAAAAGGAAAAGAGTTTATAAAGAAACCTGTCTCTTTCAAAATAACCGAAGACAACGAGTTCGACGAAGAGGAAGAAGAAGTTCCCGTACGCGGTGGAGCAACCTGTGCCGTCGATCCGGCTTTGTTCTCGATGATGAAGGATTTGCGCAAGAAGTTGTCCAAACGTCTGGAAGTGCCTCCTTTCGTTATTTTCCAGGATCCCTCTTTGGAAGCGATGGCCACTACCTATCCGGTGACATTGGATGAATTGCAGAATATACCGGGTGTTGGAGCAGGCAAGGCGAAAAGATACGGTAAGGAGTTCGTCGAGTTGATCAAGAAACATGTGGAAGAAAATGAGATCGAACGTCCCGAAGATCTTCGCGTCCGTACGGTTGCCAACAAATCCAAACTGAAAGTTTCGATCATCCAACGCATCGACCGTAAGGTGGCGTTAGACGAAATCGCTATGACGAACGGATTGGAATTTAACGAACTGCTTGACGAAATAGAAGCGATCGTTTATTCTGGAACCCGTATCAATATTGACTATTTCCTGAACGATGTGATGGACGAAGATCATATTGATGATATTTATGAGTACTTCAAGGATTCGGAAACAGACGATCTGGAAGATGCAATCGAGGAATTAGGCGGCGATTATACGGAAGAAGAGATTCGCCTCGTCCGCATTAAGTTCCTGTCGGAGATGGCAAATTAAGTGATTGAGGATTGACAATTGATAATGGACAATGGGGGACAAAAAATCTCCATTGTCCATTGTTAATTGTCAATTGTTTTGTAAGTTTGCATGCAATAATTTTTAAAGCATAAGTTCTATGTCATTTATTGCAGACAGAGTGGTCATGGACGGATTGACGTTTGATGACGTATTGTTGATTCCGTCCTATTCGGAAGTCCTCCCCCGAAATGTCGATCTTACGACAAAATTTTCCCGCAACATTTCTTTGAATATCCCGATGGTTTCGGCTGCTATGGATACGGTTACCGAAGCAAAGATGGCAATCGCGATTGCTCGCGAAGGCGGTATCGGTGTGATCCATAAGAACATGACGATCGCTGAACAGGCTAAGCAGGTTCAGAGTGTGAAACGTGCAGAGAACGGCATGATCTATGATCCCGTCACTATCACGAGAGGCAAGACCGTCGGCGATGCTTTGGGAATGATGAAAGAGTATAAGATCGGAGGCATTCCTGTTGTGGATGAATCGGACCATCTGGTGGGGATCGTGACAAACCGCGATTTGCGTTTCGAACGGGATATGAACCGTTCGGTCGACGAGGTGATGACGAAAGAGAACCTGATTGTCGCAGACCAGTCAACCGACCTGGAAGCAGCCGCCAGCATCCTGCAACAGCACAAGATCGAAAAACTTCCGGTTGTCGACAGCCAGAAGAGGCTGGTCGGACTGATTACATATAAAGATATTACACGGGCAAAGGATAAACCGACTGCCTGTAAAGATTCAAAAGGCCGCCTCCGGGTAGCTGCCGGAGTAGGCGTGACCTTCAATACGTTTGAGCGGGTGGCCGCTTTGGTCGAAGCCGGTGCGGATGCACTGGTGATCGATACGGCACACGGACACTCTAAAGGAGTGGTCGACGTGTTGAAGCAGGTTAAAAAACAGTACCCACATATTGATTGCGTTGTCGGTAATATCGCTACGGGCGAAGCTGCCAAATATCTGGTTGAAGCCGGTGCGGATGCCGTGAAAGTCGGTATCGGTCCGGGTTCTATCTGTACGACCCGTGTGATTGCAGGTGTGGGCGTTCCCCAGCTGTCCGCCATCTACGATGTGGCGAAGGCGCTTAAGGGTACAGGTGTTCCGTTGATTGCCGATGGCGGTCTGCGCTATTCGGGGGATATTGTGAAAGCGATTGCCGCCGGCGGATCTTCTGTTATGATGGGATCGTTGTTGGCAGGCGTCGAAGAATCACCGGGTGAAACGATTATCTTCAACGGACGTAAGTTCAAATCGTACCGTGGGATGGGTTCGTTGGAAGCCATGCAGAAGGGTTCGAAAGACCGCTATTTCCAGGATGTGGAAGACGATGTGAAAAAATTGGTGCCGGAAGGCATTGCTGCCCGTGTTCCGTATAAAGGTTCACTGTATGAAGTCATCTATCAGATGGTAGGCGGATTACGTGCAGGGATGGGATATTGCGGAGCGCATAATATCGATGAACTGCATAATGCCAAGTTTACGCGTATCACGAATGCGGGAGTTTTGGAAAGCCATCCGCACGATGTGGCTATAACACAGGAAGCTCCTAATTATAGTCGGGGAGAATAGATTTGATAAAAAACACTAATTTAATGGGGCAATGTACTTTTTAGGCTGCATCTCCGTTAGATTAGTGTTATTTTTGTAAACGATATCGTGATATGGTAAAAGAAGGATTAATGAAGAAGTTGCTTGTATTATCTTTGGTATTCGCTTGTATGACAGGAAATGCACAAGTTCCAGCCGATTCTGTAGTGATGACGGTTGCTGGAAAGCAGATCCCGTTGGATGAATTTATTTTTATTGCACAAAAGAATAGCGAAGTTAATCTGTCCGACCGTAAATCCGTGAATGCCTATGTGGAGTTGTTCAAGAACTTCAAACTGAAAGTGGCGGAGGCGGAAGATTTGGAACTGGACAAGACGAAAGCATTCAAAGATGAATTGGATAGCTATCGGGCCCAATTGACTTCAAGTTATCTGTCGGATAAGGATGGAGAGGAGGCGGCTGTGCGTGCCATATATGACCGGTATGGTGAAGTGCTGGAATTGAGCCATATTTTGTTCCGCTTGCCGCAACGTACATTATCGAAAGATACGGTTCCTGTATATCAGAAAGCGATCGAGGCCTATGAACGTATCCAAGCGGGAGAGGATTTTGCTACTGTCGGCAAGGAACTGAAAGAAGCCGATAAGGAAAATGTCGGCTATGAGTATGTACACTGTTTGCTGCCGATGCAGACGGTTAAGGCCTTTGAAAATGTCGCTTATTCGATGCCCGTCGGTTCCGTCTCTTTGCCGGTTCGGACAACTATGGGTTTCCATATCATAAAAATACATAGCCGGAAACAGAATCCGGGGCTGGTGCGTGTGGCGCATGTCCTGATCCCGTTTGAGAAAGATTCGGTGAAGTTTGGAGAGGCCGAGACATTGGCTCGTGCGGAAGAAGTTTACCAGAAAGCGAAAGATGGAGCTGACTTTGCCGAGTTGGCAAAAGAATATTCGTCCGATGCCGGTTCGGCCAAGCGAGGCGGCGAGCTGCCTGCTTTTGGCGTCGGTGAAATGGTGGAACCGTTCGAAGTGGCTGCTTTTGCTTTGAACACTCCGGGGGAATTGTCCCGTCCGGTGAAAACCCGTTTCGGCTATCATATCATAAAGCTGATCGAGAAGAAAGGTCTTCCCTCTTTCGAAGACAAGAAAAAAGGTTGGTCTCGCCAGATGGCACAAGGGGAACGTAACTTCGAATATTACGGTGCGTTTGATGAACGGATGAAAAAAGAGTATGGCTATCGTTTCTATCCCGAAGCCTATGCTGAACTGCGAGCTTTGTGTAATGACTATTTTCCGTCCGATCCTGCTTTCTATGAGAAGGCGAAAGACATGAACAAGACCTTGTTCCATCTGAATGGCACGGATTTTCCCCAGAGCGAGTTCGCTTATTATATACAGCGCTGTCCATTCTCGACGAAATCGTATGCAGGAGATTTCATGCAGGAGGTGTACGATCTTTTTATCCGTGACATCGTGACCACGGCCGAACGTAAGAATCTGACGACAAAACATCCTGAGTTCGATCTTCTCATGAAAGAGTATCGGGATGGCATCCTGCTGTTCGATATCAGCAATAAGGAGATTTGGAATAAACCGATGGATCAGCAAGCCAAGGCGGAAGCCGAATGGATCGAACAGTTGAACCAGAAATACCCAGTGACGATAAACTGGAAGCTGGTGAAGAAAGTGAGTAAAATGACAAAGAAATAATAAAGAGAAAGTTATATGAGGTATTGCTTCATTTTTATAGCATTCGTATCTTTGCTGTGTTCTTGTAAGGGAACGCAGCCTGCGGACGATGCGGATGTGTTGGTAAAAGTGAAGGACCGGACGCTGGGACGTTCGGAGATAAAACAGCAGATTCCACGTGGATTATCATCGGCCGACAGTATGTTGTTCGCCGAAAGCCTGGAAAAGAAGTGGGTGAAAGATGCGTTGGTCTACGATGTGGCCTTGCGCAATTTGGAGGGGGAAGACAAGGCGGAAGTGGATAAGCTGGTGGAGGAATACCGTCATTCGCTGATCCGCTATCGGTATCAAGAACAGTTGATAAGAGAAAGGCTTTCTTCCGAGTTCCAGGAAAGCGACAAGCTGAGTTATTACGAAGAAAACCAGAAAAAGTTTGTGTTGGACAAGGCTCTGGTGAAAGGTCTTTTCCTAAAAATCCCGGTGGATGCCCCCGGGCTTTCTGATGTAAAGGGATGGTATAGATCGACTTCTGAGGCTTCTTTAGAAAAAATTGAGAAGTATAGTGTGCAGAATGCCAGTATTTATGACTACTTTTACGACAAATGGGTGGATTTTGACCAGGTGATGGATAATATTCCGGTGCATGTGTCGAATGCAAACGACTTCCTGAAGGCAAACAAGTTTGTCGAAATTTCGGATAGTACATATTGCTATCTATTGAATATTAAGGAATATCTACCTGTGGGAAGTGTGGCTCCTTATGATTATGCTAGTGCACAGATCGTGGAGATGCTGACGAATCGGCGTAAGGTGGAATTTTTAAAGAAATTTGAAGAAGAATTATATAATGACGCAGTCAGGAGCGGTGACGTCGAGTTTTATACAGAACCGTGATGGGCTGCTTATAGAGAAGTACATGATGAAAAAGATTTTAACAGTATTCATTCTTGCCTGTTTATCTTGTGTGGTGTATGCCCAGGATAATGTGATCGATGAAATAGTGTGGGTGGTAGGAGATGATGCGATTTTGCGTTCGGACATCGAGAGCCAGCGTCTATATCTGCAAAACGAGGGACAGCGTTTCGACGGTGACCCTTATTGCGTGCTCCCCGAACAGATGGCGATACAGAAGCTGTTTCTGAACCAGGCGAAGATCGATAGCGTGGAAGTGAGCGAAAGCCAGGTGATCCAGGAAACAGACCGTTGGATCAATTTTGCAATCAATCAGATGGGTTCTAAGGAAAAGCTAGAGGAATATTTCGGTAAAAAGATTTCCCAGCTGAAGGATGAGCGTAAGGAAATGATCATGGAGCAACAGACCGTAGAGCAGATGAAGCGCCAGTTGATCGGTGAAATCAAGTTGACACCTTCTGAAGTCCGCAAGTACTACAGCCAGTTGTCCAAAGACAGTCTGCCTAATATCCCGACGACTGTCGAGGTGCAGATCATCACGATGGAACCAAAGATCCCGTTTGAAGAGACGGATGCTATCAAAGCACGTCTTCGCCAGTTCACTGATGATATCAACAGTGGGAAATATGAATTCTCGACATTGGCCCGTCTGTATTCAGAAGATCCGGAATCAGCCAAAAGGGGTGGAGAACTGGGATTTTTGGGTAAGACAAGCTTGTTGCCTGAATTTGCAAATGTAGCTTTCAACCTGAAGGACCCTAAAAAGATTTCTCAGATCGTGCAGACTGAATATGGTTATCATATCATTCAGCTGATCGAAAAGCGTGGCGACCGTATCAACTGCCGCCATATTCTGTTGAAGCCGAAAGTTTCGGACAAGGAGTTGAACGAGTGTATGACACGTATGGATTCCTTGTATAATGACTTGACGGCAAAGAAGTTTACATTTGAAGAAGCGGCGACTTTTATCTCTGCCGACAAGGATACGAGAAATAACAAAGGTTTGATGGTGAACCAGAACTTTGAAAGTGACAATCACAGCACTCCGAAATTCGAAATGTCCGAACTGCCGCAGGAAATCGGTAAGATGGTGTACACGATGCAGGTGGGTGACATCTCCAAACCTTTCACCATGATCAACGAGAAGCAGAAAGAAGTGGTTGCTATTGTAAAACTGAAAGCCAGGGTGGACCAGCATAAGGCAAATATATCGGATGACTATCAGGCTTTGAAGTCGATCGTCGAATCCCGCAAGCGTGAAGAGCTGCTGCATGACTGGATCATCAAGAAGCAGAAAAGCACATATGTGCGTATCAGTGACGGCTGGCGTAATTGTGACTTCCAGTATCCCGGCTGGATTAAAGAATGAGGACTGTAAATAGATTTATTTTCACAGGTCTGTTTTTTTTGTTGGCGGTCTGTGCTTTTGCACAGACTCAGGATAGTATTGCGCATGCAGATACCACTGTTATTACTGCACAAGATGTGATAGTCGCTCCGGTGGACAGCCTGCTGGCAGCCGATAGTTTGCAGGTCTCGACGGATACTGTCCCGGCTAAAAAAACAAAGGTGTACTTGATTCATACCAATACGTTGTCTTTCGATAAGGCTGTAAAGCCGGATGCACAAATCTTGAATGGCGATGTATGTTTCCGGCATGACAGTTCATATATGTATTGCGACAGCGCTTACTTCTTCGAACAGACCAATTCGCTTGAAGCTTTCAGCAATGTCCGGATGGAGCAGGGAGACACCCTGTTCGTCTACGGAGATTATCTTTTTTATGACGGAAACACGCAGGTGGCTTATCTGCGCGAGAATGTCCGGATGGAGAACGGGCAGGTGACGCTCTTCACGGATAGTCTCAATTATGAACGCATTCCGAATATAGGATACTATTTTGAAGGTGGACTGATTGTGGATTCCCTGAATCAGCTATCTTCTTTCTACGGACAATATTCTCCGGAGACGAAGCTGGCGGTGTTCAATGACAGCGTGCGGCTTGAAAACACTGACTTCACATTGTATTCCGATACTTTGCATTATGATACGCAGTCCAAGATCGCTACTATCCTGGGGCCGTCTGTCATTGTTTCGGACAGTGGCACGATCCATACTTCGAGAGGATGGTATGATACGGTGAACAACACCTCTCTTTTGCTTGATCAGTCTCAGGTTGAATCGGGTGAGAAGATCCTGATCGGTGACTCTATCTTCTATAACCGGGATACGGGTATGGGAGAGGTCTATGGGAATATGAGTCTGATCGATACGGCCCAGCATGTGACGTTGCAAGGCGAATATGGTTATTATAATGAACAGACCGGATATGCTTTTGCAACCGACAGTGCCCGCTTCCTTGAATATTCGCAAGGTGACACTTTGTTTTTGCATGCCGATACGTTGCAGATGGTGACGGTTGACTCCACTTACCGGGAGATCAAGGCTTATTACGGCGTACGTTTCTATCGGACCGATATGCAAGGCGTATGTGACTCCATGCAGTTCAATACGCGCGATTCTGTATTATATATGTATACGGAACCGGTTCTCTGGAACGAACAATATCAACTGTATGGCGATACGATCGCTATTTATATGAATGACAGCACGATCGAATATGCCCATGTGATCCAGTTCGCTTTTGCGGCGCAGCATGTCGATTCGAGTTATTATAATCAGTTGAAGGGGAATGACCTGAAAGCCTATTTTGAGGGGCAGGCTGTTCACCAAATCGATGTGGCGGGAAATGCTGAATCTATTTTTTATCCATTGGAAAAGGATGGAGCGAAGGTCGGGATGAATGAAACCAAGAGCGGGTTCCTGACGATCTGGGTGAAGGACAATAAACTGGATAAACTGAAAATCTGGCCGAGTCCGGTCGGGACTATGACGCCGATCCCCGATCTGAAGCCCGATCAAAAGATGTTGAAAGATTTTTATTGGTTCGACTATCTGCGTCCGAAGAATAAGGATGACATTTACGAGGTGGTGAAAAGAAAAGCGACGGAATCACCTAAGAGAAGCAATAAATTTGTACATTAGCAAAGAATTTTCAAATAATAAAAGACTATGGCATTATTCTCATTTTATAATGTGCGGAAGCCTCGCCAGTATACTCATAAACCGATTTATTGGGACCCTCACAAGGAGGCTATGGAAGATCGCATCCGTAAGGTGAAACGTGAGATTGGCATGGACGACCAGTTAAGTGCAGAAGATTATAAGGCTGAGATCAAAGGTAGCTTTATAGAAGGTACTTCGCATTTGAAGAAAAGTCGCGATAGAGGTGATGACCGCAGGAGTCGTACTTATAAAAATGTGAGACTGTTGGTTGCGGCCGCAGTATTGGCTGCCTTGTTCTGGTTTTTGTTTATGCAATGAGCGATATAATTCATTTACTTCCTGACAGTATCGCCAATCAGATAGCGGCGGGCGAGGTGATCCAGCGTCCCGCTTCTGTCGTAAAGGAGTTGATGGAGAATTCGGTCGACGCCGGTAGCAGGACGATCACGGTGAACTACAAGGACGGCGGGCGTTCGCTGATCCAGGTGGTCGACGACGGATGCGGCATGAGCGAGACCGATGCGCGGCTCGCTTTCGAACGTCATGCGACGTCGAAAATACGCCGTGCCGAAGACCTTTATCAGCTAGCATCGTTCGGTTTTCGCGGCGAGGCGTTGCCGTCGGTCGCTTCGGTGGCGGAAGTCGAACTCCGAACAAGGACTACCGAACAGGAGATCGGCACGCAGGTCGTGATTCACGGAGGGCGGTTTGTTTCCCAAGAGCCGGTGCAGACGGCCGTCGGCACGCAGTTTCTGGTAAAAAATCTGTTCTACAATACGCCGGCCCGGCGCCGGTTTCTCAAGGAGGCCAACGTCGAGGGAAGACACATCCGTTCCGAATTCTTGCGGGTGGCCCTCTGTAATCCGGAAGTGGCTTTTTCACTGTACGACAACGATGTGCTGATCGCTACGTTGCCCGCTTCGAACCTTCGCCAGCGGATCGTTTCGGCGATCGGCGGCAAGGATATCGCTAAAAATTTGCTCGAAGTAGGCGCCGAT
>OGGE01002034.1_pt1 | contig 10792 bp, 9 predicted proteins | sample 1571121 | NCBI WGS metagenome assembly OGGE01 (sample SAMEA2581959, study PRJEB24529) | metagenome | biome: Human gut stool | place: China | collected 2011
GTCCTTCAAAATGTCCGGCCACGCCCCCGGGCGCGGCCGGAGAGATCTGATGCTCCCTGTCGGGATGCTTATTCCACGTCCACGCCGTAGTTGGCGCACAGGGCCGCCAGACCGCCCTGATAGCCGCTGCCGATGGCGTTGAACTTCCACTCGCCGTTGTTCTTATAGACCTCACCGAACACCGCCGCCGTCTCGATGGAGAAGTCCTCGCCCAGGTCATAGCGGAGCATCTCTTGGCCGTTGGTCTCATCGAAGATGCGGATGAAGGCGTTGTTCACCATACCGAAGTTCTGCCGGCGGCTCTCCGCCTCGTAGATGGTCACGGTGAAGGCAATGCGCTGGATGTTGTCGGGCACCTTCGTCAGGTCGATGCGGATCTGTTCATCGTCCCCGGCACCCTCCCCGGTCAGGTTATCGCCCAGATGCTCTACCGCGCCGGAACTGTGCTTGAGATTGCCGTAGAACACGAAGTCCCCGGAGGAGGTCACTTTGCCGCTCTCTCCCAGCAGGAAGGCCGCCGCGTCCAAATCAAAATCCCCGCCGGTGTCAAAGCTGTTCACGTCCCAGCCCAGGCCCACCATGATCTTGGTGAGGCCGGGGTTGCCCTTGGTCAGGTCGACTTTTTGTCCCTTGGAAAGATTGATCGGCATAGTGATTTCCTCCGTTCCCAATATTTAATGATTCACGGACCCCTTGTCCGGCATGTGATACATCTGGTCGAACTGGGCCTTGATGGCCTCCAGTCGCTTTTGGTCCTCAACCCGATGCTTGCGGGCGTTCTCCTGGATCTGCTTCGTCTCGTCGATGCCGCTGACGATGGTGCGCCAGGTCTGCTCCAGCGTCTCGATTTTAATGGAGCTGCCGGAGGCCAGACGGGCGGTCATCTTGGCCTGCTCCGCCGTGTTCTGGGCGTTGCGGATCAGCATTTCATTGGTCTTGGCGTCCAGGGCGCTCATGGCCTCCGTCTGCAGCCGCTGGCGCTTGAGCATGATGGCCTGGGTCAGCGCCTGCTTGAACACCGGCAGGGTGATGATGAAGGCGGAGTTGATCTTCCGCACCAGATTCATATTGCTGAACTGCATGGTCTTGATCATGGGGATGGACTGCATGGCCACGTTCTCCGCCGTCCGCAGGTCCTGAGTCCGCTGCTCCAGCATCATCAGGGCCTGATTCAGGGTGGTCAGCTCGAACTGGATGGAGTTGTCCCCTGTGGCCTCCATATCCGCCTGGCGCTGGGCGATGTATGCCTCCAGCTCCCGGCACCCCTGCTCACCGGCCAGGATGTAACGCACCAGCTCGTGGTAGTAGTTCACATTGGCCTGGAACATCTCCTCCAGCTTCCGGTTGGACTGCTTGATGTCTGCCTCGTACTGCTTCAGCTGGACATAGATCTTGTCCACTTCATCGCCCATGGTGTGGTACTTGGCGAGGATTTTGTCCAGCTGCTTGCGGAGGTTTCCGAACAGCTTGCCGAAGAGGCCGGGGTTCTCCTTGATCTCTTCGATGTCGAACTTGTCCATGATCTTGGCCAGCGTGTTCAGCATCGCGCTGGAGTCATCCAGCTGGGACAGGTTCATGCTGTTGAGTACCACGTCGGAGCACTTGGAGATCTCGTCTGCTGCTCCGGCGCCGAAGGAGACAATGGACTCCAGGTTGTATACCTCGATCTGGCTGGCCAGGGCATCCACCTCCGGCGAGTTGACCAGCGTCTGGGTCATCATCTGCCGGTCGGCGGAGATGTCGTACTGCTGATAGCTCTCTTCTTCCTGGGGGGCGGCAGGTGCCTGTCCCTGAGAGGGCTGAGGCTGGGATGGGGTCGGTCTGCTGAGATTCAGGCCCATAAGTCATATACTCCTTCCAAATAGTTTTCTGATGGAGTGCAGTCCGCTTTCCTGCACGGTGTTGAAATCAGGAATCCGCAGGTCGTAAAGATAGTCCCCGATCTGCGTCTCGCTGGCAAAGGGGCGCGTGAAGTGCTGCTCGATGCACTGGTAGCCGGTGGGGACGAAGAATAGCACGTCGAAGCCAACCAGGCTTAGAAACGCGGTGAGGATGCTGTCCTCCAGAGAGATCCTCTCCTCTGTGGGGTTGATGTAGATGAGCTTGGGGTTCTTCTTGGTGAAGTCGAACTTCTGGATCTTCCGCAGCAGGTCCTTGGGGAGATTCAGGGCGGTGGCGATCACCGTGTACTCCGTGCCGTTCTCAAAGGTGCCGCGGATCAGCTTCTGGTCCAGCAGCAGCTGCAATTTGTCCAACAGGTGCTCCTGCATCTCCGCCCGCAGGATGCCGTAGAGATAGGCGCTGTGGGACTTGATCTTGCCGCGCAGCAGCTTGCCGTTCTTCAAAAACTGCGTGGCGTACGGCTTCACGGGGTTGGGATCCGTGCCTTGGACCCAGGGGACGGACCGAATCACCTCCGTGTCCGGCGTGATGAGCTTCTTGATGTCCAGCCAGTACTGGGAGGCGTTGCCGTCCTTCACGCCGCAGATCTTCTGGCAGATCACCGGCAGGGTGACGGTGTCCCCCGCGGCGGAAAAGCTGGGACGGTATTTCATCTCCTGGTCCCACAGAATCGGGATCTCCTCGTACATGGTCTGCAGCAGGACCGTGGAGGCCTTGGCGTACTGCTGGTTCCGATACAGTCCCGTATCCTGGTACATCAGCCGGTCCAGATCCCGCTCCGCCTGATAGGCGGCGGTGGTGACCCGGGCCTGGTTCTGGTCCACCGGGAAGCGGTCCAGAGAGACGGATTGGGGACAGTGGACCTCCAGCAGATCCGGGGTGTGGAGGGCGCTGCCCTCATTCAGATTGGGGAGCAGCAACAGGACATCCACCGGCAGGCGGGCCAGCAGCCGCAGGAACAGGGCTCCGGTGTCCGACGCGCATCTGCCAAACTGGAGAAAGACCGCCACCTCCGGCGCCTTCCAGTCCGGAAAGAGGTCCTTCTGATACCGGTTCAGCCAGCACAGGAGGTACACCGCCCGGCTGGTGAGCTTGGAGACGCTGCCGCCGCACCGCTCCCCCTCCTCCAGCACCAGATCGATGAAAGCTCGGGTCATCAGGCGCTGGAGCTCCACATTGGCCGGATACCGGATGTTGGCGGCGAGACCCGCCGCCAGCTGCTCTGCGGAGGCGTAGTTGCCCCGCTTGACCGCGGCGATCTCCTCCGGCCCGGGGGGCGCGGGGTCTCCGTTGACCACGCAGATCCGGCGGCCGCCGCCCTGGAGGGACTGATAAAACGCGAAGAGGTCGTTGGTATAGGTGAGATTGTCCTCCACGCCGTACTGGCAGAGGAAGAGGTTGCAGAAAAAGCGGGGATCGTTTCCGCGGGCCTGCACAGCCGTCAGCGCCGCGTTCAGCTCTGCCTTCTGCACCCAGGCGTTGGTGCAGGGAGAGAGGGAGGGCGGCGTGCCGTAGAGCCGCTGGCGGCGCACCTCCCGCTCCAGCTCCGCCTGAAGCTGCTTGACACCGAAGCCCGCCGGGAAGGACCCCAGGCCAGGGGCCTGATACAGGTGCGACAGGGCCGACTGGGGGTCCACGGTGAGATATGCCTGGTCGCCGCCGCACTCCAGCAGGACGATATCCGCCCCCGCCCGGGAGAGGACCGTCAGCAGCTGCAGCTCATAATGGCTCACGTCCCCGGCATAGAGGATCTTGGGCAGCGTCTCGCCGCCCAGCACGTTGACGATCCGCTCGAACTTGTAGTAGAGCCAGCACATGTATTTCATGTAGGCATTGCGGAGCATATTGTCGTTTTTGCCCGCCCGGCGCATATCGTCCAGGGTGGCATACATGGCCGTCACCACAGCGTCCCGCTGCCCGTCCGTCATCCGGGGCAGCCATTTTTTCAGCCGCTGGGAGAGAAAATCCCGGTCCATCTGGAAACCGGACCCCATCATCTCATTGAAATAGGACAGGTTGTCGGGCGTGGGGTTGGGGATGCGCCCGTCGATGATGACGCCGGACCGGCGGGCCGCCTCATAGTAGCGGCGCAGAAAAGCGGCCACCGTCTCCCCGTACCCGGCGATCCGGCAGAAAAACACGCGGGACCCGCCCCGTTCCGAGAGCGGGCGGAAATAATCATTCAGTTGTGCCGTTCCCGCCTGTTGAAACATCGTAGCCCAGTCTCTTTCTCATCACAAGATTTGTGTTTCTCATTATAGCGGCTTTGGAGAGGATTTTCAACAGATGCATGGAGCATAGCTTGAGAATCCACAAAAATTTTACATTCGTCAGCATGGCGCGGGTATTTTCTTCTCCGGCGGGAAGTGCTATAATAGCGCCCATAAGTGCCCGGCCGAAGCCGGCCGCTGATCTGAAGGTAAAAGAGGATGAGCATGAGAAGCAAGTTGACTGGATATGACGTGGGAGCACTGCTCTACTGCCCTGCCAACGCCCACGGGTCGATTGTGGGCGCGATTGTGGAGCAGCGGTTTCCAACGCCGTATTCTCTGGCGTTCTGCCTGGAGGACACGGTGCGGGAGGACGCCGTGGCGGACGCGGAGCGGATGCTGCGGGGGACGCTGTCCCGGATCGCGTCCGCTGCGGAGGGCGGCTCCTTTTTTCTGCCGCCCATTTTTGTCCGGGTCCGGTCACCGGAGCAGCTGCTGCGGCTGGCGGAGGAGTACGCCCCGTTTTCCTCCATTCTCCGCGGATTCATCCTGCCCAAGTTTTTCCTGGAGAACTGCGGGGCCTATCTTGCAGCCATCCGCTCCATCGGCCGGACGGAGGAGTACTTCTATATGCCGGTGTTTGAGTCTGCGGCCATGATTCCCCCGCAGACTCGCCGGGAGGCTCTGACGGAGGTGCGGGCCCAGCTGGACACCGTGTCTGGCTCCATTTTAAACATCCGGGTGGGGGGGAACGACCTCTCCCACGCCTTCGGCCTGCGCCGTCCGGCAAATCGGACCATCTACGACCTGCGCCCGGTGGCGGATATCCTCATCGACATCGTGGCGGCTTTCGGCACTCAATACGTGGTGTCCGGCCCGGTATGGGAGTATTACTCCGGCGAGGGATGGGAAGAGGGGCTGCGCCGGGAGATGGAGCTGGATCTGCTGAATGGCTTCACCGGCAAGACCGTCATCCATCCCAATCAGATCCCCGTGGTGAACGAAATGCTCCGCGTCTCCCAGCGGGATTACGCGGACGCCCGGGCTATCCTGAACTGGGATACCGGCAGCGGCAGTCTGGTCTCTGCCAGTGAGGACGGCGGCCGGATGAACGAGTACAACACCCATAGCCGCTGGGCCCGGCGGATCGTCCTGCGTGCGGAGCGGTACGGCGTCAGGGCGTGAGAAAAAGGACTTGAATTTCGCTCCGACCTCCTGTATAATAAACCAGTATCCACCGGCCAGTGTGATGGAATTGGTAGACGTGACGGACTCAAAATCCGTTGGTGGCGACACCGTGTGGGTTCGAGTCCCACCACTGGCACCAGTTGAAAATACTCAGGTTTTTCATGAATTGAAAACCTGAGTATTTTCTTTTTGAAGCCCGGTTCTCTCCCCGAGTTCTCTCCTCCGGCTTAAATCGCGGCTGAGATGCCAGGGGTGATGCTGACTGTCTGGTTCATTTTCGTTGCAGGCTGTTTCTTGGAATCCGTGTCCAGGTGCGCGTAGATATTGGCGGTTGTAGCGTAGCTGCAGTGTCCCAGCCAATCCTGAATATCCTTCACCGCGACTCCGTTTTTCAGAAGCAGGGATGCGCACGTATATCTGAAATCGTGGAAACGAATCGGACGAAGGCCGTGCTGCTTCAGGACCCGTTTGAAATGGTCGGACACAAAATTAGGCTTATATGGGATACCCAGCTCGTTGACATAGATGTACTCCGACTCCGTGTAGCAGTTTCCGCAGAACTCTTTACAAGCGGCTTTCCGTTCCTGCATCCGCAGCAGAAGTTCCCGGTACTGGGGAACCGGCGGCATCGTTCTGCAGCTGGATTTGTTTTTCATCCGGTTCTTGCCATCGGAACGATACTGGACCACAGTATGGTCGACCGTGAGAGTATTTCCCTCAAAGTCGATTGCGCTCCACCGCGGTCCCATAACCCCACTTCTACGCAGGCCGTAGAACGCAGCCATCAGGACCGGAAATTCTACCGGATCTCCTTACATAAAATGTCCATCAAAAATGACCAAATAAATAAAATGGTTGTCTTAATGCATGTGTATTCGCTCCATACGGAGCCGGCCTGCAAAAGTAAGTATGCGCTCGTGTTACATTTTTGTTTCTCCCAAAAGGGAAAACCGTTCACATCTTCAAATGGATCATTTGATAGAAAAGTCACACGGGTGTGGAGGAATTCGTATGCCTAAGATATTTTCAGATTGAGCATTTTCCCTTTTCTGAAAAAGAGCAGGCCCATAACCACCATGTAGCCCTCCTTGAGCACCATAAGACCAAACAGGACCCACATCTGGGGATAGCGGAAGGCCAGACAAAGAGCCAATGCACCGTGTGTCAGTTTGTCCGCGATCGGGTCAAGCGCCTTGCCCAAATTTGTGATCATGTTGAACTTTCTTGCGATCATCCCATCAAACAGATCCGTGAGACTGGAGAGGAGGACAACACCTGCGGCCCAATGGTACGCTTCTTTTGCCAGATAGAGGTAACAGAATACCGGAATGAGGAGGAGCCGAAAATATCCCATCAGGTTCGGAATAGAGAATCTCTCTTTTGTGTTGAATGGCTTCATTGAGGTTCTTCTCCATCTCCTATATGCAGACAAGTCATGCGGAAGCAGAAGACTGGAAAAATTGCGACAACGCGTTTACAGCTTCGGCTTCGTCAGGGCCGTCTGCAGCGACCTGTACCTGCTGTCCCTGACGAAAGCCGAAGGAGACGACCCCGAGAAGACTTTTCGCATTGATGCTTCGCTCACCGGCGATTATGCGGATGGTGCTCTGAAAGACATTGACATGGCTTACAAACAGTGCGGCTGTATGTGTGGTGAAATCTTCCTCCAACTGCAATGAAAGGGTCCGCGTTGTCATGGGAATCGTCCTCCCAATGATAGATTTTCATTTATAAATGCTCGATCCAGGGGCTTCGGAACATGTGCGCTTATGATGCGCGATATTTGCGCTCTCCTTTGCACAGCCAGCCCTTTCTTCTCCAACTTCGAAATTCCCAGCGGGCCAGCAGCAGGCAGAGCAGGAACGCAAGAGCATCGGCTATCGGTGCGGCCAGAAGTGCGCCGTCCAGCCCGAAGGAGCGGGATAGCAGAAGCGCCAGAGGGATCAGGAAGCAGCCCTGCCGGGCCAGAGGAATCAGCAGGGACTTACCAGGCCGGCCGATCCCCTGGAAGAAGGAGGCTGAGGTCATGTGAAGGCCATACAGGAAAAAGGCCAGCATATAGAGCCGGAAGCAGTGCTGTGCGCAATCCAGATAGAGCGCATTGTCCGATACAAAGCAGCTTGCGATCTGCCGCGGGAACACCATGAAAATGAGAAACCACACCACTGAAATGCCTACTGCAATAAGAGAAGCTATATGGAATGTCTTTTGGACCCGCGCATAGTGGTTGGCGCCGAAATTATAGCCGTTGATGGGCTGGATGGCAGAGGACACCCCGACGAACATGGAGTGAGCGATCTGGTAGACCTTCATCATCATGCCGTAGACGGATAAGGCAATGTCACTGCCATAGACTGTGGCGGCTCCATAGGCCCGCATCAGATTGTTCAGGGTAATCTGCACCAGAGCGGAGAGCATCTGCGTAAGCAAGCTGGGGAAGTCCAGTGCCAGAATACGACAGGTAGGGCGCAGGTCCTCCCGCCGGATATGAACGGTTTTGAGGCGGCGCAGGTAGAGCAGGGCCAGGCATCCAGCAGCCACCTGCCCGATCACCGTGGCGATCCCGGCGCCCACAACGCCCATCTTCAGCGGAAAGATAAAGATAGGGTCCAGGATCAGATTGATGACCGCCCCTGTCATCATGCACTTCATCATGTACTGCGGGGAGCCGTCTGCCCGGATAATGGCGGTGAAGGCGGGACAAAGGAGCTGGAACGGGATCCCCCATGCGATGGCGCGCATATAGGACAGAGACTCTGCATAGGCAGTCGACGTCGCGCCGAAAAGGACTACGATCTGCGGGGCGAAGATGCCGCAGGCCAGAGCGGCCAGCAGACCGCTGGCCAAGATCAGGGTGAGGGCGTGACTGATGGTGCTGTCCGCCTCCCGCTGCTCTTTCCGACCCAGGCACAGACTGATATTGGCGGCACATCCGTCTCCCAGCATCAATGCCACAGCATTGACCAGAATGGTCAGCGGGAACGCGATATTAGTGGCTGCCATTCCTGTAATGCCCACGCCCTGTCCGACAAAGATCTGATCCACGATGTTATAGAGGTAGTTGACCATCAGTGTCAGTGAGGTGGGAACGGCGTATCGAACGATCAGTTTGGGTATGGGATCCGTTTCCAATGGGTTTGGCTGCAGGTTTGGCTCCATAGCAAGGCTCCTTCCGTATTCATACTGGACGCTTCCGAGGGAGAAGCCGCCGGAAATAAAAAATCCCGGCGCCATTTCCCTGACGCAGAGAGATGGCTGTACCGGGTGCTTAGAGTATACACTTTTGCTTGAGGAGGATGGGCATCCGGCACGGCACCAGAAAGCCTTCTTCTCCCCTCCAGACCGAACCTGTTGGCTCCGGAATTCCACCGGATTAGCTGATCGCTCGCGGACTGTTACCGCCAGTAGAGAAATATCTCGTTTCCGAAGAAAACTTACATACCTAAATGTATCATTAAATAAAAGAACCGTCAAGGAAAATGTCCTTCCCGCCGTATCAACTTCTGCGCTTTCTGATCGATATCCTGTGTCTCGTACAAGGCATTCCATTTTGGCTTTTCCTGTGGTAAAATATCAAAATCGACAAAATCACAGGAGGCAGGACAGGGATGAAAACGGGCTTGGTCTTGGAGGGCGGCGCCATGCGCGGAATGTTTACCGCAGGCGTTCTGGACTCCTGGATGGATGAACAGATATCCTTTGATGGAATCGTCGGTGTGTCGGCCGGTGCGCTGTTTGGGATCAATGCTCCCGCCGGTCAGAAGGGACGCGCCATACGGTATAATTTGAAGTATATCCGGGATAAGCGGTACATGGGGCTGCGCTCGCTGCTGACCACGGGCAATCTGATCAACGCCGACTTCGCCTTCTATGAGGTGTCCTCCAAGCTGGATATATTTGATGAAGCGGCCTTTCAGAGATCGGGCGTTGACTTCTATGCCGCGGTCACCGATCTGCACACAGGCGCCCCGGAGTATATCCGGATCACAGAGCCGTTCCGTCAGATGGAGGTCCTGCGGGCCACCTCTGCCATGCCCTATGTCTCCCGGCCTGTGGAGTTGGATGGGAGGTTCTACCTGGATGGCGGGGTCAGCGACAGTATTCCAGTCCATTTCTGCAAGAGTCTGGGCTACGACAAGACCGTTCTCGTGCTCACACGTCCCTTGGAGTATCGGAAAGAGCGGCCCGCAGCATGGCTTCAGCGATTCAACCGCCTCTATTACCATCGCTATCCGGCCTTTGCGGAGAGTCTGAACCGGCGGTGGGAAGTCTATAACCGGCAGGTGGAGGAGATCATAGGGATGGAGCAGCGCGGGGAGCTCTTCGTGGTTCGGCCCAATGGCCCACTCCCAATCAGGCGTGTGGAAAAGGACCCCGCCAAGCTGCAGGCTGTTTATGACCTCGGGGCAGAGGCCGGCAGGGCGTCTCTCAGCGGACTGAAAGAGTATTTGCTGACGCATGAATGATGGTAGATGATATAGGAAATTGCGCATCCAGCAGGCAGGGGCTTGTATGGATGCGCAGTTTTTCTTTGTGCAGTATACAGCGTCCCTTGGTCCAGGTATCATGATTGGCAAAACTGGCGGGATGGCATATATACTTTTTGAATAAAGAATTTCTGATACATATCGGACAAATTGACATTTTTTTCAAGTAACATTATAATGTTCATATATTCACTGCCACAAGAGGACGTGGTTAGAAGGGGTGAAGAATATGGATCAGGATCTGCCCTTATGGGTAGAGGGCTGCGCCGAAACATATATAATGTGGGTGTGAATGGAAGCAGACAGCTGCTGAAGATCTTGCCGGACAAAGGTATGCAGGTGCGGCCCTCTGGAGCAAACAAAGAAAAGGAGGGCATTTTTGATGGATCACAGCGTATTGACGATTTTGGATCTGGGAATCATTACGGCATACCTTGTCATCATGGTCCTGGTGGGGGTCTATTCCGTCAGGCGGATCCAGAACACAAAGGATTATTATGTAGCGGGCCGGTCCTTTGGGCCGATGGTGCTGATGGCCACCGTCTGCGCGACGATCATCGGCGGCAGCGGTCTGATGGGCCGGGCAGGTGTGGCCTATACCGACGGCTTCAAGGCGGTCCTTACCGCAATTCCATACCTTCTGGGAATGTTCATTTTCTCCGGCATCGCCGGGAAGATCTCGGATATCGGGATGCAGTACGGGATCACCTCTATCCCGGAGCTGTTTGAACGGCGGTTTGGCCGGGCAGCCAAGATCACCCTCTCTGTGCTGATCGCGTTCGCCATGATGGGGACGGTGGCCTCCCAGGTCACCGCCACGGCCACGATCATCCGGATGCTGGGGGGAGAGTTCGGCCTCTCCTATGAGATGGGCGCGCTGATCGCAACAGTGGTCTTTATGGTCTACACAGCCACCTCCGGCCTGTTCGGCGTGGTATACACCGACGTGCTGCAATTTTATATGCTGATCGTCTTCGTGTATATCCTGATCCCGGTGGCGGCCCT
>OGGE01002043.1_pt1 | contig 10725 bp, 6 predicted proteins | sample 1571121 | NCBI WGS metagenome assembly OGGE01 (sample SAMEA2581959, study PRJEB24529) | metagenome | biome: Human gut stool | place: China | collected 2011
ATGTAGATATATCCAAGATCGTGATCTCAGTAAGAAATACGGGATTAAATGGAGAACAGCTTTCAGAAATTTTAAGGAAAAAGTATCACCTGGAAATGGAAATGTGCGGTGCTGATTATGTAACGGCCATTGCAGCCATTGGAGACAGCAAAAAGGGGCTGAAACGTCTGAAAAAGGCATTACTTGAAATTGACAAAGAACTGGAAAAAAATGGAAATATCTGCAATGATGATCCTGATGAAAATGTTTACAGCCGTCATGCAAAGCAGGTGATGCCTGTTTTTAAAGCAATGGACGGGGAAAAGGAAGCAGTGCCTTTAAAAGAAAGCTGCGGCCGCATCTGTGGGGAATTTGCCTATATTTATCCGCCGGGTATCCCGCTGTTAGCGCCGGGAGAGCAGATCACAGAAGAAATACTGGAAACATTACAGGATTATATAAAAAAAGATCTGCCGGTCCAGGGACTGGAAGATACAGACCTTGTCACCATACAGGTAATGGCATTATCAGGTGGCAGGTCCGTTTAAAAAGAAAGAGAAAGATGGAAACATAATGGGAAAGATTTATTATGTAATGGGAAAAAGTGCCTCAGGTAAGGACACCATTTACAAACGTCTGGTAAAGGAACTGCCAGAACTTGGAACAGTCCGCATGTACACCACCAGGCCCATCCGTGATGGGGAGACCAATGGGGTGGAGTACATTTTCACCGATGAGAAGCAGCTTCAGGCTATGAAGGATGCAGGTAAAGTGATCGAATGCCGCACTTATGATACCATTTATGGACCGTGGAGTTATTTTACGGCAGATGACGGGCAGATCGACTTAAAATCAGGCAGTTATCTGATGCTGGGGACATTGGAGTCTTATGAAGCACTTTGTAACTATTATGGGGCAGAGGTCATGGTCCCTTTATATATCCATGTGGAAGACGGTGAACGTCTGCAGCGGGCATTAAACAGAGAAAAAACGCAAAAAGTGCCAAAGTATGCGGAAATGTGCCGAAGGTTCTTAGCTGATGAAAAGGACTTTGCAAAAGAACGTCTGGATCAGTGCGGGATCAGAAAACAATATGAAAATACCGGGCTTGAACCGTGTATAGAAGAAATCATAAAGGACATTTTGTGTAACGAAGGAAAGGAGAAACAGATGTTAAAGAAAATTGGATTTATTGGCGTTGGCATTATGGGAAAATCCATGGTGCGCAATCTGATGAAGGCTGGTTATGAGGTTTCTATTTATACCAGAACAAAGTCAAAGGTGGAGGATGTGATCGCAGAGGGCGCTGTATGGTGTGATACAGTGGCAGACTGCTCTAAAGGCAGAGATGTGGTCATTACCATTGTTGGATATCCTAAGGATGTAGAGGAAGTATATTTCGGGGAAAATGGTATCCTTGAAAATGCAGATAAAGGCACTTATGTGATCGACATGACCACTACAAGCCCGAAGTTAGACCAGCAGATCTATGAAGAGGCAAAGAATAGGGGACTTCATGGCTTAGATGCCCCTGTAACCGGCGGTGACAGCGGTGCAAAGGCGGGAACACTGACTATTTTAGTAGGCGGTGATAAAGAGGACTTTGATACCTGTCTGCCTGTATTTGAGGCAATGGGAAAGGCTATCAACTACGAAGGAAAGTCCGGAAACGGACAGCACACCAAGATGTGTAATCAGATCGCCATTGCTGGTGCTTTAGCAGGTGCGTGTGAAGCTATGGTCTATGCAAAGAATGCAGGACTGGACGTAGATGTAATGCTTAAATCTATTTCCACAGGTGCTGCAGGAAGCGCCCAGATGAATAATGTAGCTTCCAAGGCAGCAAAAGATGACTATGCACCGGGCTTCTTCTTAAAGCATTTTATCAAGGATATGAGCCTTGCAGATGAGGAAGCATCCGAAAGAGGAACCAAATTAGATGTGTTAGAGGATGTTCTTGGAATTTGTAAAAAACTGGAAGAGGAAGGCATGGGAGATCTGGGAACCCAGGCGCTGATCAAGCATTATAAGTGGTAAAATACAGGTGCTCTGTCTGTGCAGAACAGGGTAATTTAAGGTAGAAGTATTGTAACAGAAAAAATTGACAGATGAAAACAGGACCGTTGTAAATAGACGTAGTAATAGTAAGAAGTTAGCTGCGTTTATGACAGGACGGTCCTGTTTTATTGCTGGTGTATGTGTACTATGCACATATAAATATAAAATACGACTTAAAAATTATACAAAAGTTCAGAATAACACAACAAAAGTTAGAATAACAAATGGAAAAATGCATAATAAAATTATATAATAACATCATCAGGAGTGAAAAGTTACGGTACATGCTATATGATCTGTAACGAAAACTCCAAAGAACGTGAGAAGCAGTTTTCAGACTGCAAAATTTATTTAAGTCCCGGTGAGACCGGGAACGATGTACCGGGAGGGTACATAGAAAAGGAGAGGTGTATATGAAAAAAAGATTTGCAGCAGCGTCACTGGCAGCCATGATGGTACTGAGTATGACCGCATGTGGAGGCGGAAACACCGCTACTACCGCAGCACCGGCAGAGACAAAGGCAGAGGAAACAACAGCAGCAGAAGCTAAGGAAGAGTCTAAAGAAGAAGCAAAAGAGTCTGAGGCAACCGCTGGGAAAGCTCCGGAAGATTACTCCGGTACCGTAGTTGTATATTCTCCTCATGATGCAGATCCGTTAAATGCAGGTGTGAACCTGTTCATGGAGAAGTATCCAAATGTTAAGGTAGAAGTAGTAGCAGCCGGAACCGGCGAGCTGTGCAACCGTATTGCAGCTGAGTCTGCTAACCCGATCGCTGATGTACTCTGGGGCGGCGGTGCTGACTCACTGGCAGCATTTAAGGATTACTTCGCACCATATGTTTGTGCAAATGATGATGTAATTGCAGAAGAGTACAAAGACCCGGATGACAAGTGGATCGGTGAAAGCCCACTGCCAATGGTACTGTTCTACAATAAAGATCTGATCGAAAAAGACGGAATGACCATTCCGGAGACCTGGGAAGATCTGACAAAGCCTGAGTGGAAGGGCAAAATTGCATACTGCCTGCCATCTAAATCCGGTTCTGCTTACACCCAGTTATGTACTATGATCCTGGGCCATGGCGGCAAGGAAGATGGATGGGATTTCATCAAGAAACTGTATGACAACCTGGATGGAAAGATCGTTGACTCTTCAGGTAAGTGCCATAAGATGGTAGCTGACGGTGAGTTCTATGTAGGTCTTACTCTTGAGAAAGCAGCTGTTCAGTACAAGGATGATCCTTCTGTTGGATTTGTATATCCAAAGGATGGAACCAGTGCAGTTCCGGATGGTGTAGCTCTTGTTAAGGGATGCCCGAATGAAGAAAATGCAAAACTGTTCATCGACTTCGTTACCTCTAAAGAGTGCCAGACAGAGCAGAGCGAGAACTGGGGACGTCGTCCTGTAAGAAGTGATATGGACGTTGCAGATGGACTGGCAAAGCTGAGCGACCTGGTATTAGTTGATTATGACTTTGACTGGGCTGCAAATGAAAAAGAGTCCATTATTGAACACTTCAATGATATTATGGTAGATTAATCTTTCTGAAATGAAAGTAACGGGAAACAAATAATAGAAAGACTGCCTGGCCCTGGCGGGCGGGCAGTCTTTCGCATATATAAGGAATGTAAAAAGTGGGAGTGTCTTCCAGAAAAGCGGTTGCAGAAAGATTTTGAGAGGACATTGAACAAAAAGGAGGACCAGATATATGAGCCATGCAGTGATCATTAAAAATGCCGTGAAAAAATACGGTGATTTTACAGCATTAAACGGAGTAAGCCTGGATATTAAACAGGGAGAATTTTTTACCCTTTTAGGGCCGTCCGGATGCGGAAAAACCACCCTTCTGCGTATGATCGCAGGATTTAATACAGTAGACGGAGGAGAGATCTGTTTTGATGACCGGGTGATCAACAATCTGGAGGCTCATAAAAGAGACATCGGTATGGTCTTCCAGAACTATGCGATTTTCCCACATCTGACAGTGGCTGAAAATGTAGCATACGGCCTGAAAGCGAAAAAGTGTCCAAAGGATCAGATCCCTGGAAAAGTAGAAGAGGCCCTGGAATTGGTGCAGATCGGCAAGTTAAAGGACAGAAAACCAAATGAACTTTCCGGCGGACAGCAGCAGCGAGTCGCTTTAGCAAGAGCTTTCGTTATTGAACCTGGTGTTCTGTTGATGGACGAACCGCTGTCTAACCTGGATGCAAAGCTGCGTGTGCAGATGAGAACGGTTATTAAAAAGCTGCAGCGCAGACTGGGAATTACTACGATTTATGTAACCCATGACCAGGAAGAGGCACTGGCTATTTCCGACCGGATCGCTGTTATGAAGGAAGGAAATATTATGCAGGTGGGAACTCCTGAAGAGATTTATAAAAAGCCGGAAAATACCTTTGTAGCCGGATTTATCGGTGTTTCCAACTTTGTAGAGTGTGATGTTAAGGGAGATGACCCAAATCAGGCAGTGCTGGATATTAAGGGAGAGTGTTCTATTACCTGTACCTTAAAGAAGCCATTTACCGGTAAGGGAATTATTTCCGCAAGACCGGAGCAGCTGTTCTTTGACGATAAAGAGGGACTGCCGGGAACCATTATCATTTCCACTTTCTTAGGTGACTTCATTGAATATGAGATCCTGTTGGATAATGGACAGACCGTACAGTTAAATGAGTATACAAAAGATGTACATGAACTTCGCCCGGATGGACAAAAGGTAAAGGTAAACTTTGACATCCGCGCCGTAGGTGTATATGATGCAGCGACCCAGGAGGTGATCTCATGGTAGGTTCCGGAAAGAAGTTAGACTTCTGGTTCTGGGTGAAAGTGGTAGTTGTGGGATTTATGCTGGTATTTCTGATCTATCCCTTCTGTACCCTGATCACCCGAAGCTTTTTCTCAACCAAGGTAGACGGCTTTACCTTTGAGAACTATATCCGATTTTTCACAAAGAAATATTATTATTCCGCATTGGGAAGAAGTATTTTTGTATCTGTGGTAACAACGATCACCACACTGGTTGTAGGTGTGCCTATTGCCTATGTAATGTCCCGTTATAATGTATGGGGCAAGCAGTTCATCCATATTTTTATCATCATGAGCCTTATGAGCCCGCCATTTATCGGCGCCTACAGCTGGATCATGTTGTTTGGACGTTCTGGTCTGGTGACAAATATGTTTTCCCAGTTTGGTATCCATCTTCCAAGTATTTACGGAAAACTGGGTATCATCCTGGTATTTACTTTTAAGCTGTTCCCTTATGTTTATCTGTATACCTCCGGTGCTATGGGAAGCATCGACTCCAGTCTGGAAGAGGCTGCAGAGAACCTGGGAAGTAACAAGCTTCGCAGACTGTGGACCATTACACTGCCGGTAGTCCTTCCGTCTATTGCAGCCGGTGCCATTATGGTATTTATGACCAGTCTGGCAGACTTTGGTACTCCAATGCTCATCGGCGAAGGTTATATGGTACTTCCTGTTCTTGTATATAATGAGTACATGAGTGAGATCGGCGGAAATGCCCACCTGGCAAGTGCTCTTTCTGTAGTAGTAGTATTCTGTTCTACTACCGTCCTTCTGGTGCAGAAGCATTTTGTTACAAAGAAAAACTATGTAATGACTGCCATGCGTCCGCCAAAGGAAGAGGAACTTCACGGAGTAAAGCGTTTCCTGGCAACATTCCCGGTTATGCTGGTTACATTTATCGGTATCCTTCCTCAGATCGTAGTTATCGTCAGCAGCTTTATCAAGAGCGACTTTACAGGATTTAAGAAGGGATTCAGCCTGGGAAGCTATATTACGATTTTCAACCGTCTATGGACCAATATCCGCAATACCTTTGTATTTTCAACCATTGCCATTATATTTATCATCATTATTGGTATGCTGATCTCCTATATCGTTGTGCGCCAGAAGGGCTTTGCAGGACAGTTAATGGATCTGCTGATCATGTTCCCATTCGTAATTCCAGGCGCAGTTCTTGGTATCAGCCTGATCGTGGCATTTAACAAGGAACCTGTGATCCTTACAGGAACCGCAGTGATCATGATCATTGCCTTTGTTGTACGAAAACTGCCTTATACGGTACGTTCCGGCAGTGCTTTCTTACAGCAGATGGATCCAAGCGTAGAAGAAGCGTCTATCAGTCTTGGAGTATCACCTATGCAGACATTTATCAAGGTGACAGCAAGATTAATGGCACCTGGCGTATTATCCGGTGCGATCTTAAGCTGGATCACCTGTATCAATGAGCTGTCTTCCAGTGTTATGCTTTACGGCGGCAAGACCAGTACCATTTCTGTAGCTATTTATACAGAGGTTGTAAGAAACAGCTTTGGTACAGCGGCAGCGCTGGCATCTATTTTGACCGTAAGTACAGTTATTTCTCTGCTTATCTTCTTAAAGGTAAGTAAGGGTAAGGTATCGATCGTTTAATTTGTTTCATACTGCAACATGAAAACAGTGCCTGCGCCTCTGGCGCAGGCTTTGTAAGTCTATGTATATTGAAAAGATGGGAGGAACACACAAATGGTAAAATTTGGAACTGGCGGCTGGCGTGCGATCATCGGAGAAGAGTTTACCAAGGAAAATATACAGAAGCTGACCTTAGCCATGTGCCTGAAAATGAAGGCAGAACATAAAGATACAAAAAGTGTGGTCATCGGTTATGACCGCCGTTTCCTTTCCAAAGAGGCTGTGATCTGGGCATGTCAGATCCTTGGAAAAGAAGGTATCCATGTACAGTTTGTAAACCGCAGCGCACCAACGCCTCTGTTAATGTTTTATGTGATGAAACATGAACTGGACTATGGAATGATGGTCACAGCCAGCCATAATCCGGCGATCTACAATGGTATCAAGGTGTTTACATATGGCGGAAGGGATGCAGACGAGCTTCAGACAAAGGACATTGAAAAATGGCTTCTGGAAGCGGAAAAACTGTATACACCATGCCATGAAGAAGATGGGCAGATGCCGCCGCCATCTTATACAGAGCTGGTGAAAAAAGGAATCGTAGAAGAGATAAATCCGATGAATGAGTATCTGGATAATATCTTATCTGTGATCAATGTAGATGCGATCAGAAAGCGCGATCTGAGAGTAGCTGTTGACCCTATGTATGGTGTCAGCCTGACGGCTTTAAGCACCATTCTGGCAGTTGCAAGATGTACGGTAGAGACCATTAATGCCCAGCATGATACGCTTTTTGGAGGTAAGATGCCGGCACCGGCACAAGATACCCTTAAAAACCTTCAGAACTATGTGCTGGACCGTTATTGTGATATTGGTATTGCAACGGACGGTGACGCAGACCGGTTAGGTGTTATTGACGATAAGGGACATTATCTTCACGCCAACCAGATCTTAGTTATGCTGTATTATTATCTTCTGAAATATAAGGGTTGGCGGGGCGATGCAGTACGAAACCTGGCTACCACCCATATGTTGGACAAGGTGGCTGAAAGCTTTGGCCAGAAGTGTTATGAAGTGCCTGTAGGCTTTAAGTATATTTCTGCAAAGATGCAGGAGACAGATGCCATTATTGGCGGTGAGTCTTCCGGTGGCCTGACTGTAAAAGGTCATATCCATGGAAAAGACGGTATCTATGCAGCAAGCCTTCTGGTAGAAATGATCGCAGTGACCGGTAAGAGCCTTTCTGAGATCGTAAAGGATATTGAGGACCAGTACGGTGAGACTCATATGGAAGAGCGCAGCTACCGTTTTACAGCAGAGGAAAAGGCACGTATACAGAAAGTGCTGTTAGAAGAGCAGAAACTGCCGGAACTGCCATTTGAGGTATCCCGTGTTTCTTATCAGGACGGCTGCAAGGTCTACTTTAAAAATGGTGGCTGGGTAAGCGCCAGATTTTCCGGTACAGAGCCGTTACTTCGTATCTTCTGTGAAATGGAAAAAGAGGAAGATGCAGTCCGGGCCTGCGTAGTGTTTGAGAGGTTTTTGGGGCTGTAAAAGTGTGGAAATGGAACGGTTTTTCTGGTATACTGATGGAACGAACAAACCGTCCGCATTAGCGGACAATAGAGCGCGTCAGCGCGTGTTTGCGAGTCTAAAAAATACAAGGGGCACCGCAGCATGTATACAGGAAAAGCAGACAGAAATGCAGTATATAAAACACATAAATTTTTCAACAGGGAATGCAAAAAAGGGCGTTCCCTGTTCTTTTTATCTGTCATATCTGCAGCTGCAATATTGGCTGGAACAGTTCTTACAGGCTGCAGCCGGGCTGATGATCTGGTGCAGGAACAGACAGAAACGGAGAACTATGCCCTGACCGTATTTACTGCCCAGGAAAGGAAAGAATGGGAGCCGGTGATCAAGGAATTTGAGGAGCGTACCGGCTGGAATGTAAGGGTAGAAACAGGCTCTGCAAAGGAGATGCTTTCCCAGCTGGAAAAAGAGGAAGCAGACTGGGATGTGGCCTTTGGGGTCAGTGCGGACGCCTTAGAGGAAGGCAAAGAGTACTGGCAGACAGGCAAAGATGCCTGGACAGGGTATTCAGCGGTATCTTTTGTTATTTTATATAATACCAATGTAGTGACCTACAGAGAGTTGCCTACAGGATGGGACAGCTTGTTAGAACCACGGTGGAAAGGCCGTGTGGCAGTGCCGGATCCCCTTAAATCGGATATGGCTGCTTCTGTTCTCACAGAGGCGGCAAAAAACAGTGAAAAAGAAGAATTTCTGGACCTCTTAGCGGAAAATATGCAGTATCAGATGCCGGAGACCTTTAAAGAGGTGGAACAGGGCATTTCTGACGGCCGCTATTCCATTGGCGTTACCTCAGAAGAGGCAGCGAAAGCGATGCTGGCTGCAGGTCAGGACGTAGATTACATTGATCCGGAAGAAGGAGAATGTTTCTTTGAAGACGGAACTGCGATCCGGAAAAGAACCCCAAATCTGGATGCTTCTGAAGCATTTGTAACCTACACTACCTGTGATGATACAAAATGGCTTTTACGGACCCAGCTTTTACGCCAACCGGCAGAAGATGTTTCTGCAGAGAATGACCGGTCAGATGAAGAGCTGAAACAGAGATATTCCAGACAGCAGGAAATTTTAAATATCTGGAAGCTTATTATGGAAGAAAAGACTGGTCCAGCCCATGAACAGGAACAGTAATAAAGAAGGCAGGGAAAAAGATGAAGATATTAAATAAGCTTTCATTTCATAAAAAGATCTTTCTTGCCTGTCTGCTGACGGCACTGGTGCCTTTATTGTGCTCCAGTGTGGTTATGATCCGGCTGTTTACGGCAGCACTTGACCGGCAGAATTTAGATGAGGGGCGGACTCAGATCACAAAGGCAGAGGCAAGACTGGAAGCAGTTTTTGAAAAATGCGAGGAAGCCTGCAAGACCATTGCCACGGATAAAAAGACGGCCCGGATCATGATCGAAAAAAGTGAAGCAGATCATCAGAGGGAAATGTACTTATCCTTATATCAGGCCACCCAGGAAACCTCAGGATATGCCCGGTTTTCTATTTATGATTCAGGAGGACATCTGCGCTATACGACGGATACAGAGGGGAAGGAAAAAGACCTGCCTGTATTCTGGGGGCTTTTAAGAAAGGCTTCCAGAACGGATGATATTGTATATTACAGGACTGATCCGGATCTTTCTATTACGGACGGGGACATTCTGCTTCAGGGTGCAAGACCGCTGTATACAGAAGGCGGTGCAAAAACCGGCTATATTGTTTTTGATTTTACAAGGGAAAACCTGGATGATCTTTTAGGGGCAGAGGTGTCATCTGGGGATGTGCTGCTGCTTTTAGATACCCATAAACGGACGGTGTACTGCTCTGGACAGGACAAGAGCCAGGTTCAGACAGGTGACATGATCGAAAAGATACTGGAAAACAGGAAAATGTCCGATGCAGTCCATGACAGGGAACAGTATCTGGTAAGCCATGGAGGAAAAACTGGCTTTTATTTTCTCTTATGCCGCCAGGCGCCTATGAGCCAGCCAGCTGTGCAGACTATGTGGACCGTCAGCCTATGCCTGTCAGCGTTGGGATTATTCCTCTGCCTGGCTGTATCAGGCGTACTTACAGGCAGTATTGCCCGCCCGGTACAGACATTAGATGAAGCTATGGAAAAAGTGAAAAAGGGTGATCTTTCTATCCGTATCCATACCCAGTCCAATGATGAAATGGGACGTCTTACCCGCAGCTTTAACCAGATGACAGAAGATCTGGGCCGGTATCTGGAAGATAAGGTGCAGAGGCAAAAGGACCTGAATGAAACAACATTAAAATTATACCAGACCCAGTTAAATCCCCATTTTCTCTATAACACGCTGGACACCATCAAATGGGAAGCAAGGATCCGCCAGGTGCCACGGATCGCAGTGCTGGCGGAAAATCTGGCGATCATACTGCGAAAAAGCATTTCCAGTAAGCCGTTTATCCCGTTAAGAGAGGAACTGGAGACCATTGACAGCTATGTAGAAGTGCAGAAGATCCGCTTTACAGGCCGGTTCTTGTGTGAAAAGGAGATACCGGACCAGTTAGAGGAGTGCCTGGTGCCGAAAATGATCTTACAGCCGTTGGTTGAAAATGCTATTATTCATGGGCTGGAAGGCTGTGAAAATGGATATATCTGTATTTATGCAGGCCGTGAAGGAGATGTTTTAAATATTTCCATTACCGATGACGGCCGTGGCATGAG
>OGGE01002048.1_pt1 | contig 10708 bp, 8 predicted proteins | sample 1571121 | NCBI WGS metagenome assembly OGGE01 (sample SAMEA2581959, study PRJEB24529) | metagenome | biome: Human gut stool | place: China | collected 2011
CAGCGCGCCTGCAACGTGTTCGGCCAGCCTGTGTATGAGAAGGCGTCCGATGCAGAAGGAAAGCACACCAACATCAGCACATGGCACTATGACAGTCTGGGCCGGGTGACCCGTGCTGTCTGCGACGGAAAGTCCTATGAATATATCTACGATGCATATGGTAATCTGAAAGAGAAGCGTTCCAACGGGAAACGCTTAGTTTCCTATACCCATGACAGGGCAGGGCAGATCACGGAGATCAGGGATCCCGCAGGAGTCAGCACCCGGTATGAGTACGATATCTTAGGACGCAGGAGCCGTGTTTACAACAATGACGGACTGGAAGTGCGCTACGGCTACGATGCTTTGAACCGCATCAGTCGCATCCATTATGGTAACGGTGTGGAGACCGCCTATACCTATGACGGGGACGGAAACGTCCGCACGCTGGAAACCAGGGCGGGAGAAGATGTCCTGCTCTCCTTTGCATACCGGTATGACGGCAACGGAAACCGCACGGCGAAGACAGGCACACAGGCAGCTCTGGGCGGCATCACTTCCGAAATCACCGCAGGGAATAATGCACTGGATATCTCCTACAATTATGATGTCCGGGGACAGCTTCTGGAAGAGCGGCGGAACGGCGCTTCTGTTTGCTATGCCTATGACAAAGCAGGGAACAGAATTCGGAAGACGGATGCACAGGGAGAAATCCGTTATCTTTATAATGAGAAGAACCAGCTAATTGCAGAGGAAAGCCCTGCCGATAGAAAACAGTTTTCTTATGACCGTCAGGGCGGTATAATAGAGGAGAAAAATGCAGCCGGGATCCGCCTGTTCTCCTATAACAGCCGCCACCAGCAGACAAGGGTGGAAACCGAAACCGGCAGCGTGCAGGAGAACCGCTATGACGCGGAAGGCCTGCGTTTTGAACTGCTGGAAAACGGCAGGAGAACCAGCTTTGTATACCACGATGGAGAGCTTCTGCAGGAGGAGGGAAGAGAAGAGCAGGGCACCAGTTATCATCTCGGGGCAGGGATGGAAGCGTTCCGCAGAGGACAGGAACTGTCCTACTACCACAGGGACGAACAGCTCAGTACGGTATTTGTTACTGATGGACAGGGAGAAATCCGGAACAGCTATCAGTATGATGCCTTTGGCATACCCCTTGATACCACAGAGCAGTTGAATAACCGCATCCGATACACAGGGCAACAGTATGATGATGTAACGGGACAGTATTATTTACGGGCGAGGTATTATAATCCGGTTGCCGGGCGTTTTATGCAGGAAGACGTCTATCAGGGGGATGGACTGAATCTGTATGCGTACTGCGGGAATAACCCGGTGGTGTATGATGATCCGAGTGGGTATAAAAGGAAAGCTTGTCCTCCGCAGGGGAAAATTAGTGAAAGTGTTGATGAGACCAGCTATGGGAAATCAAGTAGTAATTGTACGGAATTGGTACCATATTATCCCGCAAATAATGGAGCTGAGAGTGGTAGAGCAACAGACTTTTATGTATCACCTAATGGAGATATAGTTCCTGCGACAGGTTATAGATATGTATCTGAAAATGCATCGTATCTTGATGACATGACAAATAATATGACAATACCTGCTAATGCAGATGGAACATATTTTTCGTTTAATAATTATGATGTTGCTAATCCAAGTGCCTTACAAGTACCACATGATGCATCTGTCAAGGTAAGTTTTGATACATTGCAGATAATAGATGATATTAGTGTTCCGTATGGTAATTGGGGTAAAGCATCATATTTAGAGCCAATTACGACAGATTTTCCGCAATTTGGTTCTGGAGGTGCGACTCAGGTTATTACTCATAGTCGAATTAAGATTAAATCTATTACAAAATTACCAAAGCACTAGAGGAGGCGTCTAATGTATAAACCAACAGAAAAGGAAAAAAACAATTGTATTTGTATTGTAAAAGATATATTAAAAATAGATGATGACATCATGTGTGAGTCTTACGTTAATAAAATTTTTAGTATAGCTTATTCTATTGGAGGAGACTATGGTAATGAAACCCTTAGGTCAATTGCGAAGGTTGTTTTGAAAGATGTTTGATAAAATAAGGATTATACTTTAGATATAGATTCTCTTAATTTAAAAATACTGTTACCTGCCTGTCGTTGACGAATGTCAATAAGAATGCAGATAGCAGTATTTTTTCATAACGGAAGAATGGATAAATTACCACAAAATTTGGTAAGGACTCAATAACATAGTGTCTATCGAATTAACAGAGTTATTTATATAATTTCTTGGTCTATAGACGTCCATTGAAATTAAGTATCTGCATCATACTGTCGGTTGCTTACCATTAGCTCTGTATCTTCTTTAAGGGGAACTTTCTGAAAGTAGTATCCCTTGTTCATAAAATATTGCCCAAGTTTCATCTTCATGATATGTTTGGCATCTTCTCTATTGAAAGTGTTATCTGATTTCGGTGGTGTACTTCGGCAGTAGTACAAAAATGGATATTCAGCGTTTTGTAGGAAGTCAGCTACTTTCATCTAAAGATTTAGTGATTCCTGTTGAACAAGCGTATATTGCAGCAATAGATTTTTTTGAAACATGTGAAATGTCAAAAAGAATGAAATGGTTTGAATTGTAGGTAGATTTAAATTAACCGTAATACCTCCTCCAAAGAAAGGTTAGTTGTGAAGATTAATTTAGAGACCTTTCTAGGGTGAAATTTGCCCTCTGGGTGTGCTTAAAGACATCCGAAATCAAAACTTAATATTGTTTCATCAAAGATGCAAAACACATTGTTTTTATGACACCTAGTGCTATGAAGACAATGCGTTTTTCTGTATGGTAGATGTAAAAAATAATCTCCTTAAGTGGTATGATGTTGTATCATAATACTTGACAACTCTACTTCACGGATTTACAAAAAAATCATACAGAAGTGGAGGGCGAAGATGATGCAGAAAAAGTTTATGATAGGGAATTCAAATTTCAGGCTGTAAAACTGGGCAGAGAGATCGGTTTTGTTATGACAGCCGTGGAAGGATCACGGGTGTTGTAAACGGCAACGGCAACGAGACCGGCTATGACCTGGACGCATGGGGACGCATCCAAAACATCCGCCAGGCAGACGGCGGGGAGGAAGGCTATACCTATGACTTTGCGGGCAATGTCACCGGTACCAGGGATGCCAACGGCGGCGTGATCACCTACCGCTACAACAGTCAGGGAAAGGTCTGCGAGATCACCGACCAGGAGGGCAACAGCGAGACCTTCCGGTATGACCGTGAGGGGCGCATGGTATTCCATGTGGACCGCAACGGCAATGAAGTCCGCACCACCTACAACGTGGATGGGAATCCGGTGCTTGAGACCGGAACGGACCGAAACGGGGAGAACCGTGTCACAAGAAGCTTTGAATATGACGCGTCAGGCAATGTAAGGAAGGCAGTGGCAGGAGGTTTCTGCTACACGTATGAGAACCGCCCGGACGGGAAGCTGCTGAAAAAGTCAGCGTCCGGCAGGACGCTTGTTTCCTGCACCTATTTTTCAGACGGCAGTCTGGAAAGCCTGACAGATGCCAGCGGAAAGCCGATGTTTTATGAGTATGACTGGCGTGGAAACCTCTCAGCCGTGAAGGACGGGAATGGGGAGACGCTGGCAGCGTATGCCCATACACCGGGAGGAAGGTTAAAGGAGATCCGGCACGGGAACGGAATCCGTACCGGATATGAATACGATACGGATGGCAACCTGGTGCACCTGCACATGGAACATACAGATGGTGAGATACTGGCAGACCTCTACTATTCCCACGACCTGAACGGCAACCGGACCCTGAAGTCGGGAAGCCGGATCGGCGGAGAGGGAAAAGCCACAGAATACAAGGTTTCTTACATCTATGACCGGATGGACCGTCTGGTAAGCGAGACCCGCCAGGGGGAGGAAACCGCCTATGTGTATGACCTGTGTGGAAACCGTCTGAAAAAGCTGGATAAAAGCGGGACGGAGGAGTATCATTATAATCGGAAAAACCAGTTGATCTGTCACTTTTCTGAAAAAGAGAAAACGGCATATCGCTATGATCAGCAGGGAAACCTGCTGGAAGCAGCCGGGGCAGAGGGAACAGCGGTATTTTCGTATAATGCGTTTCATCAGCAGACAGCCGTGACCATGCCGGACGGAAAGCATCTGGAAAATCAGTATGACGCAGAGTATCTGCGTGCCGGAATGGTGGAAAACGGAACAGTTACAACTTTTTCATACCATAACGGGGAACTCCTCGCAGAGAGCAGTCCAGACGGCGATACCATAAGCCGTTATATTCCCGGGTATGGGGTGTCGGCAGGGTGGAACCGGGAAAAGAACGGTTACCACTACTATCATCTAGATGAGCAAAACAGCACCGCGTACATCACTGGAAGAGGTGGTGAGATAGAAAACCGGTACGAGTACGATGCGTTTGGCGTGCTCAAAAACAGCATGGAAGAGTTCCACAACAGAATCCTCTACACGGGACAGCAGTATGACCAGACCAGCGGGCAGTATTATCTGCGGGCGAGATTTTACAATCCAGTGCTGGGAAGGTTTGTGCAGGAGGATGAGTACCGCGGGGACGGGCTGAATCTGTATGCGTACTGTAAGAATAATCCGGTGGTGTACTATGATCCAAGTGGGTACAAGGATAAACGTCAGACCCCATGCAAGGAAGAAACAAGTGTGGGGGAAAGTGTGCTGGAGAGAGTGGTAGTTTTTCTAAAGGAGTCGGTAATCCAGTAGAAGTGGTCGGAAGAGGTAGCACTGGACGAACAGTTCCAAATACATTGAATGAACAAATGGCAATGCATCAAGTAATGTCAAATTCATTGGAGGGAGCAGTAGACATGAGTCAAATGAAAAATCATCTTGTAATAATGAGTGATTCAAGATGGTTGGCATCTGAAGGCTGGGTAAAAATGAGTAATAATGTTAATGGAGTAGAAATTCACTAAAATAACAGGTGCATTTGACGATTTTAAATTTAAATAGGAGAATAATGACATGAATGATAAAATATTGTACAAGGATAGTGTCAGTTTATTGTCTTTTGAATCACTGTATTGCATTGGTGGATATGTTACATTCGAGATATTAGTTTCTACTAGTGGATTCGCTGGTAATTGTAACTTTTGCATCGGTGAAAAAATTATTCAAGATTATACTAATTGTTTGGATACCATGATTAGCTTATTGGACGGCGAAGTGATAGTAAGAGACTGTGAAAGCGATGCATTTTTAAAATTCTATTTTGAAAATAACATGAATTTATATGTATTAGGGCAGATAGGAGGAAGCCATGAGGACAATATGCTAAAATTTAAGATGAAGGCTGACCAAACATTGTTATTAGGATTAAAGAATTCGCTTTTGGATTATTAATTGTATAGTATATTGTTTTAATTATGTCTCCACATAAGGACGCTCATCCCCTAAAAATTAAACCATGGTCTTTAAATTAATCGGAATGGCTCTCACCGAAGGTGATGTAATCCATGTAGATTAATTTGAAGACCCTAGGGCGAAATTTTCCATCTGGGTGCACATAAGGACATCCGAATTCAAAACATAATATTTAGTTCCCAAATGCTGATATTAACGCACTTCTTATAAAACAAATTTTTGTTGCGAAAGAGGTGCATTTTTATGCGTGTAAGAAAAATGAATCAAGTTGACGTGAAACTACATGATTTAAGGATGTAAATACTGCTATCCCTCATCGTCAGGCAAAGCACCGTGGTGCCATGTATCGCAAGAGTGATAGCGACGATGCCAAAGCCATTGCTCTAGCAACTTTAAATATGCTTGACAAACTTCCGGATGCCTGCCCCAATGATGCGTACTGGTCACTTGGTCAGCTGGTGCATCGCAGGGACAATATCATGAAACAGCGAACCAGACTGGTTAATCAGTTGCACGGGCAGTTGTGTATTGCGTATCCGTCGTATAAGTCATTTTTTAATGACATCAGTAGACCCACTGCACTGTACTTCTGGGAGCATTATCCATCCAGAAAGTATCTTAGGGGTAAGTCTGTGGAAGATTTACGTAAGGAACTTGTTCCCGTCAGCCATAACAAATGCTCCACTAAAACCTGTGAGAAAATCTTGGATGCGGTAGCCAGTGATAAAGTAAAAAATATTGATTATCAAGATGCCAGAGACATGGTGACACTTAGCATTGTCAGTGATTTACAGCACTATGATAGCCAGCTTGCGGAAGTAGACAAGATGCTGGAACAGATGTATAAGATGCTTGGCTGCACGCTTACAACCATTCCCGGTGTAAATGTTATCACAGCAGTGAAGATTCTTGCTGAAATCGGTGATATCAAACGCTTTAGTAATGCTAATAAGTTGGCACAGTTTGCAGGAATTGCACCACTTCATTTATCATCCAGCGGTAAGGGGAAAGATTTAGCCACCAAGCAAGGTAACAGACGATTGCAGGCAACCATTTATTTCCTTGCGATTCAGATGGTGCAGATATCTTCTAAGGGTACACCGAGAAATCCTGTAGTACGAGCATACTACGAGAAACGTAAGGCAGAGGGGAAAACCAGCCAACAGGCTTTGATTTGTATTTCAAGACGGTTAATCAGTGTTATTTACGGAATGTTAAAGAACGGTACGGAGTACCGTATGCCGGTAGTGGAAAACGCTGGCGAAAAGTTGTAGAGCAAATGGCAAATATATGGTAAACTTTTAAGCAGATGTAACAGTCGGCTTTGGGAAGTGTATTCATTTTTCGGGGTAGGATCATCGGCTTGGATAATTATAAGAGTAAAGAGTCTCTGTCAAGACCAGCTATTCAGGCACAGGAGAGTATGGAGATGTAGGTGGTCATCATGTTCATGCTAAAGCTGGTTTTAAAGATGATGTAAATTATGACCCTAAAAAAGGTTTTTCAATAAGTCAGAATTTTATGAGGGACAATGGGTTAGACCATAATATTATGACTTCGAAACAGCGAGAATTATTTAAAGAGCTATATGAAAGTGGCAGACCGAATACTTTAGAAGAACATACAAGAATTGCAAGAGAAGCATTAAAAGCTGGTGGAGCTAGTGATTCTATGATAGATGATTTAATTAATGCATCATTAAGAAATTTGAGGGAACAAGGTGTAACAGCACCTACAAGAATACCTTGGTATTCAAAATAAATATTAGGAGGAATGTAAGAATGGACAATTATTTAGAAGAATTTGGTAAGATTTTTATTAAGGAAGTGAGGGATAGAACTATTGATGTATTTGATAGAAAAACGCAAGGTTTGATGAAAAGTAAAGAGTCCCAGTTATTATTTGAGAGAGTGAATAAATTGAATGATGAGCAAAAGTCGCTAATCAGTGATATTATTCCTCAGATTGTAGATTTGAGTATTCATAATATGTTATGCCTATTTGAAGAACATGATGAATTTCAGATTATTGTTGGCGGAGAGAACATTGCGGATATAAGTGATGGGTTATCTGGTGAATTGTATACATCGGATGGTTGGATTGAAAAATTTTCAGAACAAAGATATTAGATTAATATATCGTTTTAATTATATTTTCATTTAAGGTTATTAAAAACTAAAATAGAATATTGTTCCATCAAAGATGCAGAAAGCATTGTTTTCATGGCATTTGTTGCTGTGAAGACAATGCTTTTGCGGAAATGAGGTTGAGGTGCTTGAAAGCCTGAAAGGCTGGATAATTGATCCGAATACACAGGCACAAAAGACCATTGAAAACTATGAAAACCAGCGCCTTAGCATAGAAGATGCCATAGAAAGCGGACTGTTAAACAACAGGGCGGGTCAGATATTCCTGGATTATGGAGATATTGTTATGGGACCGGCGGTGAAGACCCCGGCAGATATCATAGTCATAAGGGAAACGGTAAAAGGAAATTCTGACAGTAAAGAGATGCAGAGGACTGCAACCGCAGGATTTTATGCGGGTTTTGTGGGACAGGGAATTGAATATACCCAGATCATAAGTAATGCAGACTACCAGCTGAGCATGATTATTACATCAGCGAAAGGGGTTAATTCAATTAATAATCCTTTATCATATCTATTGTGTATAAAGGATTTTTTGCTGACTCAGACTATAGATGCAGCAAAAGCAGGCTTACAGGATGCCTGGAATGGAACCTATGATTCAGCGATTGGAAGAAAAATAGGTGCTGGTACATTTAATTATCTGCTAATGACGATAGGCGGGGCCCTGCTGAAAGGGAAGGGGACTGCCTGCGAAGCGGTAGAGAGTGGTAGTAACCCTAAAAATGTATTTCCAGAAAACCCAGATGACTTGTTACCAGAAATACCGAGAAATAAAGCAACAAAAGCTAATGGTACAACAAGTCAGACTATTCAAACGAGCGATAATATTAGGATAAGGGCAGAACAACATCCGTTATTGCCAGGCGAAACCTATAATCCAAGACATCATGGTGTTCATTATCATGTGGAATATAAGGTTGATCCTACAAAAAGTTGGAATAACAAAAATAATGTAAAGAAATGGTATCCTGAAGGATATACACCTGGAGCAGGCTCTGGATTCATACCAGGAGAACCCTTCCCAGAATAAGAGAGGTGACAAATAATGGATTGGATAAATAGCGTAAGCAACATGGATAATACAATATATGATATTTGCATAAAAGATTCTTGCTTGATTATATATATCAAAACTTGGGATCAAAAAATTAGGCAAATTATTTTTTCAAACTATTATGCCTTCAAAGAAAAAAATTCTATAGGTAGAGAGATAGGAGATATACTAATTCAAACAAATTCTATACTGTTAGAAGAATTGAAAGAAGATATTGTAAACGGTGATGGCACAATTGATGAAATAGCAGAGGTCAAAAGCACAATCTTTTACGATTCGTGGAATGAAATAATTCTTTTAGAGGTTTTAGGCGAAAACATAGAATTTGTTTAGTTGGGTTTGCAAACGTAACAATTTTGTAACATTTTCCTTGACGCCTCCTAAACATCCATGTTACAATGGCACTCACCAGGGGGTGTAAGAGGGGATGAAATATTCCCTTAATACCTAAACAAAAACACATAATAGGAGATGTTTCGTAGCTACTATGAGCTATGGTGCATCTCCTATTTTTCCGTTACATGGTAATCCCTACAAAACTGTTCTAAAGCATAACAAATTTTTGAACAGCAGAGAAAGTTATGCCATACCACATTTCACCCAACGGCTCTGCCGGTGGGTGTTTCTCGGCTTATGCCGCCGAAGGACGGCATAAGCCCTTTAACCTGCACACATTTCGACCCTAATATTTTTCTTATATTTTCTAAAAGTAACTTCGTTCACACTTCCCCAACAAGCCTTTAATCTTCCATTATGGGTAACTACCTCGACTTCGCTCTTAAAATTGCACACAGGGGCAACACAGGCTCTCACAAGGGCAAGAGAAAGTTGGCTTGCCTGTCTGAAAATTATATTTGTGCATTATTACTGTTTTTCTCTGTTTTTTGGTCTATGGCATAAAGCTAATTCTGCTCATTTTAGTGGTTCATATGAAAAAATCTGCTCCCAAATCAAAAAATTGACTTGTAACTGTTCTTTTTCAGAGTTAACATCACACACCACGAAGGAGATTTCTTCTACTTCGTTTCCTGCGTTCTGTAGGATGTATCCATCTCCATGAAAGTCAGCGGTGTTCCTGTATGGAATACTTTGTGCCTGACCAGAAATGGATAGGCTATACCACTCTTGCACACTTGGTAGCTGAAAAGATGCGTAATTCCGAGAAAGATGCTTAACAGTTGAGATTGCCACTATTTTGCCAAACATTGAGATTGGGGTTGATTCTATGGTTAAAGAAAATTTTATTTATGTGGGTATCGATTTACATAAAGAAACCCACACAGCAGTTATGATTGACTGCTACAATCAAAAGCTGGGAGAGATTACTTTCCCAAACAGACCAGCCGATTTTCCTAAGCTGGTAACAAAGGTTAAAAAATGTAATACTGATGCAAAAGAAGTAGTCTATGGTCTGGAGAATGCTTATGGTTACGGCAGACCTTTAGCGGTGTGGCTGATTGATAAGGGGTATTTCGTAAAAGATGTAAATACAGCGATATCCCATCGTCAGGCGAAACACAGAGGAGCCATGTACCGTAAGAGTGACAGTGATGATGCAGGAGCCATTGCCCTTGCAACGTTAAACATGCTGGATAAACTTCCAGACGCCTGCCCAAACGATGCGTATTGGTCACTTGGTCAGTTGGTGCACCGCAGAGACAATATCATGAAACAGAGAACCAGACTGGTGAATCAGTTGCATGAACAGTTGTGCATTGCGTATACATCTTACAAGCAGTTTTTCAATGATATCAGCAGACCCACTGCGTTGTATTTCTGGGAGCATTACCCATCCAGAAAATATCTAAAGGGTAAGTCTGTGGAAGATTTACGGGCAGAACTTGTTCCAGTCAGCCACAATAAATGTTCTACAAAGACCTGCGAGAAAATCTTGGATGCGGTAGCCAGTGATAAGGTAAAAAACAATGCTTATCAAGATGCAAGGGATATGGTGACACTCAGTATTGTCAGTGATTTACAGCACTACGACATACAGCTTGCTGAGGTAGACAAAATGCTGGAACAGATGTATAAGATGCTGGGCTGCACGCTTACAACCATTCCCGGAGTAAATGTTATCACAGCA
>OGGE01002082.1_pt1 | contig 10566 bp, 6 predicted proteins | sample 1571121 | NCBI WGS metagenome assembly OGGE01 (sample SAMEA2581959, study PRJEB24529) | metagenome | biome: Human gut stool | place: China | collected 2011
AGAATTAATTTTCCTCGCAGCTCCTCTTGTGTACCAGTACATCCATTCTTTTGTTGCAATTGATACCACTGCTGCAACAAGCGCAACCAAACCAGGAGCTTTATTTCCTTCCACTCCTTTTATAATCTGTTCTAAACCAGTAATTCCTATTCCAATTCCTGTTGCAAACAGAATCACTGCCAAAATAATTGCTGCCACACATTCCATTCTGTCATGACCATACTGATGATCTTTGTCAGATTTTTTTCTTGAAATGTTGATTCCAATCACTGCCACAACTGTACTAAATACATCTGAAGCAGAATGCACTGCATCAGAAATCATAGCACCGGAATGTCCCAAAATACCAGCTAATAACTTCAGCAATGATAAAACAAGATTTCCTGCAATTGTAACTCCATTTAATCCGGAACGGAACACGCCTTATCAGATGCTTTTGGTATATCCTACGGGTAGCGTAGATCAGAACCAGTTGCTATTCGCTGTCGCCGCTTATAACTTCGCGAACTTCATGGTAAAAGAGTTTGATTTGGCTTTGGAGCAGGCCGGCCCGATCAGTATGCTGGCGATTAAAGGATTTATTAGTTTTGACGAGATTATCCAATATTATAAGATGATATACGGTAAGGATGGCTATGCTACGGCCTTGAATAAAGCGGTTGCCGTGTTACCGATCTCTGATGATAATTATGAGACCTTGATGCGCGGCAAGACCTTGGATGAATATATCACCTTCTTCGATGAGAGCTTCGGTGAGGAATTACCGGATCTGGCAGGTCGTTGGAAAGCCCGTATGGAAGCCGCTAAGGAGGAGGAGGCGACTGAAGATGAAATGATCACGGAGGAAGAAGCCGAAGTGCCGGAAGAGGCAGATGAATTGAAACCAGAAGTTGAACCGGAAAAACAACCTGTTACAGAGCCGGAGGAGGAACAACGGCCTGTTCAAGAACCTGTTCGACAGCCCGCTATACCAGTCGTCCCGGATACGATTGAGGTCCCTGCGTTTGACAAACCGGAGATCCAGCCTGTCGATACCCTTCGTAAGGATACGGTTCCTGTTGTTCAGCCGGCGGTTGAGGATCAAGGCATGACCTTGAAAGAAATCCAAGAGATCCGTAAACGGGAAGCTGCCGAAGAAGAAGCCCGCAAGGAAGAGGCTCGTAAGGCTTTCGAGGCCCAGCAAAAGGCGGATAAGGAATTACGTGAGCAGAAAGCGAAAGAACAGGAAGAACTTCTCAAGAAGCAAGCGGAGGAAGAACGTGCCCTGTTGAAAGCGAAGGCTGATCGAGAGAAACAGTTGGAAGCTGATCGCAAGGCCAAGCTGAAACAAGCGGAAGCCGACCGTAAGGCGAAACTGAAAGCTCGTGAGGACCTTCGTAAGGAAAAGGAACGTGCTTATAAGGAACGCCTGAAACAGAAGGAAAAAGAGCGTAAGGAGAAGGAGCGCTTATACAAGCAGAAATTGAAAGAGAAAGAAAAAGCCCGCAAGGAAGCCTTGCGGGAAAAGGAAAAGGCCGCCCGGGAAAAGGCCCGGAAGCGTTAATTGCATTAGATACTCTTTATTTATCCAAATAGCTCTTCTTGAAGATATCTATACAAAGAAGGAATAAGGATAGTAACAACGGCCCGAAGATGATCCCCATAAATCCGAATAAGGACAACCCGATTACGACTCCGAAGACGGTGATTAACGGATGTATATCCGCCAACTTCTTTTGTAGGATAAAACGAATCAGATTATCGACGTTCGTAATGACAAGCAAGGCATAAATAGTCAATCCCAAGGCATGTACCCAATCTCCGTTTAAAGCCATATAAGCCGCCAACGGAACCCAGACCAATGCGGTCCCTACAATGGGAATGATCGTAGCGATACAAGTGAGAAACCCAAATAACAGCGGATCGGGAGTCTGAAAGATAAAGTAACCGATCACCGCTACGATACCTTGTATAACCGCCAAAAGAGGGATACCTATGGCGTTTGATTTTACGATCATATTGATCTCGTTGAGTACCTCATCCTTGTTTTGATCACTGAAGGGGAATAAGGTGTATAGATAGTTTTCCATTTTTCTTCCGCCTATCAGCATGAAGTACAGAATGAAAATCAAGACGACGACATTTACGGCGAAACTGCTTATGCTACCCACTAAAAACTGTCCGATTTGTGGGAGTATAGAGGCCGCTTTTAATAAGTTTCCTCTATCCAGTACATCAAACCCGGTCTTTTCCTGAACTAGATCCGCTATATGTTGGCCTGTATTTAGCAGTACAGTCGGGTCTAAATTAATATTTTGAGTTTTGTTGATTACCAACCAGATCGCCAATGTGATTGGGATTAAGAAACATAAGATTGTTTCCCCCAGTAACAGTAAAGCTGCAAAAGCCGGTCTCATATTTAGCTTTTCTGTCAGGTGGAACATCTGTCCACGCAGCAATATATAGATGGTGAATGCTCCAAGTATACCTCCAAGAAACGGGGTAATCTTAAAAAATAGAATTACCCCTAGTCCTAATATAATGGTGATCAATGAGTATCTCCAGTAATGTTCTTTTACGTTTTCCATATACATTCATGCCCTTATTTATCTAAAAACAAGATAGGAGAAGTCATTGTTTATTGGATTTCTTATTCTTTGGAGAGCCGTTTACCTTCGATGAAGGTCTCTTGAATCTCTATATCGTTGTTGAAAATGATGATATCGGCATCCTTTCCTTTCTCCAATGTTCCTTTACGGTCTAAAATACCCATTAGGCGGGCTGGGCTTTCGGAAGCCATACGAACAGCGTCGTGCAATGGAATTTCCGCTTTCTCGACTAAGGTACGGATCAAGCGGATTCCGGTAGCTATACTTCCTGCGATAGCTGAGCGATCGGCTAATTTACATACGCCTTCCTCGATAATTACCCGGGAGTCCGGAAAATGTTCCGTACCGTTATCGCAAGCGGCGGCGGCCATTGCGTCCGTGATTAAGGACGTACGTTCTACCCCTTTGATTTGATATACCAACTTTAAGATTGCTGGTGGTACGTGGATACCATCGGCTACAACTTCAACGGTCATATCTTTCATGAGATAAATACCTTCTACCGTTCCTTCATGTTTATACTCACGGTCTTTATGGACGGAAGTCATGGCATTGTAGAAGTGGGTAGCATGGGTGAATCCGGCTTCGTATGCTTTTTTCACTTGGAGATAATCGGCTGTGGTGTGGGCTAGTGAAACCAACACACCATGAGCTGACGCATATTTACCGAATTCCAAAGCCCCGTCAAGCTCGGGGGCGGCGCTCCAGCGTTTAATACATTGGGTACTGTTTAGTAATTCCTTATATTCTTGGGGATCGGGCGGGTAAATATAATTAGGGTCTTGTCCGCCTTTCATAGCCATATTCAAATAGTTGCCTTCGAGATGTAATCCCATGATGCGGGCTCCCTGTTCCGGGTGGTTCATGATGTGCTCGCAGGTCTTGATCGCTTCCCGGAAGGTCTCGATAGGGGCAGCTGCCAATGTAGAATATAAAGCCGTTGTTCCCTGTAAAGCATGTGCTCTTGTGATCGCATAGAACGCTTTCGGGGTAGCTTCCGTGAAATCATGTCCGTTGCCGCCGTGTACATGCGTGTCGATACAGCCGGGAGCCACATAATATCCTTTTGCGTCGATGATCTCCGCATGAGGAATCTCCCGGTTTTGCCCGGTGATCTCCACTATTTTCCCATCCGAGATGATGATTTGCCCGTTTGGTAGGAGGCCCGAAGGAGTTAATACTTTTGCGTTTATGATTTTAAGAAATGCGCTTTCCATATATCTTGTTTTTAGTCTTTTGGAATCAGTAATAAGTTATCCTTATAGGACAACGGGGGATTATATTGGATTTCCCGGTTGCCCCTCGGGGTAGCGGATCGTAAGAGTGGTGACTGGCCGATTATCTCGTAAATAGCTTGTCCTAATAAAGGATCCTTCAAATCTCCGAATTCAGCTAGATCACTCTTGAATTCATCGATAGCTACATCGGGATGAAATCCGTCTTCATAATCAGCTTTCCGATCCTTATTATAAATATGAAAAGTGACGGGAGAAAGTATCCAGCCATATTTTTTAGATTCATTGTAGATCGTCATACCGACGGTCTTGCCAAAAGTCTGCTTACCGATAACCCGAACGTCTAGATAAGATCGTAGCGAGTTAATGATAAGTTCGGAGGCAGAAGCCGTAGTTGAACCTGTCAAAACAAATAGCCGTTGTAGGTTTAAGTTTCCTGCCATGACCTCGGTCGTTTTGAGTAAAGGCAAGGTCTCATTTTTATTGGAGTTTTTATCGTTATACTCCATGATACATAAAGGTTCTCCTAAAACGTTTTCACGGACTAATAGCGAAGCCAGTAATTGGGCGCAATTGACAAGCCCACCCCCATTATAGCGTAAATCAAGTACGAACTCATTGACGTTGCGGCTTTTGAATTTTTCGAAGAGTTGTTGCAAATAAAGATTATAACTAGTGTCGCTATAATCGTATTCATCCGGTCCGGAGGCGAAATGGTTGTACATCAAATAGCCGATTCGCTTATTGCCATATATGTATACGGAATCTTTTAGGAATGGGATGTCTTCTACCGTTCGGGATGCGTTCAAGGTAACTCTTCGGGTGGAGACGAATCCCTTGGTGTTTCCTGTTTCTTTTCCTAGTTGGAGGGATACGCTGCCTCCGCTTCTCAACACATCATAGTCTTGGATAGAACCCAAGGAGCCGTTTACGCCAAGTATCCAGTCTCCCCGTTTCAATCCGGCTTCTTCGGCGGGTGAATCCTTTAATACATAAAGGACAATGGCTATTTTATAGGTACTACCTCCGTCTTTAAGGTTGGAAGTTGCGAAATCGAATCCGTATGAGTTGTTCGCGTCGTAAATGCTCTTTGTTACGGTCGCTTTCTCTAATTGGGAGAAGTAATGATGGCCATCAGAAAGCTCTTTCCCGTCTTTATAGGATAACAGGCCCTTGAAGAAGCTCTCCGGATCAAGACTAAAGTCCAAGGAACTTTTATCCGGGAACTCGGAATACCAAAGATAATTCTCTCGCATCGTTTGCTCGATCCATTGATTTACTTCATTGTCGGTTGCCGGAATGTCAATATCATCTTTCTCGCAAGCGGAGAATGCTAAAAGGCCAAGGATAACGATCGTATAATATTTATAATTCATAGTGGATATATATTAAAAACAGCCCTTCTCTCAATAACGGAAAAGGGCTGTTGATATTGTTAAGGACAAATATACGCTATATTTTCTTCTCGATAACCGCTTGAACAACATTTAATACATAATCGCCCAGCTTTTCACTTTCACTAACCATGTCCATGTAATAAACGCCATCTTGATATTGGTACAGCTTATTGTTGATATCTTCGATATTCCGGCTCTTCAACTGGTTACGATAGTTGTTGATCTCGTTCTCTATATTATAAGAAGGATTGATATCATCATGTACGAGTTCCGGTTTATGCAAAATTAGGTTCATGCGATTTAACGCCCCGGATACCAGCTCGAACATATGATCCAAGTGCTTGTTTTGCTCCTCCGTGAATTCGGATTTGAACTCGTTTCTGCGTTTGATACTTCGGGCAAGGTTATTACAAGAATCCGCTATACTCTCGATTTCCGAGACGGCACGTAGCATGATACGGATTTCTTCCTTACTTTCAGAACTCAAACGGCCTTCCGATACTTCAGTCAAGTAATTCGCGATCTCGATCTCCATGCGGTCGCTGATATTCTCGTATTTCTCGATGCGGCTATAAGTCTTGAGGAAGGTCTCCTCATTCTTCTCGTAGAATAATTCTTTCACCATATTAAACATCCTAGCCGTACGCTCGGCGAATAATGAGATTTCTTTATGAGCTTGTAGGATGGAAAGCTCGGCGGTGGATAACATACCTCCCGTGATATAGCGAAGGCGGTATTCCTCGTCTTCCACCTTGGGCTTGATAAGCGTACATACGGTCTTTTCGATCAAGCTTACGAACCAGATCATAATGAAAGTATTACTGATATTGAATGCAGTGTGGAACGCTGCCAGTTTAAAGGATACCGCCACAGCCGGATCACTGACCTTCATTACATGGGTAACAAACCATGAGACGGCATTCGTGAAAGGGTAGAAGAGCACCAAAACCCACATGACACCGAAAACGTTGAAAACAAGGTGCGCTAACGCGGCTCGTCGTGCTTGTGTGTTTCCGGTTAATGCGGCTAAGTTGGCCGTAATCGTGGTTCCGATATTTTCGCCTAATACCAAAGCGACTCCCAAATGGTAATCGATCCAGCCGTTGGCGCACATAATCAATGTAATAGCCATCGTGGCGGCGGAGGCTTGTACGATCATGGTTAAGATCGCTCCGATAAATAAGAACAAGATGATGGAGAAAAATCCCATATCCGTATAATTCTGCACGAAAGCCAGCATTTCCGGATTCGCTCCGAGGTCTGGGGCGTTTGCCTTTAAACTTTGAAGGCCCATGAACAGGAACGCGAAACCAAAAACAAATTCACCAATTGATTTGCGAGAGCTTTTTCCTGAGAAGAAGAGTGGGAGAGCGAAAGCTAAAAGGGGAAGGGCGAATGCGGCGATATCGACCTTGAAACCGAGGGCGGAGATAAGCCATGCCGTTACCGTGGTTCCGATGTTGGCACCCATAATTACTCCGATGGATTGGGTCAATGTCAAGAGTCCGGCATTCACGAAACTCACGACCATAACCGTCGTAGCCGATGATGATTGGATAAGAGCCGTTATTAACACCCCGGTGAGCATACCGGTTACTCTGTTCGTGGTCATCGCGGTTAGTATTCGCCGTAAACTGTCACCCGCAAATTTTTGTAACCCTTCACTCATGATCTTCATTCCGTACAAGAACAGCGCCAAGGAGCCGATCAGCCGGAGAAAATCAAAAAAAGAATAGTCCATTTAAATTACGTTTAAGTGGATTGTATATCCGATTAATATTCCTAACTTTAGGGGGCGAATTTACAAATAATAACTGAGATAGTATGTCTGAGACAATAACAATTTACTGCAAAAATAATAATACCTACAAGGATGTACCCATTGGTTCTTCGTTGTTGGACATTTATACGGCGGTTGGCGCTCCGCTTCGGTACAGGCCGATGAACGCGCAAGTGAATAATAAGACGGAAAGCTTGAACTTCCGTTGCTGGCAACCGAAGGATATCGAATTTATCGACTATACTCAATTATCCGGATTGAGAACCTATGTCCGCTCGCTTTGCCATATATTTTCCAAGGCGGTGTATGATATTTGGCCGACGGCGACCTTAAATCTGGAACATCCGGTATCGAAAGGTTACTATTGCGTGATCCATAACGGCAAGAACATCGATTTGGAGACGATCGAGAAGATCAAGAAACGTATGTGGGAGTTGATTGACGCGGATCTTCCTTTCCTCCATAAGAGTGTCCGTACGGTGGATGCCGCCGTATTGTTCAGGGAGCGGGGTATGAATGATAAGGCTCGCTTAATAGAGACGGCGGGATTGCCTTATACCTCTTATTATGAGTTGGAAGGTTATATCAACTTCTTTTATGGCTGTTTAACCCCTTCGACCGGCTATATCCAATTGTTTGACTTGGAACCGTATATGGATGGCGTTTTGCTCCGTATCCCGAAGCAGACCGATCCGATGGAATTGCAGCCTGTCATCAAGCAGGATAAGATGTTCGAGGCTTATAAGGAACACCTTACATTGCAGCGGACTGTCGGCTTAGATAATGTGGGGGATTTGAATTTAGCGATAGAGAAAGGCCGCTCTCAGGATATAATCCTTGTCTCTGAGGCGATGCAGGAAAAACAGGTTGCCAAGATCGCCGAAAAGATCGCCGATGGATATAAAGAGGGCATCCGTATCGTCTTGATCTCCGGCCCTTCTTCTTCGGGAAAGACTACGTTTTGCAAGCGTTTGCAAGTACAATTGACGACTAACCTGCTTCATCCGGTAGGAATTTCCTTGGATGATTATTTCTTGAATCGGGAAGATACACCGAAAGATGAGCATGGCGAGTATGATTTTGAATCTTTGTATGCGCTGGATTTACCTTATTTTAATAAGGATTTGAAGAAGTTGTTATCCGGGGAAGAGATCGATTTGCCGACTTTTAATTTCGAGACCGGCCAACGGGTTTTCAAAGGGAAGAAGCTTAAGCTTCGTGAGAACTCGATCTTGGTGATAGAAGGTATCCATGCCTTGAATCCGGAGCTGACGGAGTTTATCGACGATAAATATAAGTATCGGGTGTATGTCTCGGTCTTGACCTCTATCTCCTTGGATAACCACAACTGGATACCCACGACGGACAATCGCCTGCTGCGCCGTATCATCCGGGATTATCGCTTTAGGGGATATTCGGCGGAAGATACGATCAACCGTTGGCCGAGTGTTCGCCGGGGTGAGGACAAATGGATCTTTCCCTATCAGGAGAATGCGGACGCTATGTTTAACAGCGCCATGTTGTATGAGCTGGCCGCCTTGCGCAAATTCGCGGAACCGATCCTCGCACAAGTGCCGGAGAGTAGTAAGGCGAATGCGGAGGCGTATCGTTTGCTCCGTTTCCTCCGCTACTTTAATTACATCCCGACGGAGGAACTTCCCGGAACTTCCTTGCTCCGTGAATTCTTGGGGGGAGGAAGCTTCAAGTACTAGGTAGAATCATACTCTATAAAGCCTTTAAAAAAAGACGTACGTGTTTTTCCGAAAACATGTACGTCTTTTTTTGAAAACACGTACGTGTTTTTTTTGTATCTTTGTCCATGAGTCACATTAAACACAAGACGATATGAACCAGACTATTTACCCCATCGGCATACAGAACTTCGAGAAAATCCGCAAGGACGGCTATCTCTACATTGATAAGACCGCTTTGATCTATCAATTGGTGAAAACAGGAAGCTACTATTTCCTCAGCCGCCCGCGTCGATTCGGGAAGAGTCTGCTGCTATCCACGCTGGAGGCCTATTTCCAAGGGAAAAAGGAGCTGTTCGAGGGACTGGCCATGGAGAAGCTGGAGAAAGAGTGGACCAAGCATCCGATCTTGCATTTCGACTTGAATATCTCCCACTACGACGCCCCTGACAGCTTGTATAAGATATTAAATGATACCTTGTCCAGATATGAGGAGGAGTATGGGACACGGCCTACCGAGGAGACCCTGCCCCTCCGCTTCGCCGGAATCATCGACCGGGCCTACCGCAAAACCGGACAGCGGGCCGTGATCCTGATCGACGAGTACGACAAGCCCTTGCTACAGAACTTGCACGACGAGGAGACGCAAAACCGATTCCGGAACATGCTCAAACCCTTCTACGGTGTGTTGAAGACCATGGACAGGGCCATACGCTTCGCCCTGCTGACCGGCGTGACCAAGTTCGGGAAGGTAAGCGTCTTCAGCGACCTCAACAATCTGGACGATATATCCATGCGGGAGCCTTACGCCGCCATTTGCGGCATCACGGAAACGGAGCTGCGTACGCATTTCGATGAGGGCATCCATACGTTGGCCTCTGCCCTTGAGCGGACATACGAGGAGGCCCGATCCTTGCTACGGAAACGGTACGACGGCTATCATTTCGTGGCCGGGGGACCGGGCATTTATAACCCTTTCAGCCTGCTGAATACCTTCAAGTATATGCGGCTCAGCGATTATTGGTTCGAGACGGGCACGCCCACTTACTTGGTGGAGTTGCTGAAACGAACGAACTACGACCTGTACGACATGGCCAACACCGAGACCGACGCCGATGTGTTGAACAGCATCGACTCCGCTTCGAACAATCCCATCCCCGTCATCTACCAAAGCGGATACCTCACGATCAAGGATTACGAGCCGGAATTCAAGATCTATCGCTTAGGTTTCCCGAACCAAGAGGTAGAGGAGGGTTTCATGAAATACTTACTGCCGTTCTATACGAACATTCAAGCCTCGAAGTCTCCTTTCGAGATAGGCCGCTTTGTGAGAGAGGTACGGGCAGGAGACTACGACGCCTTCTTCCACCGCCTACAAAGCTTCTTCGCCGATACCTCTTACGAGGCGATTATTGGCCGGAACCCGGAACGGGACACGGAGCTGCATTACCGCAACGTGCTCTTCATCGTCTTCAAGCTGGTCGGACTGTACACGCAAGTGGAATACCACACCTCGAACGGACGCATCGACCTCGTCCTACAAACCGACCGCTACGTCTATATCATGGAGTTCAAGCTGAACGGAACCGCAGAGGAGGCTGTGCGGCAGATCGAGGAGAAAGGTTATGCCCTACCCTTCGCCGCTGATAAACGGCAAGTGATCAAGATCGGCGCGAACTTCTCCTCAGAGACCCGGAATATAGAACGATGGCTGGTAGGATAAAAAAGCCTGTTTTATCCATATATACTTACTTTGCGGATGAAGTATATATCCTATGCCCGGAGAAGATATACTTCATCGGCAAAGTAAGTATATCTTCTGACTATGCCTAAATTTACTTCACAGATTTTACTGTTATTTTCTAAGGTACTTCA
>OGGE01002083.1_pt1 | contig 10560 bp, 9 predicted proteins | sample 1571121 | NCBI WGS metagenome assembly OGGE01 (sample SAMEA2581959, study PRJEB24529) | metagenome | biome: Human gut stool | place: China | collected 2011
ATTTTACTGTTCCTCGCCGGACAGTGAAAATACGTTTTCTTTCGTACCTTTATTTTAAGTACTCTTTGTTTACCACATTGCCGATCGTTCCGGTCATTTCCAGATTTTTAATCTGTTCTGCGATCTTCGGGATCATCTCTGCGGCAAGGTCATTGGAAGACCCACCCATATGTGGGGTCAGGATTACATTGCTCATTCTCGCTAACGAATTCTCCTGAAGGTTTTCATTCTCCACACAGTCAAGTCCAGCTGCGGCAACTTTTCCGTTTACCAGCGCTTTCGCAAGAGCCTCATCATCGATCAGACCGCCTCTGGCTGTATTGACGATGATCACATGATCTTTCATCTCTTCAAACTGTTTTTCACCGATCATGTGCTTTGTGCTGTCGAGAAGCGGTACATGAAGTGTGATCACATCTGCTTCTTTTACAAGTTCTTCCAATGGCTTATATTCCATATGGAATTCTTTTTCTCTTTCTTCCGAAAGTCTGAAGGCATCATAGTAGATAACATTTGCACCGAACGACTGAACTTCTGTCGCAACTTTGCGTCCGATGTTTCCGCCGCCGATCACGCCAACCGCCTTATGGTTTAAGCTTGTCATCTGTGGTGCGTAAAGTTTGTTATCCCAGATTCCGTCATGTGTGAGACGGTTCTGATCGATCACCTTTCTTCCGGCTGCGATCATGAGTCCAACTGCAAGTTCCGCAACTGCGTAAGCGTTGACCCCCGGCATATTCGCCACGAAAACCCCCTGTTTTCCAGCTGCCTCGATATCGACGGAGTCATATCCGGCGCCCCAGCGAATCACCGCCTTTAAGTCTTTCTTCGGTGCAAGAACGGAAGCCGGAGTCTTTAAGACTCTCACGACGATCACATCGCCCTCTGTCATTGCCTCGTATTCAGCCTGGTCGGTTACGGTTACGATCTCATCGCCTGGAAGAAGCTGTCCAAACTTTTCTTCTGTCCCTGCCGGGTACGGTCCTGCTAAAATGATCTTCATTTCAATTGGCCTCCTTCAGGGTTTCAGCCGTCTTCTTCATAAGTTCTTCCGACGGGCTCTTTCTGTCGATCTTTGAAACTTCCACGATCAGTTCTTTTACATCTACTCCATACTCTGCAGCGATTGCTTTGAACTTCTTCACGAAGGAAGAATGGCATCCGGAGTATCCGAGGATCAGTTCCAACGGAGTGATATCTGGCTCATATCCATGTTTCTCCATTGCCGGGATCAGCTCTTTCTCCAGATAATTTAAGAGTCCGTAGAAGTTAACTTCTTTTGCCTCACCTACTTTGTGTGCCAGGGCTGCTGCAACCTCTGTTGCAAGGTTTCCGGCACTTCTTGCCATTCCAAGAAGTCCACAGTCTAAGAGATCAACTCCGCTCTCCATTGCAGCCTGCGCGTTTGCGGCTGACATTCCGAGATTGTTATGGCAGTGGAAGCCAACCGGAATGGAAACTTTATTCTTTAATGCTTTCACATACTCTTTTACTTCATCTGGAAGCATGCATCCTGCGGAATCCATGATCGTCACTTCATCCACGCCCATATTCTGAAGTTTTAACGCTTCCTCTGCAAGTTCCTCCGGATTCAGGAGATATGCTTTCATTAAGGAGTAGCGGCATTTTAATCCGTTATCCTTAACAGTCCTGATCACTTCTGTATATTTTTCTGCGTCGCCTGCATCAGCACCAACACGAAGGAATGCGAGGCCTGCTTTTGCGGCATGTTCTACATTTTCTTTTTTGTAGCGCTTTGCGTTTAAAAACATTCCGACTTCTGCTTTGTCCAGATACGGCTGTGCGAGTTCAAAATATCTCGCGTCACTTACCGGACCCTCAAACCCAAGAGTTTCAGCTCCGAGTCCTTTTGCGTTTCCATACTCGATTACGGAAACACCATTCTCTGTCAGACCATTTAAGATCAATACTGTTAAATCTTCCGGAAATCCGTTGCCAAGAACATTTGCACCGTCACGCAGTGTACAATCCATAATTTTCATTGCTCTTATCCCTCCAGCATTTTTTACTATGTGATTGTGTGTTTGTTACGTTTATTTGTGCTATTTGCACATATTGTAACAAATACAGAATCACATTTCCAACAATGTATCATTGACTTTTCAACAATGAATCTTTGTTTTTAGAACTTTTCTTGTTCTCTTTTCACAATCATTGTAGCAGAGTTCATTTTATATGTGAAACATTGTATTTTTGTCAGTGCACAAAGGGGTTTTGTTGTTTTTTTAATATTTCATATTTGAGTTTGTTACTTTGTTAACTAGGAAATCCTATTCACTGCACTTGCTTTTTAAAAATGTTCTTGTTATACTTGCTTTATATTGATCGAAAAAAGAGGGGGAATCTCATGCCGCCAGAATATAATATTCGTTCTGTGGATCGAGCATTGGCAGTTCTTGACTGCTACGATCTTGAACATACATCATTTTCTCTTGTTGAACTTGCAAAAAAAATCGAATTATCTGCAAGTACAACGCTTCGTCTTGTAACTACTTTGGAAAACCGAAACTATCTGTTCCGCAATCCCGATAATGGCCGATATTATCTCGGTTCCAGAATTGCCCAACTCGGGAACAATATTTTTTCCAACTTAGATATCTGTCAGATCGCGCAGCCATTCTTGCGGGAACTCTGTACAAAATACAATGAGAGTGTCGGCATTTACCAACGTAATGGCGATGTCCGCGTCTGCATTACGCGAATCAACAGTAATCAAACTCTCCGATCTGTTCTTATGATCGGTGCAACATATCCTTTAACGCGAGGAGCCGCTGGCAGAATTCTTTTAGCCTACGCTCCGTCTGAAGTGCAGAATCGCTTACTCACAGCTGATCCTTTCACCAACATTGGAGCTCTTCATTCCTTAAAAGAAACTGGTTTCACAATCAGTAATGGTGAACGTGACACTGCGGTAGAGTCTATAGCTGTTCCTATTTTCAACGCAAACAGAAGTGTTGACCATGCTCTTTTCATGACAGGTCCTGCTGGTCGACTTGCATCCCAGTCAAAAGACGATATTGTTCAAACTTTACGTGACACAGCAATGCAAATATCCATTCAAATGGGATACCGGCCTCAGGATTGAGTAGATAACAGCAGGAAGTAAGGTTGTTTCACTTCCTGCTGTTATTATTTGTTTAACAATATCCTACTACTACTGCTAATACCATAAAGAGTGTTGCAAATACAAACCACAGGCCAAATAATTTGCCCATAAATTTCATCCAGGTGCCATATCCAACACCACACGCTGCTAAAAATGCCATAAGGGATGATGAATGCGGATAAATGTAATTGCTTAATCCATCTCCATAGTTTAAAGCCAGAATTGCCGTTTCTTCGCTCATGCCAATAATGTTAGCAACCGGAAGGAAGATCGGCATTGTAACATTTGCCTGACCAGAACCAGATGTTACAAAGAAATTAATGATCGTATGTGCCCAGAACATCAACGGCGCCTGAATAACTGACGGCATTTTTTCAAGGAACAAAGCGATATAATAAACAATTGTATCGAGTATGTTTCCAGCATCCATCGCCAGCGCTACTGATCTTGCAATGCCAATCATGATACAGGCACCAAGAATCGTTTTACCTCCAGCAACAAAGCTTGCACATATTTTATTGGCATTTCTCTTTCCTACAATTGAAGCAAGAATTCCCGTTACAAGAAAGCAGACCGCCGTCTGTTCGTAGCTCCATCCATACCAGGAGCATCCAACAATTAAAGCTACTACACCACCCGCCAAAACAACCAGGCAAAGAATATGTCCAATATTCATTAGTGGAAGAGACTCCGGATCACCTGGTTCAATTACATTCGGAATGCCATAGCAATAGCTCTTCTCTGGATTCTTTCTTACTTTTTCAGCATATCTGCAGATAGCCCATGTTGTAAGAATAATCATACATACAAATCCAATCCATCTGAATCCCATCCCATGATAAAGTGGTAAGCCTGCCATCTCGTTTGCGATTGCTGTAGTACTGATGTTCAGCATACCGCAAGTCGAACCGAATGAAGAAGCAGTAATAATAACTGCTGCTGCCGTTAATGCATCATACCCCATCATCAGACACATCATTAAAACAACTGTGCTGAAAGGAATGAAATAGTTCATCTGAATCGGAACGCTCATAATTCCAAACGCAATCATCATAACCACAATTGTCATTCTTGGAGCTTTTCCAAATTTAGTAGCCAGCACACGCATCAATGCATGCACGGCCTCGGTATCAATAATCATCTGAACGCCGCCAGCGATAAACAGCATTGTAAAAATTAAATTTGCCTGTTTTACAAATCCTCTGAATATCAAATTAAGCATGAGTATCGGATTGACCGGTGTATTTTCTATAAAATGGAATCCATTCGGATCAACCACCTCTTTTCCAGCCTCATTAACAATTGTGGAATACTCTCCTGCCGGTATCACATATGTAAGGACACAAGCAAGCAGAAGCATGAATATAACGATCAAATACTCATGAATGTGAAAACCTTTTTTTGTTTTTTCTGACATCCCTATTTTCTCCTTTGTTAAAAATCAATCTGTCGAAATACAACTGTACCTTCTCGCAAAGTACATTCTGTTTTCAAAAGATATTTTCCTGCAATTTTTTCACCAAAACAATCTTCGAATGTCGTTTCTTTGGGAATGATTCTGTGAATTGCAATATCTGCGCACGTACCTTCGCAAAGGCTTCCTAAATTTTTCTCTTCTCCCATAATACGGGCAGGCGTTAGTGTTGTCCGCTGAATGATATCTTCCACTGACATTCCCAGCGCCAAATATTTAGACATGATAAACGGAAGAGAAAATACTTTTCCCGGAATATACAGTGATTTTATCGTAAGATCTGTGCTGATAATATCAGGAAGAAATCCCTGATTCATACAGCATTCAGCAACTCTGAGTGAAAAATGATTTGTACCATTTGCTGCGTCAAAAATAATCCCTTTATTCTGATATTCTATAAAATCTTGTATAACCTTGCCGTTTTCTACAACACTCTCTCCTTTTCCTTGATATACATGTGCATATACATCACCTGGTCGGAGTAATTCAGCAATATCTTTTGCTTTCCCTGGAGGATTTGTTGTGTGAACTACAACCGAGCACTTCGCCTCTTCAGCTATTTTTATCATTTCTCTCGCTGGTTCGATTCCAAAATCGCCAACAATTTCTTTGCTTTGGCGAATCTTTAATCCCAAAAGATCATTCGAATATTTCTCCAGGAATCGAAGGATCTTTTCTTTTTGATACATTTTAGGATCCACATTTTCATGATATGCGGTTGTAACTAGTCCCGCCGGACATACATTTAAGAATGCTTTTATTCGTAATCTGCTCGATGATGTCAAAATTCGAAATGCCTCATAATTTGAAGTACCTGTACTTCCGGCATCAACAACCGATGTGACTCCTGTAGGAAAGTAGGCTGCTTCACCTACTATTCCCAATTCAGTTACAAATGCACCCACATGACAATGAAAATCAATAAGTCCCGGAGTAACTATACAGCCTGACGCATCTATCTCATGCACTGCCTCCACATTATCAGCACTCACGATTTTTCCGTTCTTTACTGCAATGTCTTTCTCCCTGGAAATATTTTGATAACAGTCAATCAAATGTCCGTTTCGAATCAGATAATCTACTTTTTCCATCGTTGCCCTCTTACTTTCGTCAGATAACCATCTTCTCCTTCAGTTCAGCAATCTCTTCATCGCTCATCCCAAGTAAACCATGATAAATATCCTCATTTTGCGCACCAATCTTCGGTCCTGCCCATTTGATCTGACCTGGTGTTTCAGAAAGAACCGGAAATACTCCCGGCATTTTTATGCTTCCAAATTCCTCACACGGGACTTCTACAATATCATGGCGAGCCGCATACTGCGGATCTTCAAAAATATCTTTCATACTGTAAACAGAGGAGATCGGAACTCCTGCTTTATCGCATTTTTCCTTCAGCTCCGCAAATGTATGACTTGCAACCCATTCTGTCACGGCATTCATAATCGGATCTGGATCTGCAAGGCGGGCTTTTGCAAGATCATATTTCGGACGCCAGTCTGGGCGATCCATTGCCTCACAGAGATGCCAGAATACCGGGTTTGTACTGCAGACAATAATTGCCCACTTTTCATCTTTTGTTTTGAATGTTCCAATCGGACAAGATGCTCCACTCGGCATTGCTGAACGTTCTCTTACTGTTCCAAGAAGATCATACTGAGCGACCATTGCTTCTTCCATACGGAAGATTCCTTCATAAAGACTGATATCAACTTCCTGGGCTTTTCCCTTCAGGACATCTCTGTGATATAACGCCATCAATGTTCCAATTACAGCATTCAGGCCTGCAACATAATCCGCTAATGCAAATGGCGGGCTGACCGGCGGCCGGTCTGGATATCCAGTCATATATGTCATTCCAGAAAATGCCTGAAGCGGTGTTCCAAGTCCTGCAAGCTTTGCATTTGGACCAGTCTGCCCGTAGCCGGTTACATGTGTTACAATAATATCCGGATTTGCTTTTTCAAATGCATCAATCATTTTTTCTGCTGTACGGGTAATAGGAGACCATGTCCATAATGATACAGATGTTTCATCTGCTGCAGACACAGCTGTTGTTCCAAGAGTAGTTCCTAAGATTGCACTAACTAATAAGATACTCATTAATTTTTTATTCTTCATCTTTATTTCCTCCAACGAAATACATTATATTTTCAATTTCCCAGTTTTTGACTTATCCCAATTTACAAATAAAATACCTTTACTACTTAATTATTCTTTCATATTTTTCTGCTGTTTCTGTCCAGTATTCCTGTTCCTCAGGTCCGTATTGCTTCATACTGAAACATTCTGCTGAAAGACTTCTCATTTCTTTTACTGTTTTTACTTCACCCATTGCATAAAGCTGAGTCAGGAGATTTCCTGTCAATGTCGCATATTCCATTCCTGCATATACTTCTTTGCCCAATGCATTACTGATCATCTGCATCAGAAGTGAATTTCGCACTGCACCATTTATTATATTGATTCTGCCATATATAATCCCAAGTTCTTTCAAGGCTTCTGCATAATGACGAATCTTTAATACGATGCTCTCATAAATGCTACGTACAAATTCCCCATCTTCTGTAAGTTCTCTCTGTCCTGTCTGTGCGAAATACTGATTCATTTTTCTGCAAAAATCCCCACCTGCCTCATTGAAACTCAGTACTTCTACATCAAACCACGGAACCGGATTTTTAACTTCAAGAGCCATATTTATAAGATCAACAAAAGAATAAGTAATTCCCTGTTCTTTGCGTGTCCTGATAAATTCGTTCAAATGCCAGCAGGCCGAAAAATCTCTGTATATGATTTTCTTCCTGTCAATACCTCCGGTATTTTTGAATCCTTTCAGGTATCCTTCTCTTGAGAGCAGACATTCAGATCTTTCTACTCCCATACTTACATTTGTGCCTATGCTTATATAAAGTTTATTTTCTCCAAAATCAGGAATCGCAGCTACTGCTGCAGCACTGTCATGACCTACTGTAGCTACCAGTCTGGTATTTTTCATTCCGGTCTGAATCTGTATTTCCTGCCTCAGATTTCCCTTAAATGTTCTCGGTTCCACAATTTCTGTATAGAGTTTTTCTGGTATTCCAAATCTTCTGGCTACCTCTATACTCCAGTTTTCCTGTCGGTTTTCCATCAGACAGGAAGTACCGGCAATAGTCATTTCGGTTGTTTTTACTCCTGTAAGAAAATATCCCAGAAGATCCGGCAAAAGCAACATACTGGATGCATTATAAAGAACAGCACTGTTCTCTGCCCTGTAAGAATATAACTGCGGTAATGTATAAGTTCTGTTGCACTGACATCCTGTTAACCTGAACAGCTCGTATGTATTCATCACACTGTTCATATCCTGAATAGTTGTACGGGTACGTTCATCTCTGTAATGATATACGGGTTCCATAAGACGTCCTTTTTTGTCCAGAAGTCCATAACTTGCTCCCCAGGTATCTACTGCAACAGCATCTGCTTCCCCATATTTCTCTTTAAAATATGCCATTCCATCAACAATCGCATTGTGAAGAGAAAAGACATCCCAATATAAAGCTGTTCCAATATCTACCGGGCGATTTGCAAAATCTCGGTATTCTCTGACCAGCAACTGGCTGCCATCAAATTCTCCAAATGCCATTTTACCGCTGCTGGCTCCAATATCTACAGCAATTACTTTTTTATTCATGCAAGTACTCCTATACTTTGATTAAATAAAACTGCTTCAACAGATTCAGATTTTTTCTTCCAGAAATTCAAATGCATTCTGCATTACCATTGCTGCAGCTCCCATAGCTCCCAGATTTCTTCCAAATTCTGATGCCATAATTTTCAGTCCGTTACTATTTTCTTTTATAATATTTTCACTGACTCTTTCTCTTACACCATCCAAAAGTATATCCCCCAGTTCTGCCAGTTCCCCAAACAAAACTATCTTTCTTGGTGCAAAAATATTTACCAGCATACTTAAGGTATCTGCTATGAATCCTTTGACCTGATCCAGAAGTTTTAACGAATCCGCATGTCCTTCCCGGACAGAATTGATAAAACTCATCATTGTCACCTTATCCATGTCTCCCTGAACAGCTTCCGCAATTTCTCTGAATCTTCCAACTTTGATTCCATCAATTATCTTATTGACAATTGCTACATCAGATATTTCCGAGTTCAGACACCCATAACGTCCGCAGGAACAAATCCTGCTTCCACCGCTGACTTTTACATGTCCCAGCTCTCCGGAATATCCGCAAGTACCACGAACTGGCTGATTATTTATGATTGGAATCACTCTAGCGCCCGTTCGTATGGAAACAAAAAGCATATCCTCACATTTTCCTCCATATACCAGCCATTTGTAAGCAAAAATCATCACATTAACGTTATTATCCATATAACACGTAACATGAAATTCCTTTTCGAGAATATCTTTTACAGGAATATTCTTCCAGTCTTTCAGATGACTGTACGAAATTGCAATTCCCCTGTTCGCATCGCTGTATCCCGGAATACCTATTCCTATTCCTATAACTTTTTTGCTTTTCTCTCCAAGAAATGCAATTCCGTCATAGATCATCTTCTTAACTAATTCCAATACCTGATCTGCAGTTTTTTCACTGGTTTCGATATTACGTTCTGCATCATAAATAAGCTTTCCTGTAAAGTCCAAAGCAACACAATGAATTGCATTCCTGTTAAATTCGACTCCCAGAAAATATCCACCCTCAGGATTAATACGAAGCCATACAGGTTTCCGCCCTACTCTTGAATCATTGCAGCTTTCTTCGTAAACCAGACCCTCCTGAATCAGCTCATCTATTGTACTCAATACTGTTGTCATACTGTAAGCAGTGATCTTTTTAACATCATTTCGAGAAATATTTTCATGCAATCTGATGACACTCAGCATTTTGTTTCTTTGATAATTTTTACGGTTTTCTAAGATTGAATCCATCTCCATACTCTATTCCCCTTCTTATTTTATATAATGATGGCAAGTTTAAAAATTTTTTCCCTAACCTGATATATGCAAATTGCTCCGATGCTTTGCATTTCCCACAATTCTCACATTATATAGTAAGTATAACAGAAGCAGGAGGTTTCGTACTTAGTTTTTTATTTTTTACGTTTTTCTCTATTTTCTTTATAGATATCAAAAAATCTTGCGACTTCATCTCTATCAAGAGGTGCCTCAGATTTTAATATATATTTTGTAATAAGTACCTGTTCTGCAATTGACTCACAAGCTTCTACCACATTCATAGCATCTTCAACTGTCTTTCCTACTGCAAGACTTCCATGATTTCCAAGAAGAACAATTCTGTAACCATCTGCCAGATATGGTTCTGCCATTGTCAGGATGTACTTTGTTCCAGGTGCTCCATATGGTACACATGGAATCTTGTGGAAATTACCCATCATTTCAGGAAGTGCTTCTGTCTCTACATCCATACAAGCCATTGAAAAAGCTGTCAGAATCTTAGAATGACTGTGAACTACACCACCTACATCCCATCCATTTGCTTCGCAGATATCATAAGCCATAGAATGCATAATTACTTCTGAAGTTTCTTTCATACCCCAGATTCTTTCACCATCTTCATTAATAACTGCAATTTTTTCCGGTGTAAGAAGTCCTTTATTCTGTCCTGTAGGCGTAATATAAATCTTACCGTCCTTTTTAGTAGAAATATTACCGGCGAAAGAATTAACAAGACCTTTATCATCCATACGTTTTGCTACAAAAAGAACTTCATTTATCGCTTCCGATGAAATTTCCAGTTTTTCCATCTGTTCACGTATATTTTCCATTGTTTAAATGCCCTCCCTTGTGTGTTTTTATTATCTTTTCGATATAATTAATATATCTCAATTTATAATCAATGTCAATAGTCTTGTTTATTTTTGACTTTTTCTATAATTTTTGGCATTGGCGTTTGTGCATTTCTTCTTTTTTTATTGTTTTTTCGTTTTAATT
>OGGE01002097.1_pt1 | contig 10532 bp, 9 predicted proteins | sample 1571121 | NCBI WGS metagenome assembly OGGE01 (sample SAMEA2581959, study PRJEB24529) | metagenome | biome: Human gut stool | place: China | collected 2011
ATGGACTCGTACGGCTTTTATTTTTACGGCTTGAGTGTGGTAAAGAGCTTCTTGAAGGATAAATTGACTTGTACGCTGCGGGCGCAAGATTTTCTGGGAGATCATAAGACGATACAGATTAACGGGCGATATCCGGACTTTCATATCCGGCAGACCGAGCGTATGTTTAGCCGTGGTTTCGGCATCGCCATTAGCTACCGGATCGGTGATTTAAAAGCGAGCGTGAAGAAAGCGGGGAGGAGCATAAGGAATGATGATCTGTTGGACGCTAAATAAAGAAGATGGTGTGCCATGATCCACAATATGGCACACCACCTACGGTATCATAACTCATCCAACCATTTCTTGCCGGGCTTTGTGTAAAGCCAAGCTAAGAAGATAGCGGCTAAAATGGTAACAACGAGCATCAACACTGTCAATCCATTTAAATCTTTTATCATGATCATATTATTTTAATATTCTATTTCCAACTCGGGCTAATAGGTAAGTACCTAAAATCCCTATATTTAACATACCCCAATTATTAATGTCGCCGATGTCTTTTGCTAATAGGAGCATTTCTCCTAATACCATCGTCGTAAACATTAATTTAGCCAAGTCAAAAAAGAACTTCCCTAAAGTCTCCCTTCGGACCTTGTCCCGTTCTTTCCTCATTGTCTGTTGTCTCTCCCAATTTCCCATAGTCCCTTGTTTTGGTTAATACTACTGATTATATGCAGGCAAATGTATATATTATCGGCGACCTGCCCAACTTTTTTATGTGGAATCGCTTATTTTCCCTAATTTTGTATCCCTAAAACGGATGAATGTGGAAGAGTATTTGAATCAACTGAATGAGAGCCAGCGGGAAGCGGTGGTTTACAATGAGGGGCCATCCTTGGTCGTGGCCGGGGCTGGCTCCGGTAAGACAAGGGTACTGACCTATAAGATCGCTTATTTATTGCAATTGGGATTGCCTCCCTATAGTATCTTGGCGCTGACCTTTACCAATAAGGCGGCCCGGGAGATGAAAGAGCGTATAGCGGCCATCACCGGTGAGCAAACGGCCCGTCGGTTATGGATGGGAACGTTCCATTCCATCTTCTCCCGTATTTTACGGAACGAGGCGGAGCATATCGGTTATCCTTCCAATTTCACGATTTATGACGCCACTGATTCCAAGAGCTTACTGAAATCCATCATCAAGGAAATGCAATTGGACGATAAGGTGTACCGCCTAGGAATGGTGCAGAGCCGGATTTCCAATGCGAAGAACTCCTTGATAACTTATACGGCCTACGAGCAAAATAAAGAGCTCGTGGAAAGCGATATGAATGCCAAGGTCCCCTTGCTCCGGGAAATCTACAAACGTTACCAGAGCCGTTGCCTGCAAGCGGGAGCCATGGATTTCGACGACTTGTTGCTGCAAACCAATATCCTGTTCCGGGATCATCCGGCCGTCTTGGAGAAATACCGGAACTTCTTCCGGTATGTATTGGTGGATGAGTATCAAGATACGAACTTCGCCCAACACTTGATCGTGCAACGGCTTTGCGAGAGACACGGCCATATCTGCGTGGTAGGGGATGACGCCCAGAGCATCTATTCTTTCCGAGGCGCTAATATAGATAATATCCTGCAATTCAAGAATCTTTATACCGGTTGCCGTATCTTCAAGCTGGAACGGAATTACCGTTCCACCCAGAATATCGTGAACGCCGCCAATAGCTTGATCGACAAGAATACACGTCAGATACCCAAAACGGTCTATTCCGAGAAGGAGGCGGGCAACAAGGTGAGTGTTTTCACCTCGTACTCCGATTATGAGGAGGGCTACACCGTAGCCGCCCGAATCAACGAGATGCACGGGATATTAGGGAAATTCTCGTATGCCGATTTCGCTATCCTGTATCGTACCAACGCCCAGTCCCGTATCTTGGAAGAGGCGTTGCGAAAGCGGGGCATCCCTTACAAGATTTACGGCGGTTTGTCTTTTTACCAGCGGAAAGAGATCAAGGACGTGATCTCTTACTTCCGCCTGATCGTGAACCCGCACGACGAGGAGGCCTTGAAGCGAATCATCAATTATCCCACCCGGGGAATCGGGGATACGACGGTAGGTAAGCTTGTCGGTGCCGCTACCGAATACGGGGTAAGTCTATGGACCGTGCTTCAAGCCCCCTTAGAATATTCGCTACCGATAAATAACGGTACAGCTAAGAAACTGAGCGATTTCCGTAGTTTGATTGAAGTTTTCATTGAAGAGAATAAAAAACTCTCCGCAGAGGAATTGGCTACCTTGGTGGTGAAGCGTAGCGGCATCGTTTCCGACCTGTTTCAAGACCGTTCCGTAGAGGGCGTGAGCAAGCAAGAGAACTTGCAGGAGTTGCTGAAAGGTATCGCCGAGTTTTGCGAGATCCGGCGTGAGGAGGGCATGGAGCAAGTCGCCATGTCCGACTTTTTGGCGGAGGTATCCTTGCTCACCGATCAAGATAACGATAAAGAGGAAAACTCCGATAAGGTCACGATGATGACCGTACATGCCGCCAAGGGATTGGAATTCACGAATGTTTTCGTGGTAGGCTTGGAGGAAGACCTATTCCCCTCGTCCCTATCGAAAGATAACCCGAGAGCGGTAGAGGAGGAGCGTCGTTTGTTCTACGTGGCGATTACCCGTGCGGAGCAAAATTGCGTATTGAGCTATGCGAAGAGCCGCTATCGTAACGGGAAGACGGATATGTGTACGCCCAGCCGTTTCTTGAAGGATATAGACGCTAAGTATCTGGATATGCCTTCGGATGCCGGCGCTTCAGATGCATTCGCCTCGGCCCGTGAACGCTATAGGTGGGCGGTTGAGGATGATTTCGTGTCGCCGGTGAAGCAAGCGGCACAGCGTCAAGGGCATCTTACGAAGTTAAAAAACACGATGGAATCGTCCTTTTCGGCGGCTCCGGCCACGGATGCCTCTGTTTTGAGGGTGGGCCAGAAGGTCAATCACGACCGTTTCGGCGATGGCGAGATCGTCTCGATGGAAGGTGAGGGAGGTGATGCGAAAGTGACGGTCGCCTTCAAGAATTTCGGAGAAAGGAGACTTTTGCTTAAGTTTGCCAAACTCAGCGTGTTAGGCTAAGTGCGTTTTTGCTCGAATTCATTTTCGAATGCCGAATCGAACACTGCTTTTTGAAGCTAAGTCGTTGGATTTTAATGATTGGCAGAAAAGGAAAGGTTTATTTTCGAATGGGCTTTCGAACTCACTTTCGCATCATATAAGATATAAATAGATATTATAATAAAAATATAAAGAATAGAGGCAAGATGCCTCCTTTCTTTTTTTTCGATTAAAAAGAGAATGAAAAGAACCCAGAAATACTATAGTGCTTGTGCCCAAGTACTATAGTATTTGTCTACGAACACAGTAGTATTCGCAAGTTAACACAACTGTCTTTTTTCTGCGACATATTCAATGAATTACCCCGATAATAGTTGTAATATCAGAATGTTTTTCTTATATTTGCATGTTAATATGAAATATTGAGATACAGCATGATAGACATCAACAAGATACCCTCGCCTTGCTATGTGATGGAGGAGAAATTACTGAGAAACAACCTGTCCTTGATCAAGAGCGTAAAAGAACGTGCGGGAGTGAATATCATATTGGCTTTTAAGGCTTTCGCTTTATGGAAAGCGTTCCCGATCGTACGTGAGTACATTCCTTTTTCGACAGCAAGTTCTAAATTTGAGGCCCAGTTGGCCTTCGAGGAAATGGGAAGTCCGGCGCATACCTATTCCCCGGCTTATACGGAGGCTGATTTCCCGTTGATCTTGAGATACAGTAGTCACGTTACGTTCAACTCGCTTTCTCAGTTCCATCGTTTTTATCCGATGGTGCGGGCGGATGGTAACCGGGTGTCTTGTGGGTTGCGGATCAATCCGGAATACTCGGACGTGGAGACGGACTTGTATAATCCTTGTGCCCCGGGTTCCCGGATGGGGGTGACCGGCGACTTGCTGGGAGACACGTTGCCGGAGGGTATCGAGGGGCTGCACTTCCATACCTTGTGCGAGTCCACTTCCTATGATCTGGAGCGGACGCTGGCCGAGGTGGAGAGGCGTTTTGGCCGTTTCCTGCCTCACGTTAAGTGGCTGAATATGGGAGGCGGTCATTTGATGACCCGTAAGGATTACGACGTGGAGCATTTAATCGCTTTACTGAAAGGCTTTAAGGAGAGATATCCGAACTTGGAGTTGATCATGGAGCCGGGTAGCGCCTTCGCTTGGCAGACCGGGTTCTTGCTGACAACCGTGGTGGATATCGTGGAGAACCACGGTATCAAGACGGCGATTATCGACGCCTCGTTCACCTGCCATATGCCGGATTGCTTGGAGATGCCCTACAAACCGGCTATCCGTTTCGCTACGGATGCCGTGGAGGGGAAACCTACCTACCGGATCGGGGGAAATAGCTGTTTGAGCGGTGATTATATGGGGGATTGGTCGTTCGATAAGCCTTTGGCGATCGGCGACAAGCTGATTTTCGAGGATATGATCCACTACACGATCGTGAAGACGAATATGTTCAACGGCATACCGCACCCTTCCTTGGCCCTTTGGAGCAAGGATAACCAGCTGGTGATGTACCGTACGTTCGGCTATGAGGATTATAAGAACAGGATGGATTAAAAACAGAAACAAAATAAATATGGGTATTTTTAGCTTTTTCAGTAAAGACAAGAAGGAAACCTTGGATAAAGGTCTATCAAAGACAAAAGAAAGTGTTTTCTCCAAGATTACCAAGGCGATCGCCGGTAAGAGTAAGGTGGACGACGATGTGTTGGATAATTTGGAGGAAGTACTGATTACCTCGGATGTCGGTGTAGATACCACGTTGAAAATCATCGACCGTATCGAGAAGCGTGTGGCCCGTGACAAGTATGTCACCACCCAAGAATTGACCACCCTGCTGCGTGACGAGATCGCTAGCTTGCTGACAGAGAACAATACGGAGGATGCCGAGGGATTCGCGCTTCCGGAGGGCAAGAAACCCTACGTGATCATGGTTGTAGGCGTGAACGGGGTGGGTAAGACGACCACGATCGGTAAGCTGGCCTACCAGTTCAAGAAAGCCGGCAAGAAGGTCTATCTGGGCGCCGCCGATACGTTCCGTGCTGCCGCCGTGGAGCAACTGGTGATCTGGAGCGAGCGGGTAGGCGTACCTATCGTGAAGCAGAACATGGGCTCGGACCCCGCTTCCGTGGCTTTCGATACGCTGAGCTCCGCTAAGGCGAACGATGCCGACGTGGTGATTATCGATACCGCCGGACGTCTGCATAACAAGATCAACTTGATGAACGAGCTTACCAAGATTAAGAACGTGATGAAGAAGGTGATCCCGGACGCCCCCCACGAGATCTTGTTGGTATTGGACGGCTCTACCGGGCAGAACGCTTTCGAGCAAGCGAAACAATTTACCGCCGCCACCGAGGTGAACGCCTTGGCCGTGACCAAACTGGACGGTACAGCCAAGGGGGGTGTCGTGATCGGTATCTCCGACCATTTCCGTATCCCCGTGAAATATATCGGACTCGGCGAGGGGATGGAGGATTTGCAAGTATTCCGCAAACGTGAGTTTGTCAATTCGTTATTTGGAGAATGAGAAAAAATAAAGTAGATATTATTACGCTGGGGTGTTCGAAAAACCTAGTGGACTCGGAGCAACTTATGCGCCAATTCGTTGCCAATGGCTATACGGTAGAGCATGATCCCCATAAGATCAATGGCGAGATCGTGGTGGTGAATACCTGTGGTTTCATCGGCGACGCCCAAGAGGAATCTATCAATATGATCCTCGAGCTGGGCGAACAAAAACAAAAAGGACGGATCGGGAAGCTCTTCGTGATGGGCTGCTTGTCGGAACGTTTCTTGAAAGATCTGGAGAAGGAACTTCCCGAGGTAGATCGTTTCTACGGGAAATTCAATTGGATGGAGTTGATCTCCGATCTGGGCAAGTCGTACCATCAAGAGCTGGCTACCGAGCGTGTGCTCACCACCCCGAGGCACTACGCTTACGTGAAGATCGGGGAGGGATGCAACCGTACTTGTTCTTACTGCTCGATCCCGATCATAACCGGGGCTTATCAATCCCGTCCGATGGACGAGATCGTAGACGAGGTTCGTGGCTTGGTGGCGCAAGGCGTAAAAGAATTCCAGATGATCGCCCAAGATCTTACGTTTTATGGCCTCGATCGCTATAAGCGAATGGCCTTGCCGGAACTGGTGGAGCGGGTATCCGACATCCCGGGCGTGGAGTGGATTCGTTTGCATTACGGGTATCCGTCTCATTTCCCCTATGACCTGTTGCCGGTGATGCGTGAGCGTGATAACGTTTGCAAGTATATGGACATCGCCCTCCAGCATATCAGCGACCCGATGTTGAGGATGATGCGCCGCAATATCACGAAGGCCGAGACGTATGAGCTGCTGGAGCGTATGCGCCGGGAAGTGCCGGGCATCCATCTACGCACCACCTTGATGGTGGGTCATCCCGGCGAGACGGAACAGGATTTCGAGGAGTTGATCCGCTTCGTGAAAGATATCCGCTTCGAGCGTATGGGCGCTTTCGCCTATAGCCATGAGGAGGGTACCTATGCCTATCAGCATTATAAAGACGAGATCCCGCAGGAGGTGAAGCAAGACCGACTGGATTACTTGATGCGTGTGCAAGAAGGCATCTCCGCCGACGTGAACGCCTCGAAAGTAGGGCAGACCTTCCGAGTGATCGTAGACCGGGAGGAGGAGGATTTCTACGTGGGACGTACGCAATACGACTCGCCCGAGGTAGATCCGGAAATATTGATTTCCAAGGATACTCCCTTGAGTCCGGGTAGCTTTTACCAAGTAAAGGTGATTGACGCACAAGCGTTTGATCTGTATGGTAAAGTGTTGAATTGATGTAAAAACTGTCAATATATTTGTCGGTTAACGAAAAAATAACTAATATAGCAGCACGAACTGTTATGGAATTAGATATGAAAAACAAGGAACTTATAACGGAATTGGCGAATCGCATGGATTGGACCTCGAAGGAGGTATCCGACATGCTTTCTGCGCTCAGTTCCGTCGTAAGTTCGAAATTAGTGGATAACGATACGATCTATCTGCAAGGCTTCGGCCAGTTCGAGGTGAAAAAGAAAGCGGAACGTATTTCCGTGAATCCGGCGAACGGGAAGCGATATCTGGTTCCCCCTAAATTAGTTCCCGTGTTCAAGCCCGGAACGACCGTGAAGAATCGTTTAAAGGAATTGGGTGATCATGAATAACCGGCTGAATATACAAGATTTGGCCGGTTTATTATCGGAGCGTACCGGCAAGGACAGAGGAGAGGTAGAGCGTTTCTTGAGAGATTTTATCTCGGTGGTATCCGAAGGGGTCTATACGGATAAGATCGTAAAAGTAAAGGGCTTGGGTACTTTCAAGATTATCTCTGTGGAGAAGCGGGAGAGTATCCACGTGAATACCGGTGAACGTTTCTTGATCCCCGAACATTATAAATTCTCTTTCCTGCCGGATAAAGACCTGCGGGAACAGGTAAACAAGCCTTTCTCTATCTTTGAGACGACAGAGATCAACGAGAACGTGGATTTCTCGGACATGGATGAGTCCGTAGAGGAGAAGGAAACGGAAGACGAGTCCGTGGAGGAGGTAATGCCGGATAAGGAAATCCCTTTGGCAAATACTCAGCCCAAAGAGAAGCCCGAACCGATACTAGAACCTGAACCTGAACCATTGCCTGAGCCAGAGCAAGCGTTTGATCCGGAGCCGTCATCGGTATCTGAACCGGAACGTGGATTGGAACCGGAACCGCCCGCGGAGCCATCTCCCATACCAGAGAGACCGGAAGAGCAAGCCCGTAGGAAACCGGAGGAAAAGGGGGTATTAATGATCGTCGCCTTTTTGATAATCGTAATCTCTGTATTCTTCTATCTGGGAAGAAATAATTGGAAACCGGCGCCTGCCCAAGAAGAGGTGATAACGGAAGCCAAGAATACGGCCAAGGACACGGTTCAAGAATCAGCTTGGATGCTTCATCCGGACTCGGTAGCGGAGAAGACCCCGCATACGGAACCGGAGCCTTATGTGGAACCGGCGCCAAAACCATTGGGGCAGGTGAAGATCAAGCATGGCGACCGCCTCACCGTGATCGCCTTGGAATATTATGGCAATAAATTATTCTGGGTGTATATTTACCAACATAATAAGGCTGTTATAAAAGACCCGAACAACGTCCCGATCGGTACCGTGATCGAGATACCCGCACCGGAATCGTATGGCATCGATGCCAAGAGCCGTGAGTCGCGGGAGAAAGCCGCCGCCCTACAAACAGAGATACTTGCCGGGGAGTAAGAGAAATCTCCCTTTTTTAAGTAAAATAAAACAAAACGAGGAAGTGTTGGTTAGTATTATTTAACTGCAAAAGTGAAGGATACGAATTTAACATTTCTAATTTTGTGCATCCTAAAAAATCAACGTAAAATTGGGACAATATAATAACAATATAATAGAATAAATCTTATGAGTCAGACAGTAGACATTCGTGAGTTGAATGAGCGAATTGAAAGTAAAAGCTCGTTTGTGAACATGATTACGATGGGTATGGACAAAGTAATCGTCGGACAAAAGCATTTGGTTGAATCCTTGTTGATCGGTTTGCTTTCGGACGGACATATCCTGTTGGAAGGTGTGCCGGGTTTGGCTAAGACACTTGCCATTAAAACATTGTCGTCGTTGATCGACGCTAAATACAGCCGAATCCAGTTCACCCCGGACTTACTTCCGGCCGATGTGATCGGTACGATGATTTACAGTCAGAAAAGCGAAGAGTTCCAGGTAAAGCAAGGCCCGATCTTCGCTAATTTTGTGTTAGCGGACGAGATCAACCGTGCCCCGGCGAAAGTACAGAGTGCCTTGTTGGAGGCCATGCAAGAGCGTCAGGTCACGATCAGCGAGCATACCTACAAGTTGCCGAAGCCTTTCTTGGTAATGGCTACCCAGAACCCGATCGAGCAGGAGGGTACGTACCCGTTACCTGAGGCGCAGGTAGACCGTTTCATGTTGAAGGTGATCATCAATTATCCGAAGAAGGAGGAAGAGAAATTAATCATACGCCAGAATATATCCGGAGAACGTCCGGAGATCAAGCCGATCTTGACGAAAGAGGAGATCCTCGACGCCCGTAACGTGGTTCGTGAGGTTTATTTGGACGAGAAGATCGAGCGTTATATCGTGGATATCGTCTTCGCTACCCGTTTCCCGGCTGAGGCTGGTTTGCCGAACTTGGCGAGCATGATCTCTTTCGGCGCTTCCCCTCGTGCGTCTATCAACTTGGCGTTGGCCGCCCGTGCGTACGCTTTCATCAAGCGTAGGGGCTATGTGATCCCGGAGGATATCCGTGCGGTATGCCACGACGTGATGCGCCATCGTATCGGCTTGAGTTATGAGGCCGAGGCGAACAACTTGACTTCAGAGGAGGTAATCAGCGAGATCTTGAATAAAGTAGAAGTTCCTTAAATGGAGACAAGTGAATTATTAAAAAAGGTCCGCCGTATCGAGATAAAGACCCGTGGTCTTTCCCGTAACATCTTCGCCGGCCAGTACCATTCGGCTTTCAAGGGCCGTGGTATGGCGTTCAGCGAGGTAAGGGAATATCAGTACGGCGATGATATCCGGGATATCGACTGGAACGTCACCGCCCGCTACGTCCGCCCCTACGTCAAGGTGTTCGAGGAGGAGCGTTAGCTGACGGTGATGCTGCTGATCGACGTGTCCGGTAGCCGTGACTTTGGCTCCGTCAACGTCATGAAGAAGGAGGTGATCACCGAGATCGCCGCTACCTTGGCTTTCTCGGCGATACAGAACAACGATAAGATCGGCGTGGTGTTCTTCTCGGACAAGATCGAGAAGTTTATCCCGCCCCAGAAAGGAAAGAAACATATCTTATATATTATCCGGGAGCTGATCGATTTCCATCCGGAGGAGACGAGGACGGATATCAGCCAAGTGTTGAAATACTTGACCAACGCCATCAAGAAGCGTTGTACGGCTTTCCTCATCTCCGATTTTATTGACAAGGAGGGTTTCAAGGACGCCTTGACGGTGGCCAACCGCAAGCATGACATGGTAGCCATTCAGGTGTACGACCGTCGTGAGACCGAGCTTCCCGCCGTAGGCCTTATGAAGATCAAGGACGCCGAGACCGGGAAGGAGCAATGGATAGACAGTTCCTCCGCCCGTGTGCGTGCGGCCTATAAGGAATGGTGGGAGAAACGGCAGGCGAAGATGAGCGATACGTTCAAGAAATGCCGTGTAGACTCCGTCTCTGTCCGTACCGAGGATGATTATGTGAAAGCATTGATTGCTCTTTTTGACAAACGTAATTAAAGCAAGCAGATGAAATTGATAAAGAAAAGTATCCTGTTTCTGGTCGCCGCCGCTTCCCTCGCGGGGGGAAGGGCATATGCGCAAAGGCCGTTGATCGATGTCGCTATCGACTCGGC
>OGGE01002104.1_pt1 | contig 10496 bp, 11 predicted proteins | sample 1571121 | NCBI WGS metagenome assembly OGGE01 (sample SAMEA2581959, study PRJEB24529) | metagenome | biome: Human gut stool | place: China | collected 2011
AGTATACCATATTATTATTTTTTATACTTATCTTTAATTTCTTTAACATAATGTATTTGATCATTGAATTCTACCATCTCATTAATACAATCATTCAATTCATTTTCTTTTTCTAAATGTTCTAAACAAATAATTCTATAATATAGCCTCATAACATATCCTATGTCTTTTTGTTGACTTGTAACCTTCTTTGATAATTCAAGAGCTTCTTCATATTCTTCATTTAAAATGAGATACATAATTTTAAAAAGTGGGTTTTTAACTTTATTATCTAATTGAGGATCATATAATTTTAAATATTCATCTTTTTTATTGAAATTATAATAATACTGTAATTTTATAGTATACCAATGTTTATTTTGCTTTTCCTCAAAAATTCTTTTACTATTTTGTTCTACAAAGTTTTGATACTCTTCTTTATAATTAGAAATTTCTAAAAGAAAAATATATATTGTTATTAAACTGTCATTAATAGACTTATTATGAATTTTACCGATTGCTTCTTTTACTGTAGATAAATTCTTTTCTATATATTCACTTTTCAATAATAACTTAGGAATACTCATTATATAAATACTCATCACAATACCAAACAAAACGATTAAAATCAAAGAATAGATTAATACCCTTTCTAAATGATTAATATTCATAATAATAATCAAAAAAGCCAATAAATAATAAACTAGTATAATGAATCGATAACTTAAAACTATCTTATTCTTCATAGTTTTTACCTACTTAGAAAGATATAAATCTAAAGGTGTTTTTGTATGTTCAACAACATAACCACTGCCACCTCTATCTTTAACATCTTCGACCATTGTTGTTATTAAAAGAGGTTGTTTACTATCTGTCGTCATTACTGTAAACCAACCAAGTTCTGTTCCTGTTGTATCACTTTGGCTTTGTTTGATTTCTGCTGTTCCTGTTTTTCCAGCAAGAGTCACATTATCATGATAAATACTATGGCCTGTTCCTTTTTCGTCTGCAATAACATTAATTAAATCTTCTTTTATTGTTTGTGATGTTTCTTTAGAAAAGATATTTTTAATCCATGTTTTTGTTTTTCCTTGAACGATATGGGGTTGATAAATTGATCCTTCATTGACAAATGAACTATAGATACTTGCAAGTTGTAAAGGATTCATCAAAATTTGTCCTTGCCCATAACCACTATCAGCAATGAATTGATCATTTACTTTTTGATTTTTGTTTATATATTGACTTCTATTTAAAGCCAGTTCAAAAGGAATCTTTTCACCAATCTTTAAGTTTTTATAATATTTAAATAAATTATCTTTTCCAATATTCAAAGCACTTCTAGCGAAATAAACATTATCTGAATATGTGATTGCATTCTTTAAATTATTAGGTGAAGGAGCATGTAATGTTGTTACATAATAATTACCCCAACTTGAATCCTTTTGCCATTTATCTTTAGCCCCTAAATCTTTATCTGGATCAATTGTCTTTGTTTCTAAACCAATAGCTGCTGTGATTGGTTTCATAGTTGATCCAGGGGTATAAGTTTGTTTATAACGACTCATTAATGGTTGATTACTATCATTATTTAAAGCGTTCCATTTATCCGTTGAAAGTCCTAAGACAAAATCATTATTTGAATAAGATGGCGTTGAAACAAGCGCTAAAACTTCTCCTGTTTGTGGATTTAAAGCAACAGAAGCACTTTTATCATTTTGATATTCATTATAAAGACTTTGTTGTAAATCAATATCGATTGTTAAACGAATATCTTTTCCATCTTTAGCTTCTTTTTGGGCAACTGTTTTAATTATATTGTTATTTTCATCAACAATGACAATTTTTCCACCTACTTCTCCACGTAACTGCTTTTCATAAGTGGCTTCAATCCCACTTCTTCCAATTACTGAACTACTTGTGTATCCTTCACTTTTATGTTTTTTTAAATCTTCTGAATTAACATTTTGGACATATCCAATGATGTGAGATGTTATTTTATCATAAGGATAAACACGCGTAGAAATCGTATTGATTTTAACACCTTTAATATTTAAAATTCCTTGTTGAATCAATTGATTTTTTACTTGTTCTGATACATTTTTAATAGGTACAAAAGAATCATCTTTGATCCAAGATGCACTCATTTTCTTTTGAATGGTTTCAACATCCGTTTCTAAATACTTAGCTATTTGTGCATAATCATTTTCACCATTTAATTTTCCTCTTACAAGACCAAATGAATAAGCATTTCCTTGTTTAGCTAAATATTTTCCATTTCTATCTAAAATATACCCTCTATAAGGTTGTGTCGTAATCACTTTTACTTTGTTCTTATCAGAAAATTCATCAAAAATAAGTTGCTTATTAAATTTAATTTGTTCATTTTTAATTTCAATCTTATTTTTATATTTAACTTTTCCAGCTACAGTATCCATCGATATTTGATATTGAACCATATTATCTTTTTCATCTATTACTTTTACCTGTATATTACTTGGATTTATTACATCATAGATTTCTTTATGCTTTTCAATAAAATATTTTTGTGTAGGAGTATAGACTGTCTTTTGATCTAGCATTTGATACATTTGTTTATAATCTTTCTTTTTTAAAAGTTCAAAATATTCTGTAACAACTTGTTCATTACTTTTTCCATGATTAAAAACAAAAAATACCACTGTCATAAGCAGTACACAAACTATTGACCCAATTATAATATTTCTTTTCTTGTTCATATGGTAATCCTCCCTAATTAATACAATTATATATGATGATTAGCATTAATGATATATTTATTGCACAAGATGTTCTTTATTTGCATGAAAAGCTTTTTTAACAGTCATTTTATTATATTGAATTAGAAAATTTCATAAATTATAATATAAATGAAAAAGGAATAGTCATAAACGACTAGCCTTGGATTTTTTGTGAGTAAAAATAACTACCTCAACTTTACCAGAGCAAAGAGGTAGTTATTTTTTTGCATTATTTTCGTTATATATAGAAGTATTTATAGCAAACTATAATTTTTTCATGACGATAAATGTATAACTGATACAAAATATGAATTTAGATTTCAAATTTTTCTTAATAATTTAAGAAAAACAAGTAAAAATCAAAGAAAACCACTCAAAATATTAAATTTCTTTACATTTTTTCTTACCTAATTATTATTAATTTTATTCGTAAGTTAAGTGCAATTTTATTTTTGAATTACTTTTCAAACTTTCTCCTTCCATCAATGTATAAACATTTTTATCTTTTAACCTTTTTTCTGAAATAAAATAACATTTATAATTAGAAAAATCCTCATTTTCTAATAAATTAATTTTAGATATTGTTTTTGGTTTTGAGGTATTTATATTGCTAGAACAATCAAGATAAATACATGTATCTTCATCGATTAATTTCACAGTTATTTTCCCTTCATCAGCACTATAACCTTTAAATATATTTTTTATATCAAAATGGTTATTGATTTCGTAACTGCCTAAAACATCTTGAATAATTTCAGCATCTTTTTCTAAAAACATATAATGAACAATACTTATACCAAAGGCAACGATAAAAAGAACAAAAATATAAAATAGCTTCTCATTCTTTTTAGCTATATGTCTACGAATTTGACCTAGCATAATAATACCTCCATATATTTTTATTATATAGAAATCAATCATCCTTTTAAATCAAATAAAGAAAAAACCTCTCTAAAAGAGGTCTAAATTAATCGCGTATTGTTAAGTTTTCCTGTTTGATTAAATTCAATCCATTCGCAGATATTAACAACATGATCTCCAATTCTTTCAAAATACTTTGCAATCATTAAGAAATTGATTGTTAAATCACCTTTATCATTTGATTCTTTAATCATTTGAATAATATCTTCTTTAACTTGATCAAACAATTCATCCATTTTAATATCCATCTTCTTTACTTCTAAAGCATGTTTTAAATCATGTTGATGGAAAGCATCTAAAGCTTCTTTAACCATTTTAGTTGCAATTTTTGCCATATCTTGAATATGACCAATCATTAAGAAACTATCCATTTCTTTCATTTCTAAAATCAATTCCGCAATATCTGCACTTTGATCTCCAATTCTTTCTAAATCTGTAACTACTTTTAAAGCAGTTGAAACATCTCTTAAATCAGAAGCAACGGGTTGTTGTTTTAAAATCAAAGATAAGCATTTTGCTTCAATCGATCTTTCCACATCATTAATTTGTTTATCCCCATGAATAATATCTCGAGCAAGTTCATAATCTTGTTCCCTAAATGCTGTAACACAGTTTTCAATAGCTAAAACAACAAGATGACACATTCTATCTAAATCAACATGCATCTTATTAAGCTCTTGATCAAATTGACTTCTTGGCATCTTTCTTTCCTCCTATCCAAATCTACCAGTAATATAATCTTCAGTTCTTTTATCTTTTGGCATACCAAAGACATCTTTTGTTGGTCCATATTCTACCATTTCTCCAACTAAGAAGAAGGCAGTATAATCAGCAATACGACTTGCTTGTTGCATATTGTGAGTAACGATAGCAATTGTATATTGATCTTTTAATTGTAATAAAAGTTCTTCGATTTTAAGTGTTGAAATTGGATCTAAGGCACTTGTTGGTTCATCTAATAAGATAACTTCTGGTTGCACCGCTAAAGCACGGGCAATACATAATCTTTGTTGTTGTCCACCAGATAAACCTAAGGCACTTGAATGTAAACGATCTGACACTTCATCATAAAGTGCTGCTGCTTTTAAACTATCTTCAACGATTTTATCAAGTTGTTTTTTATTTTTAATACCATGAATACGTGGTCCATAAGCCACATTATCATAAATTGACATAGGGAATGGATTTGGTTGTTGGAAAACCATCCCAACTTTTTTTCTAAGTAATGTTGTATCAACACGGCTATCATAAATATCTTCACCATCTAAGATAACATCCCCTTCAATTTTAACGTTATCAACATAATCATTCATACGATTTAGTGTTTTTAAAAATGTTGATTTACCACACCCTGAAGGGCCAATAAACGCAGTAATTTTATTTTCTTTAATATCTAAACTGACATCTTTTAAAGCATGTTTTTGTCCATAATACAAATTCAGATGTCTTGCTTCTATTTTATTTTCCATCTTAATTATCCCCTTTATTTACATCAAATCTGCGACTGATCCATTTAGCTAACATATTTAAACCTAAAACAATAACTACTAAAACAAGAGCAATCACAAATGAAACTTCATAATTTCCTTTAGCCATTTCTAAATATAATTGAATAGTAAGAGTTCCCCCGCTACTTAACAAATGTCCAAAAATATTTGTTGGTAAGATTGCGACAGAACCTGCTGTAAATAATAAAGCAGCTGATTCAGCAACGATACGTCCCATTGCAAGAATAACTCCTGTTAAAATACCAGGAATGGCACTTGGTAAAAGTACTGTACGAATCATATACCATTTTGTTGCTCCAATTCCTAAAGCTGCTTCACGATAACTTTTAGGTACACATTCTAAAGCTGTTTGTGTATTTCTTGAAATGATTGGTAAAATCATAATCGCTAGAGTTAATGACCCTGTTAGAATTGAAAAGCCTAAATGACAAAATGAACCAAAAAATAACATCCCAAATAACCCATAGATAATGGATGGAATACCTGCAAGTACTTCTGTTGTAAAAGAGATAATACTTACGAATTTTTTATTTTTTGTGTATTCATTTAAATAGATTGCTCCACCAATTCCTATTGGACAAGCAATTAAAAGTGTCACAATAACAATATAAAGTGTATTAATAATATTAGGTAATATACCTACAGTATCATTAATAATACTTGTTGTATTTACTAAATAAGAAAAATCAAAGGCCGGTATTCCTCGATAGAGAATATAACCAATAATAACTAATAAGATAAAAATTGAAAGAAATGAACTTAATTGAATAAGTGCATAAAGAACTTGATCACTGACACGTTTCTTTTTTTCTAAGATTGTATTATTCATCTAAGTCACCTCTTTTTAAAACATATGTTAAGACTAAGTTAATAACCATGATAAAGATAAACAGTACAAGTCCAATTGTAAATAGTACTTGACGATGTGTACCACTGGCATATCCCATTTCTGAAACGATGGCTGTTGTTAAAAAACGTACCGAATTAAATGGAAGTGGAAGAGATACTGCATTTCCGGCTACTAACAAAATAGCCATTGCTTCTCCAATAGCACGTCCTACACCAAGTACAATAGCTGACATAATACCTGATTTAGCACTTGGTACAACAACTTTAAAAATTGTTTGCATTTTACTTGCCCCTAAAGCAAGTGAGCTTTTACGATAATCATCAGGTACAGCTTTTAAGGCTGTTTCTGAAATATTGATAAGCGTAGGTAAAATCATGATTGCTAGTACAATAATAGCTGATAAAAGATTTGCACCACCTGTAAATTGATGTGTTTTAGATCCATGGTAGATCATTAATTCTAATTTATACATCATTGGATTGACAATCAAAATACCTAATAATCCATAAACAACAGATGGAATACCCGCAAGTAATTCAATTGCTGATTTTAATATTTTTCTAAGTCTTGCTGGAGCAATTTCAGCAAGGTTGATTGCTGTAAATAAACCAATAGGTACTCCAATACAAATTGCTAGAAAAACCCCTACAATAGAAGTTAAAATAACATAAGCAATCCCATATTGAGGATGAGCTGCTGTTGGCGCCCATGTTGTAGAAAACAAAATACCTGTAATTCCTTCTTTAAAAATGGCAGGTGTCCCTGAAATAATCATATATCCTGTAATAGTAACAACTGCTAAAACAGAGATAATAGCACAGCCACGAAAGGTCATCGCGGCTGTTTTTTCTACTAGGGATTTTGCTTTCTTATGGCTAATAATTGATGACTTTTTTTCCATAATACTTCCCTCTTTATTTTTATTTATTTGGTGTTACTAATCCAACTTTTTCAATGATTTTTTGTCCATCATCACTGTTGATGAAATCAAATACTGCTTGAACTTGTTTAGATTGTTCACTAATTTTTCCATTTGTAGCCATTACGAATGGTCTTTGTAAAGCATAGCTTCCATCTTTTACAGTTTTTTCACTTGGTTCAACACCATCTAATTGAAGAGGAGAAACTGTATCATCCAATACATCTAATGAAACATAACCGATTGATCCAGAAGTTTTAGCAACTTTAGCAAGAACAGCACCAGTTTCATTTAATTCTTGAGCATATTGACATTGATCTTCAATTCCTAATAATTCTTCAAATGCTCCACGAGTTCCTGAACCAGCTTCACGTCCGATAACAACGATTGCTTCATCTTGTCCACCTAAATCTTTCCAGTTAGTAATTTGTCCTGTATAGATTTTTGCTAATTGATCTTTTGTTAAGTTTGTTACTTTATTAGATTTGTTTGTAATTGTTGCGATACCATCGATAGCAACGATATTTTCTTCTAATCCTTTTGCTTTTTCTTCATCTGTTAAAGCACGAGAAGAATCTCCGATATCTGTTGTTTTTGAAGCAACTGCTTCAAGACCTGCACCAGATCCTGTAAATTGTGCTTCTAATTGTAAGTTTGGATATTTTTCTTTAATTCCTTCTGATAAGGCATTAACGAATTTTTCCATTGAAGTTGATCCGTTTAAACTTACCTTTCCACTAATGTCATCTGATGCACTATTTGATCCTCCGCCACATCCGGCTAAACCAAGACACATCATGAAAACCATTAAAACACTTAATACTTTCTTTTTCATTTTTTATTTACCTTCCTTTGTTTTCTCTTAAGATATTATTTATTTTTGTTTCCTTTTCTTAAGACACTCATATCATAGTGTTTTTCAACACTTTCAAAAATCAAAAGAACGTATGGTTTATGTTAAGTTTATGTAAAATGAAAAAAGTCCATGTTTATAAACACGAACTCATTTTTATAACGTTTATCCTTAGTAACTCCTTTTTCTACAAACACATTTGAAAGTTCTCTTGTACAACGATAATCTCTCGTATGCATTCTTTTAAAAGTTCCATTAAATAAATCATCATTAATATAAACCAGCTTTTGTCTTTTTTTGTCATTGGAACATAGATTACTATGCATTCGATTCAAAAAAACATCTTCTTGCTTGTTTTGTTTTTTTATATTCAACTAAACGTTGTGCAAAAAATTTCAAATGGGTAATAAAGCGACAGTAATAAGCACTTTCTTCATTAAATTCTATCTTGAAGCGATAACGCACAATATTTTCAATTTCTTGCATGATTTTCGTAATTTCATACATGTCATGAACATCTTCATCTAATTGTCCATTGACAATATGTAACGCAATAAATCCTGCTTCATCATTTGGTAAAAGCACACCTGTTTTCTTTTCAATAATTCCAAGAGCCTTTTTCCCTATTTGATATTCTTCTTTATAAAATCTTTGAATATCCCATAATAAAGCATTCTTCACTAAAATATCGTCTTTTGCTCTAACAACAGCTGTATAAATGTGATTGACCATAGAAATATAGATATTATCATTTAAAGCTTTGCCTAAACTTAGTCTCGCTTCATCCATAATTTCTTCACCGATTTCTAAATACTCCAAAGGAATATCCACAACAAGTTCTTTAAATCGACTTAAAACTTCTTGGTTATGTAAATAAAAATCTTTATCAATTATTTCTGGTTCTATCGTATCCCCTATTTTCTTTTTAAAACAGATTTCTCGTCTCATCACAATCTTTTCTTCATTATTTTCAAGAACAACAGCTACATTATTGTTAAAAACTTTGCTTATTTCCATAATCACCCCTCCAAAATAAAAACCTATTTATTGCGCACTTAAAAAGGGTGGCAATAAATAGGTTTAGCCTATACTTAAATAATCACTATCCTATAAACTACTCGAACATATTATCACAAATTTAAAATGGATGTAATCTTTTTTTATTAGCGTTTTAAGCCACAAATCATTTCTACAGTTGCTGGATCATAGTGAGAAAAGAAAGAACTCGTATCATTATTAAGTGAAGCAATTATTTGCATATCTTCTTCACTTAATTCAAAATCAAAAATATTTAAGTTTTCTTGCATTCTTTCTTTTCTAACTGTTTTAGCTAAAGATACAATTCCTCTTTGTACAAGCCATCTTAAAATAACTTGTCCGACTGATTTATTATATTTATTACCAATTTCTACAAGTGTTTCATTTGTGAAAATACCATTTTTACCTTCCGCAAAGGGAGCCCATGCTTCTAATTGAACACCATATTTTGCATTGTAATTTAATGCTACATCTTGTTGATGGAAAGGATTGACTTCTACTTGGTTAACAGCTGGTACAACTTCTGTATCTAAAGCTAAGTCTACTAAACGATCTGGATAGAAGTTAGAAACACCAATAGCTTTAATTTTTCCTTCTTTATATAAATCAATTAAAGCACGATAAGCTCCATGATAATCTTTAAATGGTTGATGTAATAAAACTAAATCTAAATAATCTAATTGCATTTTCTTTAATGATTCTTCAACAGAAGCTTTTGCCTTTTCATACCCATAATTAGAAATCCACACTTTAGTAGTAATAAATAATTCTTCTCTTGGTACATTTGTTTCTTGAATAGCTTTACCTACAGCTTCTTCATTTCCATAAGATTGTGCAGTATCAATTAAACGATATCCTGCATCAATCGCATCTAAAACAACTCTTTTACATTCTTCTTCATCTTTCACTTGGAAAACACCAAAACCAACAACTGGCATTTTCACTCCATTATTTAATGTTTTGTATTCCATAATTATTCTCCATCTTCAAAATTACATTTTGTTGTCGCAAGTCTTTGTAAAGATTCTTTAGTTACTTTATAAAATGGTGTATGTTTATTCACTTTTTCAATTTCTTTCATTTCTTCTTCTGTTAGTTTAAAATCAAAGATTTGAACATTCGCTTCAATATGATCTAATGATTTGCTTCCTGGAACAAGACCAAATCCCATTTGGAGATGCCATCTTAAAATGATTTGTACAGTTGATTTATGATATTTTTTTGCAAGTTCTACAAAAACTGGTTCTTTTAACATTTCACTATTACCATGTCCTAGTGGATACCATGATTGAAGTTGAATATGATGTTCCTTGCAAAAATCATAAACATGTTCTGCTGGATAATAAGGATGACATTCTACTTGCATGATCATTGGTGGAATTTCACATTGATCTAAAATTTCTTGAATTTGTTCAATTTGGAAATTAGAAAGTCCAATCACTTTGATTTTGCCTGCTTTATACGCTTTTTCTAGCATTTTATAAGCATAAATATAGTTATTAACAGGATGATGTAAAATCATCACATCAACATAATCAACACCTAATCTTTTTAAAGTGTCATCAATTGCTTGATCGTTTTCATAAAGTGTTGGTCCTAATTTTGTTTCTAAAAAATAATAGATCGGAAGAGCGTCGTGTAGGGAAAGAGTGTAGATCTCGGTGGTCGC
>OGGE01002146.1_pt1 | contig 10273 bp, 9 predicted proteins | sample 1571121 | NCBI WGS metagenome assembly OGGE01 (sample SAMEA2581959, study PRJEB24529) | metagenome | biome: Human gut stool | place: China | collected 2011
CCAGAATACGAAGCCTCACACGCCGCAAATTTATTCAGGAAAATATCTGCCTAACTTGCGGCCGCATATCATTTGACACAAAAACAAGACTTGCCCAGATTGATCATATGCCACTTTCCCTCACGCGAAAAGAAAGCAGTCTGTTAGAATATTTTCTTCTTCATCCAGATCAAGTGATCAGTCCAGAGGAATTGATTGAGCATATCTGGGATGGAAGTGTCAACAGCTTTAGTAATTCCATCCGTGTTCATATCTCCTCGCTTAGAAAAAAACTTCGCGCAGCTCTTGGATACGATCCTATTCAAAATAAGATAGGCGAAGGATATCTGCTTAACGCAGACTGCTGTAATGATTAAACATTTAGATAAGGAAAGGATTCTTATGACTCACACACAAAAAAAAGCGCCTCTGCGCTCCTTCTTTGCAAAAATGCCACTTCAATGGCGTCTTACTGCACTGACAACACTTCTTGTCACAGTTGCCTGCATTTTTATGTATTTTTTTATAAGTCATTCTGCCGTCTCTGGAATGGATGATCTGCACGATTACGCGATCCATATTGATCAGAATGACTCTTCCCCTATCACATTTCAGGTTGATCCATCTATGCTATTTCCACAGATTAATGATCAGCTTGCCCATACAAAGCAGCTTTTCATGATCAAAAGTCTTGCTGTAACCATTGTTGTTATTTTAATAAGCAGTCTTTCAACTTGGTTTCTTACACGTAAAAGCCTTGCTCCGCTTCGCAGCCTCAGTAAAAAAATTTCTGATATTCAGGCACAGAATCTTTCTATTTCCATTGATGTTCCAGAAAGCCATGATGAAATTTCTAAGCTGACAGAAGCATTTAATCAGATGCTTGCTCGATTAAATGATGCATTTGACGTTCAAAAGCAGTTTTCTGCCAATGCAGCTCATGAGCTTCGAACTCCGCTTGCTGTAATGCAGACAAATCTTGAAGTATTTTCCAAAAAGAAAGAACCTTTTGTTTCAGAATACCAGACACTTTTTTCCACGATTCTTGAGCAGACAAACCGTCTTAGCCATTTAGCTTCGATTTTGCTTGATATGACTGGAATGCAGCGTGTAAAGCGCTCTGATACAATAAGCCTTGCAGCACTCGCTGATGAAGTTCTATGTGATCTTGCACCAATTGCTGATCAAAAGCAGATTACACTTTTCCAATCTGACACAGACTGTATCGTCACTGGAAGCTATCTTCTTCTCTACCGTGCTGTTTTTAATCTTGTTGAAAATGCAATCAAGTACAATCATCCCGATGGAAGTGTGCACATTGATATAAAAGATGAAAATGGATTTGCCTTAATTAGCATCAAGGATACAGGAATTGGCATTGCTCCTGAAAATCAAGAAAAAATCTTTACACCTTTTTTCTGTGTTGATAAATCAAGAAGCCGCACAATGGGCGGTGCCGGTCTTGGACTTGCACTAGTTGCCGAAATTGCACAGCTTCATAATGGAACAGTTTATGTAAGCGAAAGCGACAGCGAAGGAAGTACTATCATCCTTAAGCTGCCGCTGTAAAAAATCATCGCTGATTATTATTAACTTTTCCTATCTTTTCTCCCTGTCTTATACACGTTTCCTCTCCTCTGGCGCTTCGGTACAAAATATTCTTTCTTGGAAGAACAGCACCTTTTTGCGTCAGAAGTATAATGGTAGAGCCGCCAAATTCAAAATATCCTTTTTCCTCGCCGCGAGTCACATAACCTGGCTCTGCTTCATGGTTGGTAATTCGTCCAACCATCATTGCACCGACTTCCATCATTAAAATCGTGCCAAATTCCTTCGTCTTAATAATACAATACTTTCTGGTGTTTTCCTTATATACTGGGCAATGTTCAAACGCAATCGGCTGCACCGTATGGAAAACACCATTAATTGTGCGCTCATGAGAACGTCTGCCGCTCACTGGATAAATATAGCGGTGATAATCATCTACACTTAAGCGAAGCTGCCACAAAATACCGCCTTCAAACTGTTTTGCCAGTTTTTCATCACGAAGCAGACTCTGTACTGTATACTGACCTTGTTTGATCAAAAAGCGAGAATCATTTGTGATTGGAAAAATCGTAAGTTTTGCATCACATGGACTAATAAGTATATCGTCTCCCTGCGCTAGTAATCTTGCATCTGGTTTTAGCTTTCTTGTAAAAAAATCATTATAGGAAGAAAAACTTATTTTTTCAAACTCCGACACATCAATATTCTGTGACTTTATAAAGCCTGGAACAGCAATCAAAGATAATCTGCTGTTCATCACTTTTCCTGCCGCCTTTGATACTGCCGGACTGACAAGAATACGAAGAAGCCTATTTCCAACTGATGTTGTATATAAAAATGTTAAAAGTCTGCTTGTTTTTTCTTTCATAATTTTGTCTTATCCTTTTTTGTGTTTCCAGAACATTAGATCAGATAAATTCCAGCCATAATATTCCTTCCAGTTAAAGCAAAACAGAAGGTACAGAACAACTGCTGCCACAACAATGATCAGCACAGTAAGCTGTTTGTTGTTCGGCTTTGGAAATTTAAAATTAATTACAAATAAAAGACCGGTAAGCAGCATCGCAAGACTCAGCACTATCTCAAAATTATCCTGACACAGGTTTGAGATTGCATACAAAAATGGTAAAATGACTGCAATAGAAGTGATCGGAAGACCCTGATAATACTTTCTCTTTTCATCAGTCTCCTGCTGACGCTTCTCTTCCATTACATTATAATATGCCAGACGAATCAATCCCGCCAGACAATAAAAAACCAAAATTGCAACTTCCCACGGTGCCTGCATTCCTGAAAACCAACAGATAATTACAGGGCAGACGCCAAAGCAGACAATATCACAAAGCGAGTCGATCTGAATACCAAAGCGCTTCTGATCCTCTGTTCTGTTTTTCTTTGTTCTGGCTACCTTGCCATAAAATGTATCAAGAAGACCAGACATACCCAGAAAAAAGATTGCCCAGCCTATTCTTGCATAGCAGGCACTAATCATTCCCAAGATTGATGATGCCAAGCTTATGTATGTCAATATTACTGTATAATCATAAAATCCTATCATTGTATCCCTCATAATCCATCCTGTGAGCTGCCATTAACATAAGCGCATATCTGAGTCCGGATTTTCTTATTTTACTTTACTTTTTTTGTGTTCACGCACCTGAAATACTACCACAGCTACAAGCGTAAATATTGCTGATAAAAACAGCTCACTGTAATAGCCAAGTCCACGGCTTAAAATCAGTCCCGGAATCAAAAGTGCCTCCCCAAATACTTTTTTAAAGAGCACCATAAACAATCCCTCACTGATACCCATTCCACCTGGCAGCGGAAGCATATCAACTGACACCGATATAACAGCCTGTAAAAACATGACCTCAAAAAAATTCATACTGTTTAAAGAAAACGCGCGATAAACAAAATATGTTACAGCAAACATTGCAAATCGCTGTACAACCGTGATTACAAAAACTCTTGCAATCATCCCCCAATGACTGCTCATAAACTCGGCTGCCTCATGATAATGATTCATGGAGCGCTCTATTTTATCTAAGCGTTCTTCTTTATGTTTTAAAATGTGTATCCGTTCCAGAAGCTTTGCTCCGAGTATTAATGTCTTTTTGGCAAATGACGGATGAAATACGACTACGCACATAAGTATCACACAGCCGACATTCAACAAAATGCCCAGATAAAAGACCCATCTCGCTTCTGCCACATACTCTGCTAAAAATCCCCCTGCAAACAGCCACAAACCTATTCCCACAACGACAAGTACAAACTTATACGTAATCGTGACAACAAGCAAAATAACCGTTGCTATCGGAACAGGAATGTCTTCCTTTTTCATAAAGTAAATCTGCATCGGCTGTCCACCCGTCGCTGACGGTGTGACGCAGCTAAAGAAAAATCCAACCGCTGAAAAAAGAAAACAAAACCTTTCCTTTACATAAATCCCGTAGCAATCCAGCATATGCCATATGACAATACTCTCGCCAGCGATAAAAAATAACACAAGCGGGACTGCTGGAATTAGCCACAGGATATTACATTCTTTAATTGCATCTTTAAGTCCTGAAAGATCCTCCCCATGGAAAACACCATACAGTGTCAATCCTATAATTACAAAAAACAGGATAGCGTCTATCAATACTTTCTTATACTTTTTCACCTTTTGGCGCCTCCTTGGCTATGAATAATTTCATTCTATCAAAAATTAGGACCATTCGCAACAAGAAGTTATTACTTGTGTGCCCCTGCCATGAATGCTTCAATCTCGTCCGGTGTGCGCATAACAGCCTCGGACAGGCATTCGCATCCGTCCTCTGTGATCAAAAGATCATCTTCGACACGGATTCCGATCTCCCACTCATCAATGTACAGACCTGGCTCATCGGAGATAACAGCACCTGGGCGAAGTTTGCTGTTGGAGGCAACTGTTACGTCATGGACATCAATTCCAAGATGATGGGAAACACCATGCATGTAATACTTTCCAATTTCCTCTTCCTTCTCGATTAAGCCCATGCGGATGCAGCCCTCTGCTAATACCTTCTTGCAGACATCGTTTAACTCGCGAAGTGTCATACCTGGCTTTGCTGTCTCCTTGATTGCACGGTTTGCTGCCAAAACAGCCTCATAAACCATGCGCTGCTTTTCGGTGAACTTGCCATTTACAGGATATGTTCTTGTGATATCTGCGCAGTAACCCTTATACTTTGCACCTAAATCCAGAAGGAGCAATGTGTTATCCTTGCACTCACAGTCATTTGTCACATAGTGAAGCATCGTTCCGTTGATACCGCTTCCGGCAATCGTTGGAAATGACACACCGTCAGCACCATTTCTTTTGATACTATACTCAAAATCAGCCTGTGCCTGATATTCCATCTGACCTGGCTGCAAATGCGCCATCAGATTCTTTAAGCCATTATCTGTAAGCTTAATTGCCTCACGGATTAAGGAAACCTCATCCTCATCCTTCTGCATTCTCATCTCAGCGATTATCGGCGCACAGTCCTTCACACGTGTACCTGGATACTTCTGGGCAAACTCGCGTGCCTTCATCATGTTGTAATCTTCAAGATCATCAATATCATGACGATAGGTGTCAAAATATACGTTATAGACATCCTCTCTTGTCATAATACGATTAAGCACACTCTTCTCTGTGTCAATAAATCCAACTTTCTCGATCTGTGCCTGCGCCTTTGCCTCATCGACTGTCATCTTCTTTCCCATCCAACGCTCGCGGTCTGGATCGGCCTCTTCAATAAGAAGAGTCTCTGTCGGCTCCTCATTCGCATTATCCAAAATTAGCATCATATTCTCTCGGCGAATACCTGTCAAATAAAAGAAGTTTCTGTTTGCTTCAAATGGTGCATACTCATCTGCACTCACATGATGTCCCACTCCTGAATAAAGGACCAGAACGGAATTTTTCTCCATCTTTGATAATACTTCATCTCTGCGCTTTTTATAGTTCATTTCTTCATACCTCTTTTCTCATTTTTCGAAACAAAAATTTGAATACTCTTTGAATACTCACATTATACCAATCCAAAACCATAAATGCAACTGCTGTCTTTTCCCTCTAATTTTTGTATAAATACAGGCATAGGCGGATGATTTGGGCGATTATAGTAGCAGCTCGTTATAACAAGGTATGTCTTTGAGTCTAGCTCCTTTAACATTTTTAAAACAGCTTCCGTTTCCTCTCTCTGGACATCGCTTCCATCATATAAGCAAAGTGTCATGATGCCGCCCTTTCGTAAAATAGAAAGGCCGGCCTTAATCGCCGCAATACTTGTCTGTGCCTTTGTTTCAATCTTATGATCTGCCCCTGGCAGATAACCAAAATTAAACATAATGCACGCAGCACTTCCCTCAGACATATAGTCAGCCATGTTTGAATGAGAGTCAAGCACCAGCTCTGCCATACACTCATGCTCTGCAAGAAGCGTTGCCGTCTTTTCAAGAGCCTGCGGCTGAATATCAAATGCCATAACCTCTCCTCTGGCCCCGGTTAGCTCACATAAAAACAGCGTATCATTTCCGCAGCCTGCAGTCGCATCAATACATATATCTCCAGCCTCCACATGCTCTCGCACAAAATGATGTATCAGCTCTGTGATCTGGAGATCTTCTTTTTTTAATTCTTTCATCTATCAACAACCTCGTTTTTTAGGGACAGGGACGCTATCTTTTGTCTGTCCCTGCTGGCTCTGCCTTTACCATCCTACCACTTAGCAGTACATACGTCAACGAACTAGTTTTTACTTTTTCTTAAGACTTAATTAAGATAAAAAAACCGCCTGAAAGACTAGTTGTCCTCAGACGGTCTGCTGCTTATATTTTCTTTTCCATTAAAACCTGATGTGTTTCAGAAACATTTACCATAACACAATCATTATATTTCAAGCCACTCTTCTCATATTGATATACCATCGGCTCTCTGTTTCTTTCAATCACTGGATCTGCAATTGGAATTGCAGACAAAAGTGATTTTGTATATGGATGAACCGGATGTTCAAAAATTTCTTCTGTCAATCCAGTTTCTACAATATGACCCTTATGCATAACACCTACTCGATCTGAAATATAACGAACCATAGAAAGATCATGTGCAATAAACAGATATGCAACATTTGTTTCTTTTTGAATATCCTTCATCAAATTGACGACCTGTGCCTGAATTGAAACATCAAGTGCACTTATTGCCTCATCTGCGATTACTAACTTTGGATTCATGATTAATGCTCTTCCCAGTCCGATTCGCTGACGCTGTCCACCAGAAAACTGATTAGGATAACGGTTCATATAGGCTGGATTTAAACCTACCATCTCCATCATTTTAGATACGTGCTCTACGCGCTCCTTTTGATCCATATGAGGATGATGCGCATCGAGCCCCATCGCAATAGTATCTAAAATCTTTTTATGCGGATTTAATGAAGCCATAGGATCCTGAAAGACCATCTGCATATCAGAACGAAGCATTTTTTCCTGTTTTGCCGTCAACTTCTTGCTGATATCCTCACCATTAAAAAGAATCGTGCCTTCTGTCGGATCATACAGTCGAATAATAGAACGGCCTGTTGTTGACTTTCCACTTCCAGACTCACCTACTAATCCATAGGTTTCTCCCGGATAAATATCGAAGGATATATTATCCACAGCACGCACCGTAAATTTTTTGCTTACCGGAAAATATTGTTTTAAACCTTTCACACTAAGCAGTGGTTCATTCGTCTGTGCCATAAGCTCCCTCCGTTTCTGCATATCGCTTTTCCTCTCTGCGAAGCTGCTCAATTCTCTTTTTTAAAGTCTGCGGCATCTCTACCTTTGGTGCATCTGGATGAAGAAGCCACGTAGCAGCCTGATGATGCTCATTGATCTCAAACATTGGAGGTTCTTCCTCAAAATCAATATTAAGTGCATATGGATTTCGCACAGCAAATGCATCACCCTTTACTTCATTTGCCAAATTTGGTGGGTTGCCCGGAATCGTATACAACCGTTCCTTTTTATCTCCTGTCAGATCTGGCATACTTGAAAGAAGTCCCCATGTATAAGGATGACGCGGATCGAAAAAGATATCCTCTGCCTTTCCTGTCTCTACTACTTTTCCAGCATACATAACATTCACATAATCGGCTATCTTTGCAACTACACCAAGATTATGTGTGATAAAAATAACTGCAATTCCAAGTTTCTTCTGCAGATTCAAAATCAATTGCAAAATTCTTGCCTGAATCGTAACATCAAGTGCCGTTGTCGGCTCATCACAGATTAAAAGATCTGGATTACATGACAGCGCAATTGCAATGACAACACGCTGACGCATTCCGCCTGAAAGCTGATGAGGATAATTCTTCATTCGCTCTTTTGGCGACTCAATTCCTACCATTTCAAGCAGCTCTTCTGCACGCTTATCTGCATCTGCCTGTGATAAATGAAGGTGATAACGCATGCCCTCTGTCAGCTGCCTGCCAATTGTCATCGTCGGGTCAAGTGAAGTCATAGGATCCTGAAAAACCATTGCAATACGCTTTCCCTTGATTCTATGCTGCATTTCTTTTTTTGAAAGCTTCAGCAGATCGACAACCTGCTCTTTTCCATTTTCCTTAAAGCGAAACTTAATTGTTCCGCTTTCAATGACTGCATTTGGCGCTGTAATTCCCATAATTGTCTTTACAGAAACAGATTTTCCACTTCCAGATTCTCCTACAATGGCAACGGTTTCTCCAGGATATACATCCATATTCACACCACGCACTGCACGAATCTTGCCAAAGGAAGCCTGAAAGGAAACTGCCAGATCTCTCATACTTAATACCGGTTCTCTTTTTTCCATCTCGTTTACCTCCTGTTACATCTGTTTAAGCTGCGGATCAATAGCATCCCTGAGTCCATCTGCAAATAAATTAAAGCCAAGCATTAAAACACCCAAGACAATGACAGGCGCTGCTACCATATGAGGGTAAGTCATTGCTGATTTATATCCATCATTTATCAGAGAACCAAGAGAGGCCATCGGCGCCGGAACACCAAGACCGACAAATGCTAAAAATGCCTCCAAGAAAATCGCATTTGGTATGGAAAACATAAAAGTAATAATAATCTGACCAAGCGAATTTGGCAAAATCTCCTTAAACAAAATATCACGATTGCTAACGCCAAGCGTTCTTGCGGCAAGCACAAATTCCTGATCCTTTAATTTAAGCACCTGTGCGCGCACAATACGGCTCATGTTAATCCATCCTGTAAGCATAAGCGCAATTATAATACTTCCAAGACCCGGCTTCATAACAACAAGCATTAACGTTACCACAACCAGTGTTGGAAGACTGCTTAATATCTCTGTGATACGCTGCATGACCATATCTACTTTTCCGCCAAAATAACCAGAAACAAGACCATAAATCACACCAATGCACACATCAATGATAACAGCCAGTGCTGCAATGAGAAGAGAAATTCTGGTACCTTCCCATACTCTTGTCCAGATATCTCTTCCTAAATTATCTGTTCCAAAAAAGAAATATTTATCAGTACAATTTTTTGCCTCATACATGTTCTGGCCATGGCTTACACCATCAAAAATTCCAAGCTTTTCCAGTCCCGGAATCCTTGGCGGCAGATTGCTATATTCAGAATGCACTTCTTTGTAAGAGTACGAACTGACAGCCGGTGCTGCAAGCGCAATCACAATTAGAAGAATGATAATAAAAAAGCTGATCCATGCACCCTTGTTTTTACGAAAGCGGTACAAAACCTCTTTTCCATAGGAACGACCAACAAGAACCTTCTCTTCTTCCTCCTTGTGGTCTCCTGTATTGAATTCAAATCGATTCATACTCATTCTCCTTTCGCCAGTCGTATTCTAGGATCAATCACACCATAGAGTATATCAACCAGAAGCATAGTGAAGATAAACATTAAACTGTAAATAAAGCTGATCGCAAGCACAACATTAAAGTCATTTGACTGGATCGCACTTACATAAAGACTTCCTAGTCCCGGAATACTAAATGCTTTCTCTACTACAAGACTTCCCGTCATTAAATTTACGATCAATGGAGCCAATACTGTAATAACGCTGATCATCGCATTTCGAATAGCATGATGAACTATCAGCTTTGCCTTCGGAAGTCCCTTTGAATCTGACAGAAGATAATAATCCGAATTTAAAATATCTACCATTTCTGATCTTGTATATCTCGCTACACTTGCAATAGTAAACATAGAAAGTGAAATGGTTGGAAGAATCGACGACTGAAGTTCATTTTTTGTATTATAAATAAACGGAAACAGCTTAAACTTAAATCCAAAGAAGTAGGAAACTAAAAGCGCAAATACAAAAGATGGAAGGCTGACACCAAGAACTGAAATAATAGTGGTAACGGTATCGACCCATGTATTTTTACGAAGCGCAGCGATGATTCCAAGCAGTGCACCAATCACAGTTCCTACAAGTGCTGCCTGAAGACCAAGACGAATTGTAACTAAAATCTTTGGTCCAATCATTTCACTGATCTTCATGTTTACCTGAAGGCTGTAAGAAATACCAAAATCACCGTGAAGCATATTTTTCAGATACAAGAAAAATCTATTGATAATTGGCTGATCTAGTCCATATTTGTGATACAGATCCGCGATCTGCTCTGCGCTCATTTTTTCTTCATTATTAAACGGCGAACCCGGCATAAAATCAAGCATCAGAAACAAAAGCAGCAAGATCAGGAAG
>OGGE01002151.1_pt1 | contig 10265 bp, 6 predicted proteins | sample 1571121 | NCBI WGS metagenome assembly OGGE01 (sample SAMEA2581959, study PRJEB24529) | metagenome | biome: Human gut stool | place: China | collected 2011
GGGGCAGGGTTGCCGCCTTTTGCTGATGGGAGATACGGCTCAGTTGCCTCCGGTAGGAGAGGAATTGAGTCCGGCGCTTTTTACCGATGCATTGAAAGGGTACGGGCTTGAAGTGCGTGAGATTGATTTAACTCAGGTGGTCCGTCAGGTACAAGAGTCCGGTATTTTGTGGAATGCTACCCGATTGAGGCAGTTGATTGTGGAAGACGAATGTTACTCTTTACCTAAAATACGAGTGAACGGTTGCCCGGATATAAAAGTAGTTTTGGGCACGGAACTGATAGAGGAGCTAACTAACTGCTATGACCATGACGGGATGGATGAGACAATCGTTGTTTGTCGTTCCAATAAACGCGCTAACCTATATAATAATGGGATACGTGCGCAAATCTTATGGCGTGAAGATGAATTGAATACGGGCGACATGTTGATGGTTGCCAAGAATAACTATTATTGGACAGAACAGTATAAGGAAATGGATTTTATAGCTAATGGTGAAATTGCCGTTGTCCGTCGTGTCCGTCGCACCCGTGAAATGTATGGATTCCGTTTTGCAGAGGTCACCCTGAGATTTCCTGACCAGAATGATTTTGAACTGGATGCTAATCTATTATTAGATACTTTGCATTCAGATTCACCAGCATTGCCGAAAGCGGATAATGACCGTTTGTTTTATACTGTGCTTGAGGACTATGCCGATATAGCCAATAAACGTGACCGGATGAAAAAGATGAAAGCCGATCCGCACTATAATGCCTTGCAAGTGAAGTATGCATATGCGGTGACTTGTCATAAAGCACAGGGCGGACAGTGGCAGAATGTGTTTTTGGATCAGGGATATATGACGGACGAGTGTTTGACTCCTGATTATTTCCGTTGGTTATATACAGCGTTCACGCGTGCGACGAAGACTCTGTATTTAGTGAATTATCCGAAGGAGCAGGTGGAATAGGTAATTTGAATAATAAACATGAAATTTAGTTGATGCTATACTTTCTTTGTTGTATTTGTATCACAAGATGGAGATGATTTCTCTTAAAGAAATGAAATGCACCCCAAAAGTTTTTTATCTAACTTTGGGGATGCATTTCATTACATGATTACTTCTTGATTAAATTATAGTTTAATCCGGTTGGATGTGCTTGTTGAAAGATTGTATGCGTATATAACCAAGTCTTTCCATCATCATTGGAACAGAATGGAATACATGTATAGCCTATATTAGGCTGAAATGGAAATGGTTTAAGAGTAATTGAACCGTCATTGTTTGTGAACATTTTGAATTCTCCATTACTTTCTGCTATTTTCCATGAGTTTACTGTGCTTCCCGGAGTAGCCCAATGCATTTTCCACATTAGCGGTTCTTCTGTGTCCGGATTATGAAGCATCTGGGGAATAGGAATTCTGATAGATATATTTTCTGCTATATATTCTGCAGTCAGTGGGTATTTTTCTAATAATTCACTGTAAGGAGCCCAACCATACACATAATAAGATTTATCTTTAATATTTTCTTCTATTCTTATTGTGAACTTCATCCCTGGACCTCGTTGATTCCAATTTCGTCCTGTCCAAGTAAATGACTGTACCGTTTGTATTTCCCATGTACCTAAATAGTAGTTATAATCTTTAATTGCGGTACTAGGTGAAGGAATGAAGTCTGTTCTTCCATATTCTTGTTTTGTCCAAACAATATTTTCTGAATATAATGCTTGTCCTATTTGATTGAATTTATCAATATAATTATTGCCTGCTTTTAGATTATACGTTGCGAAATATCCGTATCCTTCATCTTTTATTCGGGATAGATAAGCCGGATTAGGATTAAGTAGTGATATTTTGCTGAGATCTAATGCATAAGGACATTGTTTTACAATATTAATGTGGTTTAGTGTATTCCATAAATTATAATTCCCAAAAACAGTATAATCTAACAAATCATTTACATCCTTACCTTCAATGTCTCCTAATGGATAATTGATAGAAGGCTCACCATTTTCCTGTTTACACCAATATACCCCAATTTGTTTATCAGGCATTATTTGTCGGCACTCGTAAATCAGGCGGCTGTATTGCTCTTGTGATGGAACTACCAATCCGGGATGCCCTCCCACTTGTTCATAGTTTGACCATTCATCATCAAAGCTTATACCGTCAAATCCATAAATGTCCACATATGATTTTAGTTCTTTGGCAAAATCTTTAGCAGCTTCATCCCCTAAACTTCTCATGCCCGCCGGTGTATGGTCGCCTAAAATGGTTAAATGGACTTTTATTCCTTTTTGCTGTAACGGACGAATTAGCTTATCAGCATTCTCTAAAACGAAAGTTACTTGCGGATTGCAATGTACGTATGGCTTTCCCTCTTCATTTAAACGAATATTGGCGGCAAAAACATTGACTATATCGAAGAATGGTTTCTTACTGTTTTCCATGGTATATTCACCTGCATTCAATATATTTTCATTATTTACCTCTATGTAACAGATTGTTTTGACTCTTCCTTTTTCCGTATCAGGTAGAGTCGCTTGTGGAGTTACAAGATAAATATAAGATTCGTTATTGCTCGAAGTTTCAATTCCGTCAGAAGCAGTAGCTGATACTGCTACCGCATACGTTGTACCGATTGTACCTCCGGGTTGAATATCCAACTCTACAGAAGAGGATTTGCGCTTTCCGGCGGGAATGGTTGTTATTCCTTCATTTTCCAATGAAAGTTTATCTGTCGGATACATTGGATAGTTGGTGCCATTTACTTGATTGTAAGTATTTAGCGCTGACTCATCAACTTTAAATGTTACTGTGATGTCTTTATTGGTGGCTTTGTTCAGTTCAAAGTATAAATGTCCTGTACCATGCTTGTCACCATTAATGGCTATGGCAGTGAGAGCTTTTGCTCCGGCGGCTGATTTTACGTAGCCAAAATTGCCTTCTATATTACCAAATGAGTTATTTTCAGATGATATAGTAATGTCATCTTCGCAGGCGGTAAATACGTTACTTGTACAGGCAAGTAGCGCAATCCAAAAAGATGATTTGATAAATCTTGTATATTTCATGACTTAATTCTAATTAAAATTGTTGATTATTAATCCTCTTTAGCCGGAAGAGCTACGTCTACCCAAGTCAGTGTTGAAGAAGGGGTTGCATTATTACCATTTACGGAATAATCTTTTATTTCATCAAGACCGTCATTCAGTTTCCAATACGCTACTAATCCTTCAGAGTTAGGATCTACTTCGTATGCATGATCTTTTGCATTAATTTCTTCTTCACTTAATACACGGTTCCAAATTCGTACTTCGGCAATATCAGCATCTAACCAACGTTCATTATTGTATGAATAACCTATCCAGAAGCAACGTGGTTTGCCATTAGATTCGTCAGAATGAGGAATTCCCCAGTTAATAGCGCCAATATTCATTGGACTATTAGTAACTAATTCTCCATTGTAGTAAGCCTTTAAATTTTTTGCTTCAGCGTCATAAGTGATGACAATGTGTAACCATTCTTCCAATGGTACATCCCGATTAATGTGTATGTTTGTAGCACTTGAGGTTCCTGCTATTTGCAAGTGGTTCGCTGGCACGCCATCATCACCGAATCGGAATAGGAATTTGCCTTCAATTCCCATTAATGTACTAATGTTATGGTCAAAGCTGTGTGGGCGAATTAATGCTTCTGCTGTCATCATTGTTAAATTGTTAACTACTTCAGGATTTTTCCATTCTACATAGATATTGTTTTCTTTAATATTCGCTACTTTATTGATGAGTGACGCTCCTTTAAATACATAATAGAAAGTTTGTGCTGAAGCTAAAATGCCAATATTAGCATTGTCTATACTGACGGGGAGTATGTACACTTTGTCAATATTCAATTGATTAATTTCTTTGAAGTAGACTGTGATTGGTGCGGAGATGACACTTCCTGCAAATATTTTTCCTTCCGTATTTGAGAAAGAGTAATGTTTTTCAGGCAACATTTCCACATCATTTGTATAGTAGATATCTTTGTAAGCAGATACTAATGCAGGGTCTACTTTGATTGTAAAATTAATATCACTTTCTTCCGGTTTTGCAATTTCCAACTGGAAAGTACGTTCGTCGGATTCTATGTTAGATTTGACTAAGATGTTTTCAGGACTAACAGAACTCATGAAAATATTATTGGAGAAGTTTTCCATATCATCATTGCATCCTGTAGAGATGAAAGTCAATAATCCTAACGTAATGCCATATAATTTTTGTAGTTTCATAATAGTTTAATTATTTGGTGGGGGCTGGATTCATTATATTAATAGTCTTTTTCACATTGTGGTAATTCCCGCTTGTTTGATAATAATCATTTTGGACATTATTAATAGCTATGCCACATTTATCATATTCTTGAGTATCTGCTGTTATCCAATAAGCGGTTTCAATAATAGCCCTTTCTGTGCCTATGAAGCCTGTACTTGTGTCAGACGTGTCTAAAGAAGGAGTTGAAACAGCCATGATGAAACGGTCTGTTGGTACTCCTGTTTCCAAACAGTCTTGAATGGCAAGAGTAAATTTATTTTTATCTGTTACTTGGTACATCTCTATGATGAGATGAAGGAATTTGGATAGAATATTCTTATCTACTACATTTTGAGGCTTTCCCTGTAAAGAGAGGAATTTTCCCTCATTTTTATTAATCCAGTTTAATGCAGCATTGAAAAAGATATTTTGACTGGCAGTGTAAGCAGCTTTATCTTCGGCTGTCATATATTTCGGATTTTGTCCGATAAACTTTAGTATAATTCCATCAAAGGGGGCAGCATATGCCAATTGCTTTTCTATTTCTTTTGAAAGAAAAGAGTCAAATGTATTTTCATTTTCAGCTTCTGATTGGGTAGAAATAATGTCCTCATATTGCTTATGTATCTCATCATAACTGATGGCGTAAACTACTTTTGTACCCTTTTGTTGTAAAGTCATTATTTCTTCTTTTTCAAAAGCTGCCAACTCTGAAGGATACATCAAACCGACAATATCAATGCTGTCAGGTAGGCTTGTTATATGTTGTGCATAACTGGAAGGATTCTTTTCGCTATTATCAAACCACGCGTACACTTTTTTATGTTCCGTATCGGCTTTGTATTGGCGTAAGTTCTCCAAGTACTTGGTATATAACTCAGGATTCTGCTCCTGAATATTGGGTTGTTTGATATCTATACCTTCAATATCTGTCCAATCACTGCATGCTCCTAATGTGAAGCTTGTCGCAAAGAACAATAAGGTTGCTATTTTAAATTTATTCTTCATAATATTTAGATTTTATTCATTTGACAATCTAGGATTGCAGTCCCACCATATGTGAGTCGACATTTTATCTCCTCCTGGTAACGTACTGACAATTTGCTCTACATTAACTTTATTCGTATTATATTCTTGTTGCGGATATTTCAACCGACGGGCAAATTTACCTTCAGCAATCTCGTTGCTTTTGTTATTAGGAGTGGATAGCAATCTGGGATAACCGGTTCTGCGGAAATCTGCCCATCCTTCCAGACTTAACGGGAAATTTGCAATCCATTTTTGCGTAATGATACGTTCCAGATTAACTTCATTGTCAGCTCCTGACCATTTTACAGGAACTGCGCTTCCCGGTAATGTTACAGTATATGTGTCTTTAGGATCTTTATAACTGCTAGGTGCTGTCGTTCCTTCCAAATAGCTTTCTACGTTACTAACCCCATGTTGACCAAATTACAAACGGATACCTGCTTTATAATAATTTTCCGGTGTGTCTTTGGTATCCCATCCCAACAGGGCAGCTTCTGCTCTCAGGAACATAACTTCGGCAGCATTCATCCACATTAATGGTGCTGTAGCCGCAACATTCATATTTGAATACATTTTGGCATCAACAGCAGTATGCTCGTTTCCAATACGTAAACCATGATAACCGTTTGTTATCGATGAACCGGCAAATGTGCTCTTCAATGCATAAACAGAGCGACGGGGATCTTCATAAGCATTCATGTATGTAAGTAAGTCGGCACCGATTCTGGAGTCTCCCCAACCGAAAATAGTATAAAACGGATTGAGGGAAACTTTCATAAATGCATTATCGTCATTATTCTCCATTACACCAACCTGACCATTTTCCGTACTGATAGCTTCTTTTACCATTTGTTCTGCCAATGTAGCATCCGCATAGCGAATACGTATAGCCATACGCAGTTTTAGTGAATTGGCAAACTTTATCCACTTTTCAACTTTACCACCAAAGACTTGATCAGCATTCGGAGAAAAGTCATTTGTACGGTTGGCGGTCAAAGTAGTGATGGCATCAGATAATTCCTGAAACATTTTGGTGTAGACATCCTTTTGTGTGTCAAAAGGAGCTGTCAGTTTACCATCCTGTCCTACCTGTGAATAAGGAATAGGACCATACACATCTGTAACACGAACGATAGCTGTTACTTTTAGCACTTCCGCTACTGCCAATGGGATAGGATCGGTAGTGGATTTTTTTACTTCTGCAAGATTGGAGTAAATTTCAGGCATGATATCCAGATAGACCTTTCCGTTCCAATCTTCTGACTGATTAAAATATGAGAACGAATTTCCCCATGTTTTAGAGTCTGCCATATAGCCGCTGAAAACACCGCCCAACAAACATTCGGAGAACTGTGCCAGATGTTCTCCTACAGGCACGATTACACTTTGCATACCCACGAGTGCTGCCCCCAATTTGTGGGCATCCCGTTCCATTTCGTCATCGGTCACTTCGTATGGGTTTTTATTATAATCCATATAATTGTCTGTACAGGAAGTTATTGAGGTTATAGTCAATCCTCCTAACAGAAATAATTTTATAATTGATTTATTCATTGTACTTTAATAAAAGAGGTTAAAACTTGAATCGAACGTTGAATCCTAAGCTGCGTGCGCTGGGAGTCATGAAGTTATCAATCCCTTGGTAATAGTTGCCGGTAGTTGCGACCGCTTCAGGGTCAAATGGTGCTTTACAATACAACATCCAAAGGTTACGTCCTACCAATGATACCGTGATGTCTGCAATTCCCCATAATTTATTTTTAGGAATAGTGTATCCAATAGACGCTTCCTGCAAACGTACATTAGTTGCGCTATATGTATAGTATTGGGGAATACCGTTCTGTGCTCCGACAACCGAATACCATTTTTGTGCATTAATCACATCACTGCCATTTACGGTAACTCCACCGAAATCGCGTGCGGCAGCCGAAGCTTCAGATACTCCGTAATAGTCAAGATAAGACTGAGTTGCAGAATAAACAATGCCGCCAAAACGTGCTGAAAGCATAAAACCGAAGTTCAGATTCTTCCATTTGAAATCGTTACGCCATGAAAGATTGCATTTAGGGAATACACTGCCTAACTTAATATCTTCTGATGCTACACTGGCAACTTCTCCTTTTTCATTCACATATATGTTGCCGTTACCATCACGTTGCAGATCTTTAATGGAGTAAAGGTCTCCTAAGCTGCCACCTTTTTTCAGAACAAATTTAGCATCTCCCAAGCCACCTACTTCTAAACGATCCAATGTTATGATAGCACCTGTTTCCGGATGTTTGTAATTTTCCATCAATTCAAGTATTTCATTTTTGTTGGCACTGAAAGTAACAGTGGAACCCCATCTGAATTTTCCATTCCAATCGTTGTCGTATCCTAAAGATAACTCGATACCCTTATTGCGTACACTACCTGTTTGTACATAAATTGTAGAATATTGAGAAGACACTGAGATGTTTGGTTCGAATGTCTGGTTATATGTCTTAGTTGTGTACAATCCTAAGTCGAAGTTGAAATGGTCAAGGAAACGTGCAGTAATACCTATTTCCCATGAATTTGTCTTTTCCGGCTTTAATTCATACATTGGATAATGAGTCTTTACTGCCCATTTTTGTGCTTTCTGATCCCATTCGTATGTAGGATTTGCCAGAAAACGTGGGAAAGGAAGACCTACTGAAGCATAGGAAGCCCTTAACTTCAAGAATGAAATCTGTTTAGGCATCGGTAACAGCTCTGACAAAATCACCGAACCACCAATAGAAGGATAGAAGAAAGCACTCTTTACAGAATTCGGACCAGCTAATTGTGAAGGCCAGTCTGTACGTCCTGTCAATGTCAGATAATAGGTACTTTTATATCCTAATTCTACACTGGCGAAAATAGATTGTGTCTGTTCACGATAACCGGATTGCGAGCGTTTGGTCTTGTCATTATCCAAATGGAAAACATTGAATACATTGGCGATACCTTTTGTATCACTGATAGGACCTTCATTGCTAAATACATCTTGCCGCATATCTGAATAAGATGCACCGAGATTAGCTTGCAGGCTTAATACTTCTTTAAATGTTTTGTTAATGTTGACCATGAAGTCTGCATAAGTCTGTTTGTCATTGGTTTGGCTGATTCCATAAAGACCGTTCTTTGAATTTTCTACCAGAATTTCATTACTGGTTGCATATAATTTACGAGTATATTTGGAATCTGAATTGTCAACACGTACACGTCCTGAAACGCTTAACCAATCCAATATCTTGTAATTTAACGCTGCACTCAGCATGTAACGATCTTTATCCGTTTCGCGTAAGTTGCGATAAGCAATCCAATAAGGGTTTTGCCCGGTTAAGCCGGAAAAATCTTGTGGCCAATATTGAGTATAGATTTTACGTGTGGTATCATAACGTTCGTACATCTTAATATCATTCCAATCATCACCACGAGGGAATAAGTAAGCAGTGACGAGAGGATTGGAGTAGGTTCCCTGATTAACCATATTACGATCGTTCTGCTTGACGTAATTAGCGCTTACATCCAAAGTCATTTTATCTTTCAGAAAAGAAGTTGTGTTGCGGAATGTAAAATTATAACGATTATAATCATTATTCGGTACCATGCCGTCAGAGTTTATTGCACTTGCAGAAAAGTAAGTTTGATTACGTTCTGTTCCTGTAGAAAGAGCAACAGTTTCGGTCGTAACAACTCCCGTTTGTAAGAAATCATCTACGGGAGAATATCCCATATAATTCGCAGAATTCAATTTATGTCCCCAACTTTTTTCTACCGAAGAAGTATTGGACAGTAAATCTCCCGTGCCGTAGCGGTTCTGAAACTCCGGCATTCTGAAAGGACGGAGGAATTCTGTGTTTTGACTTACAGTTAATTGCAAACGTCCTTCTTTTCCTTTTTTAGTCGTGATAACAATAGCTCCATTGGCAGCATGGCTTCCATATAGTGCAGCTGCAGCAGCACCTGTTAATACTGACATTGATTCGATATCTTCCGGATTAATATCAGCAATAGCTTCTGTTGTTCCTTTAGAGTCATTTTCTTGACCACCTTCACTTCCTAAGTTAAACATGGGAACACCATCAATGACATATAATGCATTACTGGATTGATTGATGGCTTTTGTTCCACGCATCACAACCTTACTTGCACCACCAACACCAGAAGATGAACTATTGATAGTGACACCTGCTACTTTACCAGATAAAGCATTAATAAAGTTGGCATCTTTATTGGTGAGAAGTTCATCACTTTTTACTTCTTGTACATTATAACTCAAAGCTTTAGTTGCTCGTTTAATACCTAAAGCAGTGACAACAACTTCATCGATTACTTGTGTGTCATCCATTAATGTTATATTCAACGAAGTCTGACCGTGTAATGGAACTTCTTGGGTTTTGTACCCGATATAGGAATATACAATAATAGGATTGTTGCTCTTTGTAGTAACTTTGTAATTACCGTCCAAGTCGGTGATTGCACCGTCAGTTGTACCTTTTACCAAAATGCTGACACCAATCAATGGCTCTCCTTTTGAATCTAAAACCTGCCCTGTTATGGTGCGTTCTTTTCCTACTTGTTGTTGATTAGAATTGAGATCTTCTTTTTCCGATAAATAAATTATATTATCATCTATCTTATAAGTGACATCCTTATTATTTAAAAGCTTGCTCAGAACTTGTTCTAATGAAGCGTCTTTTACCTTGAGAGGATCAACAGTGATAGTTGATAGTTTGTCATTGTAGAAAAACTGATACTTGGACTGAGACTGAATTTGTTTGATTACAGCTTCTAGAGTTGTACGGGGAGTTGATAAGGTCAGCTGTGCAGTAGCCCATTGTAAAGGAACTGCCATAAACAGGAGAATCAATAAAGTCCGAAATAGCTTTGGCTTTCGAAGCGAATGTTTGCTTTCCATACATTTAATTTAATGGTTATAACTTTTTAAAA
>OGGE01002164.1_pt1 | contig 10201 bp, 9 predicted proteins | sample 1571121 | NCBI WGS metagenome assembly OGGE01 (sample SAMEA2581959, study PRJEB24529) | metagenome | biome: Human gut stool | place: China | collected 2011
GATGGCAGAGTGGTCGATTGCGGCGGTCTTGAAAACCGTTGAACTGAGAGGTTCCCGGGGTTCGAATCCCTGTCTTTCCGCAGAGAGTCCTGTAAGGCGAAAGCTTTACGGGATTTTTTGTTTTTGAGGCGTTTGTCCGGGCACGAACGGAAAGAGGTAGCGGGCATCGCTAGAATGAGAAAGTGTATAATAATATGGAAACAGGATCATTGCGGATAAGTGATATACGGCCGGATTTTATCTATATGATGGAACAAGCCGTGAAAGCCCCATCGGGGCATAATACCCAACCTTGGTTGTTTCGTGTGCAAAAGGATAGGATACAGATTCTTCCGGATATGAGTAAGTCCCTTCCGGCCGTAGATCCGGATAACCGTGAGTTATTTATTAGCTTAGGATGTGCCACCGAGAATCTTTGCATTGCGGCTGAGGCAAAAGGATATGCTCCGCTACCGGTTTTTTCAGGATCGGGGGAGATCACCGTGCTCTTGTCGGAGGCATCGATGATTAAGGAGACGAGTGGGCTTATCGAGGAAATTTCGGTCAGACAGACGAATCGAGGCATATATTCCGGGGAAATGATTCCATCGGATCAATTGAGCTATTTGAGGAATACGCCTTTGGAGGAAAATATCAGTCTGCATTTGTGGTCGAAAGGAGAGTGGGAGTTCGATACGCTTTCTTCTTATATATTTGCGGGGAATAACCGGCAAATGAACGATCATCTGTTTAAACGAGAGCTGAAATCATGGATGCGTTTTAATAAGAATCATGTACGAGCTACATCGGACGGCCTGAGTTATGCGGTGTTCGGGGCGCCGAATCTTCCCCGTCTTATCTCAGAGACAATCATGGGAAGTGTCTTGAAAGCCGGCATACAAAATAGGGGAGACAAGAAGAAGCTGGACTCTTCTTCTCATTTAGCCTTGTTTGCCTTACGGACAAATACGCTACCGGAATGGTTTGCGCTAGGCCGGAGTTTGCAACGTTTTCTTTTGAGAGCTACGGAAAAGAATATCGCTTTCGCCTTTTTGAACCAGCCTTGTGAGGTGCGTGATCTTTCCGGTTTGCTGGCGAAAGACTTGTCTTTCACCAACGAGATTCCTGCCTTGATCCTCCGTCTGGGATACGCTAAGCGGAAAATGCCGTACTCACCTCGAAAGTCTTGGCGTGAGAGGCTGGTTCCGTAATGGTTAAGTCAGATAGCGAGTGCCCTCGTTCATGCCAGCTTGCACGGGATATGCCAAGACGAAACTGTTTGCCTGAAAGTATTTGTTGAGGTACTTGGGGATACGGGCCATGGCGGGAGCGTAGGAAAGTCCTTCCTTGCGGCTAAGGATAATCCACATCGTGTCGTCCGGTTTTATATCCCGGAAAACGATCAGGAAGTCATCCCAGTCGTTGAATTCGATATAACTGGCTTCTCCGCTTTTCTTGGCTAATAATTTCTTTAAGGCATTCAAGGTCGCTTCCGAACCGTAAAAGACTGTCGCTGCACCTGTGTTATGGGTCACGTTTCGTAGCCGGAAGATGATTTGGTTGAAACCGATTTCTTTTTCGGCCAATTCCGGGATGATGATCAGATGCCGTCTAACGGTAGAGATGGGTTGTGCGGGCTTGTATATGAATGTACTTACACTACTTTCCGCCAATACGCTTTCCACGATATGGCCAAGGAAGGCCGCCGGTATATCTTTTTCCTTGTGCAATCCCACTACCAGATCTGTGATCTCCCGCTCTTTTACCACGCTGGCGATAGCATTCGATACGCTTAAGTCATATCTTAATAAATCCTTCATCCGGGTATCCGTGGCGGCAGCCGTATTGACTGCGGTCTGTAGAACCCTGCGGGATTGTTTTAACGCTTTCTCGTCTGAATGATGGTTATCTATCACTTTTAGGGCAAACAAGCCGTTCTTGTTTTGGGGAGATTTGATCGCCAAGCTGAGGTTGACCAGCTCTTCCACGGTCTCTTCATTGCTGACCGGTATCAAGATATGCTCTGATTCTTTTTTGTTTTCCTCCTTATCGGATATATCTTGGGCCGCTATGTTATGAGCGCCTTTTTGGGCGGCGAAAGAGGCGATGGTACAAGTGACAAGTATCATCAGGATCGTACCGTTCAACACGCTCTCATTTAATAACCGGATTGGTTCCCCATTAGCGTCTGTTCCGGTGATTACGTTATATCCGACCATCACGGCGGCCAATGTAGCGGCGGCTTGTGCGTTACTTAAGCCGAAAATAACGCTTCGCTGATCTGTGGACAGATGGAAAGTCTTTTGGGTCATCCAAGCGGCTATGTATTTGGCGGCCGTAGCTACGATAATCATGATAAGCCCTACTTTAATGGTCTCGAAACTGGTAAAGAACGTACGATAATCTATTAACATACCTACGCCCAACAAGAAGAATGGGATGAATATGGCATTTCCTACGAACTCGACACGATTCATCAAGGGTGAGCTTTGCGGGATAAGGCGATTTAGGGCTAGTCCGGATAAGAACGCCCCGATGATCGCCTCCATGCCCGCTACCTGAGCTAGGAAAGATCCCAGAAATACCATCACCAGCACGAATATATACTGTGATATATTATCGTGTACATGCTTAAAGAACCAACGCCCAATGAAAGGGAAACCGAATAATACGATTAACGCGAATATCAAGATGGAAACGCCCAGACGAATCCAAAACATATCGTTGACCTGTCCGGTGGCCATGCCGACAATGATCGTTAGGACGAGCAATGCCAAGGTATCAGTGATCATCGTTCCTCCTACGGTGATACTGACGGCTTTGTTTTTGCTGATACCCAGTTTACTGATAATCGGATAGGCTATCAATGTATGGGAGGCGAACATACTGGCGAGTAAAACGGAGGTCAATACGTTGAATCGCAGGATCCATATCCCGACAACCGTTCCTAGGATCATCGGAATGAGGAATGTGTACATGCCGAAAGCTAGGCTTTTCGTACTATTTCTCTTAAAATCCGCCATATCGATTTCCAATCCGGCGAGAAACATGATATAAAGCAATCCCGCCGTCCCGGACAAGATAATGCTGCTATCCCGTAATACGAGATTAAAGCCATGCGGTCCGATAATTGCGCCGGCAATGATCAGTCCAAGCAGGTGAGGGATTCTCAGCTTGTTTAATAAAAGGGGAGCGGCCAGGATAATTAAAAGAATCAAGAGAAATTTTAATACCGGGTCCGCTAAGGGCAATGTGAAATCTATTGTCGAGGCTAATACCATATGCGTAATTTTTTCGTTATAATTTGAAACAAAAATAATAAGAATTTGCGGAGATTGCAGCGTTTACGCCAACTTTGCATCTTCTTTTATAGATAACAATAAATGTGTGAGTTTTATAAGTTAAAGTATATGTAAATCTTGGGACATTAGCGTGAACCGATTATATTTGTACATACATTGCATTGAGTTTATTGTTATAAAACTAAAAAGCGTTTAAACCCTTTGCATAAAAGGGTGTCAAACATGAAAAGAGAAAAATATTTATTTAATGTAGAGGAGAAACAAATATGAAACCCATGAAATTAACATCTTTAGTGATGATGCTTCTGATCGCGTTTAGTGCCGCGGCTCAGGAGGAGTTCTTTGATGATGTGTATTTCTCTTCCAAAAACAAGAAAAAGAAAGAACAGGTTGAAGAGAAAAAGGTTGTTCAGCCGAAACAGGAGTCTAGGGCCCTGGTCGCTACAGCCAAGAGCCAAGCTTCTTCAGACAGCCGGGATGTGGATGAATATAACCGTCGTTATACATCAGTCGAGGTGGAGGAGCCTTATCGTGAGGATGATTCCGTTATCTATGAGGATAGCGATGAGAATGAGTCTTCTTCCGAGCGTCGTTCGGATACTGAATATACGGAACGTATCATTCGTTATCATTCGCCGAGTAAGATTACGATCGCCGGAGCGGATCAAGTCGATTTGTATCTGAGTGACGGATATTATGGTTACGGCTATGATACGGATTATTCGAACGGTAGCGCGAACGTGAATTTTAATATCAATGTCGGCAACGGTTGGGGCTCGCCTTGGTATACAGGTTGGTACGATCCTTGGTTCTATAGTTATAGCCCTTGGTGGACTTATTCATCTCGCTTCTACGGCCCGTCTTGGGGATTCGGCTGGGGCTGGGGAGGCTTTTATGCCGGCTATTATAGTCCGTGGTACGATCCATGGTATGGCCCGTCTTGGGGCTGGGGTGGAGGCTATTGGGGTGGCCATTGGGGACATCACCATCATTACTATCCCGGTTACTACTCGACTCCAAGTAGACATTATTCAAACGGACGTTCCTCTTATCGAGATAATCGCTCTTATGCGAGTGGCAGAGGTTCCGGTTATACAGGTGGGCGGAGCAGTGGCTCTTCTTCCTTGAGAAATTCCGGATCGACTACAAGACCTTCGTCTTCAAGTTCCTTGAGCAATGGACGTGCGGGATCTACCCGTAGGGAATCTGCTATTTCCTCTGGTGCGGGGCGTCGTTCCTCTTCTTCTGTTAGAAATTCGGCAACGACAAGAAGTAGCTCGGGCATAAGTAATAGCTCGGCGAGAACAAGGATTTCCAGAAGTAGTTCTGGAGCCGCATCTTCTTCCGGACGTCAATATTCAGCTCCGGTAACACGTTCTTCTTCCAGAAGCAGTAGCGATTTCTCAAATAGTCGCTCTTCTTCCAGTCAATTTAGAAGTTCCTCTCCTTCTCGTAGTAGTTCGGTAGGTTCTTCTTCCGGTAGCTTCGGTGGAGGTCGTTCTAGTGGAGGCTCTGTTGGTGGCGGAGGTGGCCGTGCCGGTGGTGGTCGCAGGTAAAAGTGTTAGGTTGATAAAATTAGAGATACGATGAAAAGGATAGGAATTATAATGTCGGTGCTTGCCCTGTGTGGCGGCACCGCTTTTTCGCAGTCACAGTTGGATGCCTTTAAGTATTCCCAGACGGAGTTGAATGGTACGGCTCGTTATTTAGGAATGGGTGGTGCTTTTGGTGCGTTGGGTGGTGATATTTCCGCTATGAATACGAACCCGGCAGGCTTGGCGATTTATAAAAGCTCGGAGGTGGTTACGACATTGAGTTTGTCTTCGGCCTCCGCGAAGACCGATTGGCTTGGTTCGAAGGTGGACAACAGCCGTACGAAGGTGAGTTTCGATAATATCGCTTACGTAGGATATTTCCCGACAGCGAATGATGAGGGTATCGTGAGCTGGAACGTTGGTTTCTCTTATAATCGCTTGAAGAATTATAACCGGAACTATACGATGGCTACAGGAGGTGATTTGAATACTTCTCTTTCTGATTATGTGGCCATGCGTGCGGCAGGAATGCCTAGCGGACTGTTGGGGGAGGGTAAAGACTATAACCCTTATAATAACCAAGACTTAGGTGATTGGCTATCTATTCTAGGATACAATGCTGGTTATATGGATTCATATAACGATAATGATAAAGAGTATTATAGTGCGTTCGGGGATAAAGATGCGGATGGGCAATGGAGTCCGTATTTATTGCAAGGAGGTCAATTAAAAGTTTCAGAGCGAGGTTCCGTGGATCAATATGACTTGGCTTTCGGTATAAATATATCGGAACTTGTGATGCTTGGCGCTACGGTTGCGATTACGGATCTGAACTATAGATATCAGTCATCGTATGATGAGGAATTTACGAACGGCAATAATTTATACTTAGATAATTACTTGGATACGGATGGTACCGGGTATTCATTTAATGTGGGTGCTATCGTTCGTCCTACTGATTTTCTTCGTTTGGGTGTAGCTTATAATTCACCTACGTGGTATAAGATGACAGATCGTTATTATGGTGAGGCCGGTTCTTATCTGACCTTTATGGATAAAGGGGAGATGAAGGAGCGTAAACTGGATGCGGCTACTCCTAATAATGCTTATTATGACTATGAATTCCGTTCTCCGGATAAATGGATCTTTAGTGCCGCCGCAATCTTGGGTACGACCGCTTTGATAAGCGTTGATTACGAGTTGATGAATTATAAGAATATGCGTATGTATCAAACGGATGGTAGCAGTAACGTGTATACTAACCAAGATATAACGGATAATTTCAAGTCAATGAATACGATCCGTGTAGGTGCGGAGGTAAAGGTTACTCCTCAATTTGCCGTAAGAGCAGGTGTCGCCTACAGCGATAGTCCGATTAAGGATAAACTGAAGAATGGAGAGAAAGAGGTCTTTACGGTTGGTACGATTCCTAATTATACGATCGATAAAGGGGTCATGAATTATACGGTAGGTATCGGTTATCGCTTCACCCCGAACTTCTATACGGACTTGGCTTGTGTATTCCGTACGCATAAGGAAGATGTTTATGCGTTCTCTAATATGTTTGCGGGAGATGATCCGAAGCCATTCCTCGAAGCCCAACCCGCCACGATGAAAACAAACACGACTCGTGTAGCTTTGACATTGGGATACAAGTTCTAATATACATATATTTTAGATCAGTAAAGTCCCCTGTTCGTACGTTAAAGGTGCGGGCAGGGGACATTCTTTTTATAATTTGAAATAAAATGTTTGTTGGTTTAAAATATTTTTCGTTCTTTTGCTTTCATAAATAACATTGTATAACAGTTAAACCCCATCGCCTATAGCATAAACATTACTCGAATAAACTAAAAATGTGAAAGTAATGAAGACTTTAAAAATGATGACCGACGAGGAATTGGTTGTCCTTTATGCAGAAGGTAATAATGCCGCTTTCGATATTTTATTAAATCGATACAAAAGTAGCATTCATTCTTACATTTATTTCATAGTACGTAACAAAGAGCTTACGGAGGATATCTTTCAAGAGACCTTCGTGAAGGTTATCATGACTATAAAACAAGGTCGCTATACCGAGAACGGCAAGTTTAAGGCATGGATTACTCGTATTGCCCATAACTTGATTATAGATAATTTCCGTCAGGAACGTAGCGAGAACACGATCTCGAATGATGAGGTAGAAATCGACTTATTTAATAACATCAAGCTTTGCGATGGTACGATAGAGGATAATATCGTGCGCCATCAAGTATTGTCTGACGTGAAGAAATTGGTAAAGCATTTGCCGGATAACCAGCGTGAGGTGTTGGAGATGCGTTACTATCAAGACCTTAGTTTTAAGGAAATCGCCGATATCACGGGGGTTAGCATCAATACGGCCTTAGGGCGTATGCGTTACGCTATCTTGAATATGCGCCGTATGGCCGATGAGAACCGTATCGAGCTATCTATGGTGTAAAATAATTTTCTTTCCATGCAATAAGTCTTAGGTCCCTACGTTTTATTAGCAAACAAGATAAAAATAAAGGTGCCTATGAGGAAGCTTTCTACGCAATGCATGGATGATTTGGAGAAAAAAGTGAAAAGTGCCCCGGAGGCGAAAAGTTCGCCTCGGAAGCAAACGATGGATTTCTTGAAACAGTTTGCGAGGGCTTATCAAGCGGAACCGGCTGTACGTCCGGAGCTCTGCGGGTATGTGTTGAACTAAGAATTACGGAAAGAGAATCTATATTATTAGGTTCTCTTTCTTTTTTTGTGTACTTTTGTAAAAACAAAAGACAAGATTATGAAGCATTTGATAGCGCCTTCCCTGCTTTCCGCTAATTTTCTGGATTTGCGGAAGGAGGTGGAGATGATAAATAAAAGTGACGCCGATTGGTTGCATCTGGATATTATGGATGGGGTATTCGTGCCGAATATCTCGTTTGGTTTCCCGGTACTTAACGCATTAAAGTCTATATGCCAGAAGCCGATGGATGTGCACTTGATGATCGTGGAGCCCCAGAAGTTTATCCCTGAGGTTGCGGCTACGGGAGCCTATATGATGAACGTGCATTATGAGGCATGTACCCATTTGCATCGGACGGTAGCGGCTATTAAGGAAACGGGCATGAAAGCGGGTGTTACCTTGAATCCGCATACGCCCATCTGCTTATTAGAAGATATTATCCAAGATGTGGATATGGTTTTATTGATGTCCGTGAATCCGGGATTTGGTGGTCAACGCTTCATTGAGCATTCCGTAGATAAGGTGGCCCGTTTACGAGAAATGATAGACCGGAAGGGATTGAGTACTATGATCGAGGTAGATGGCGGGGTGAATTTAGAGACGGGAAAGCGTTTGGTTGACGCAGGTGCCGATGTATTAGTCGCCGGTAACTTCGTATTCAAATCTCCAGATCCGATACAAACAATTAAAGACTTGAAAGCTTTGTAGAACACATTAATATATCACAAAACCTAACTATCATGATTGAGGAAATACAAAAGCGGCCTTTTGTACGGCCGCTTTTTTTATGGATAACCGGAATTTTATGCTATGCGTTTTTACCTGCCTCTTCGCTCCTATATGTTTTAGGGGTTTTATCTGCTTTGGTTTTTCTTTTTCTGGGCTTCTCGTGTGGGAGAGCGCATGCGGAGTTGCGATACGATTCCCGTTGGATATGGGGAGCTATAGTCTCTGTTTTGATTGTATGTTTGGCGGTTGAGGTCTGTTGGTATAGTGACCGGCGTATAGCGCTTGTAAATGAGCCTGCTTCTTCTTTAGATTTATTGGCTACCAAGGCTCAATATTCTTTGGTAAATACATTTGATCGTTTGCGTTTGTCTGATGAGGAGAAATCTATTTTGGCTACATTGACATTGGGATATAAGAAAGCGATGAGTCGGGAAACGAAAAGGCGCTTCTCTTTGGCGGGCGTGTCTCATATATTAGCGGTGAGCGGTTTTCATGTTGCCGTGATTTGTGGATTCTTATCTTTCTTTTGCTCGTTTATGCCAAGATGGGGGATAGGACGTTGGGTTCGTTATATCATTCTGGTGGGAAGTCTTTGGGGGTTTGTCTTTATCACAGGATTAGCGCCCTCGGCGGTACGGGCGGCCTTGATGCTGTCTTTATATTTAACAGGAAGGGCGCTTAGGCGTGTTACGGATGGATATAATACATTGGCCGCTGCCGCTTTCTGTATGCTGGCCTATAATCCGTATTATCTGTTTGATGTCGGTTTTCAGTTAAGCTATTTGGCTGTGTTTTTTATTTTATTCCTAGTGCCTCGTTTCAAGGAATGGATAGTGGTGAGAAATCCTTTGTTGGCCATGCCTTGGGAATGGATTACGGTGTCTATAGCTGCGCAGATAGGGACTGCTTTGCTCTGTTTTTATTATTTTGGACAATTTTCGACAGTTTTCTTGTTTACGAATCTACCGGTCACTCTCTTGGCTATGTTTTTGATTCCTTTTGCCTTTTTGTGGTTAGGCTATCCGGTGGATTTCTGTGGATATGACTGGATACAGAAGATCGTAGAAGGGCTGGTTCATGGCATGGTAAGGGTAGTGGACGTGTTCAGCGCCCTGCCTTATGCGACGATTACGGGTCGTTTTAGTTTCTTTGAGATGCTAGGAGGTTATGGTTTTCTTGTTTTATGCTTGATATATATGAAGATACGGGAACCAAAAGTTTTGTTGGCCGCCTTAACCCTTTTGTTAATAATATCAGTAAAGATCCTTATTGAACTTTTTTTGATAGCCGGAAACTAAAAAAGTCGTACCTTTGGGGTGAAAACAAAAAGATTATATGATCACTAAAATCATTCAAGAAGAGAAGATTCAGAAAGCCAAAAAATACGTAGAGAAAGGCGAGAGTTTTGTTATCGTGACGCATGTCTCACCAGACGGCGACGCATTAGGTTCATCCCTTGGTTTATATCATTTCCTATCCGCTTACGGTAAGGATAATGTAGCGGTAGTAGTACCGAACGCATTTCCCTCTTTTTATAGATGGATGCCGGGCGCTAAGGATGTCGTGATACATGAGAAATATCCGGATTTCGCCGAGAAATTGATCAAGGAAGCGGATGTTATTTTCTGCCTCGATTTCAATGAACCCAAACGTATCGAGAAACTGGCTCCGGCGGTGATCGCCTCAGAAGGCCGCAAGGTGATGATTGATCATCATTTGAACCCCGCAGATTTTTGTCGTGTGACGATGTCGTATCCGGAGATGTCTTCTACCAGTGAGATGATCTTCCGTTTTATTTGTCGTATGGGGATGTTCGATTTATTGAATCGGGATGCCGCCGCTTGTATCTATACGGGTATGATGACGGATACGGGATCGTTCACCTATAATTCGAATTAATCCTGCTGGACGCGGAATGCCCGCAG
>OGGE01002168.1_pt1 | contig 10189 bp, 5 predicted proteins | sample 1571121 | NCBI WGS metagenome assembly OGGE01 (sample SAMEA2581959, study PRJEB24529) | metagenome | biome: Human gut stool | place: China | collected 2011
CTCCTATCGCAACCACACCATCGGTTTCGTATTCCAGAGCTACAATCTCATTCCCCATCAGACCATTCTGTCGAATGTGGAACTTACCCTAACCATTTCGGGCGTATCGCATTCGGAGCGTCGAGAGCGTGCGCGCAAGGCGCTTGAACAAGTGGGTTTGGGCGAGCATGTCAACAAAAAGCCGAACCAGCTTTCCGGCGGTCAGATGCAGCGCGTGGCCATTGCGCGCGCATTGGTGAACGATCCGGACATCGTGCTCGCCGACGAGCCGACCGGTGCGCTTGATTCCGACACTTCCGTGCAGATCATGGATCTGCTCAAAGAGGTCGCCAAAGACCGCCTCGTGGTGATGGTGACGCATAACCCCGAACTGGCCTACCAGTATGCCACGCGCATTGTGGAGCTCAAGGACGGTGTGATTCGTTCCGACTCCGACCCGTTCGAACCAGCCCAGAACGAAACGGCTACCGCTTCCGTGCACAAGACCATGGGCCGCGTATCCATGTCGTTCGGCACGTCGTTGGCATTGAGCTTCAACAATTTACGCACCAAGAAGGGCCGTGCGTTCCTTACGGCATTCGCAGGATCCATCGGCATCATCGGCATCGCATTGATCATGTCCGTTTCGGCAGGCGTGAACACTTATATCGACAATATTCAGCGCGAGACGATGACTGCTTACCCGATCAGCATCGACGAACAGACCTTCGACCTGACCAGCATGATGACTTCCGGCCAGCAGAGTGCGGACAATCAAGGCAAGAAGCATAAGAGCGACGCGATTTATCCGGATGATGCCGCCATCAAGGGCACCGCTTCGATGACCAGCAGCATTACCGAAAACAATCTGAGCGCGTTCAAGAAATACCTTGATAATAAGGACAGTGACATCAATCGGTATATCGGTTCCGCGGGAATCCAGTATTCGTATGATACGAGGTTCTCCGTATTCTCACACGATCCAGACGGCACGCTTGTCAACGCCGATGGTGTGACGGTGGGCAAAACCGGCACCAAATCGATGGCCGACCAGATGGCGGACGGTTCGCTGATGTCTGCCGACTCATCCACCTTTACGTCGACGCGCGTGAGCATGCTCACGGGTAAAACCGACCAGAATGCTGCACCGAGCTCGTTCCATGAGATCATGCCAAGCGCTGATGGCAAAAAGAACGTCGGCAAGGTCATTTCCGACAATTATGAGGTAGTTGAAGGATCCTGGCCAAAGAACAAGAACGAGGTTGTACTCGTACTTGACGAGAACAATTCATTGTCGTTAACCGCTGTGTATGAGCTAGGCCTCAAATCCGCCAGTGAATACCACGATATGATGAACCAGCTCAATTCCGGCGACGATGTGAAAACCGATACCAAGAAGATTGACTATTCCGACGTTATCGACCGCACGCTGAAGCTGCTGCCGGCCTGCGACCAGTATGTCAAAGGCGATAACGGCCATTGGACGTACGTGGGCGACGATGTGGACCAGATTAATGCGCTGATCGACTCCGACAAGGCCATCGATCTGAAGATCGTGGGCGTGGTTAAGCCGGTAGAGGATGCTGACGCAACCCCGCTTTCCTCCGGTGTGGGCTATACGCGTGCTCTGACCAATGAGCTGATCGACCGTGCCGAATCCAGTGAAATCGTCACCGAACAGCGGTCCGATAAAGATCACAATGTGCTCAACGGCATGACGTTCTCGCCGTCCGACGATGCCACCAAAGCTCAGGATGCCCGCGATTACGTCGCATCCCTCGGCGTAAGCAGCAAGGCGCAGATGGCGCAGAACATGATGGCGGCCGCAGGCGCATCCGGAGGTGACTCCCAGCAGGCCGCGGCCATGGCTCAGATGGGCGAACAGCAGCTCGCCGACCAATTCGACGCCTATATCGCCACCGCCGACGAGGCCACGCTGGTCGCCATCTACAACCAGTACGTGTCCACCGGCTCCTACAACGACAATCTCGCTGATTTCGGCGTGGTCAGCCGTGACGCACCAAGCTCCATCAACATTTACGTCGACAGCTTCGAAGACAAGAATTCCATCAACGACGCCATCGACGAATACAATAAGACCGCCAAGGAAAAAGACAAGATCACCTACACCGACTACGTTGGTCTGATGATGAACTCGGTAACCACCATCATCAACGTCATCACCTATGTGCTGATCGCTTTCGTGGCTGTGTCATTGGTGGTCTCGTCGATCATGATCGGCATTATCACCTATATTTCCGTGCTGGAACGTACCAAGGAAATCGGTATTCTGCGCGCCATGGGCGCATCCAAACGCAATGTGTCGAACGTATTTAACGCGGAAACCGGCATTATCGGCCTGCTGGCCGGTCTGATCGGCGTTGGTGCCACCGTGCTGCTCAACTTCCCGATCAACAGCGTGCTGCACCACTTCATGGGTACCACCGAGGTCAGTGCCGTGCTGCCGGTCGGTAATGCCATCGCTCTGGTGATTCTCAGCGTAGTGCTCACCCTGATCGGCGGCCTCATCCCAAGTCGTGGCGCCTCCAAGCAGGATCCCGCCACCGCCCTCCGCACCGAGTAGAAGCGGTTTGATACTAGACTGCTGCGTATGACAGAGTTTACGTCGGCGCGTGACGCCCTACGCACCTACTTCGGATATGACGCCTTCCGTCCTGGTCAAGAAGGCATAGTCAATGCGATTATCCAAGGCCGTGATGCGCTCGGCGTCATGCCCACCGGTGCTGGCAAGTCGATCTGCTACCAGATTCCCGCCACGCTTCTTCCGGGCATGACCATCGTCATTTCCCCGTTGATCTCGTTGATGCGCGATCAGGTCGACGCGCTCAACGACGTGGGCATTCCAGCCGCGTTCATCAATACCACGCAAAGTCCCGACGAACAGGATCTGGTGTTCGCGCAGGCGTTGTCGGGACGGATCAGACTGCTGTATGTGGCTCCGGAACGTTTGGAAACCGAACGTTTCCGCACGTTCGCCAGTCGTGTGCCGATTTCTCTGGTCGCCGTTGACGAAGCGCATTGCGTGTCGCAATGGGGTCAGGATTTCCGTTCGTCATATCTTGGTATCGGCGATTTTCTGAAGGCATTGCCGACCCGTCCGACGGTTGCCGCATTCACTGCGACCGCGACGGAACGGGTGCGTCGCGATATTATCGGAATTCTCGGATTGCGCGATCCGTCCGTCACCGTCACCGGCTTCGACAGGGCCAACCTGTATTTCGATGTGATCAGGATGGAAAGGAAATATAAGGCTTCGTGGGTGGCTTCATATATTGCGGATCATCCTGACGAATCCGGCATCGTGTATTGCGCGACCCGCAAGGAAGTGGAGTCGCTTGCCGAATCGTTGAATATCGCCGTGTGCGAGCTGCGTGCTACGAAAGGTGAGGATGCGACGCGACTTGGCATGGTCGCAGTCGCCTATCATGGCGGTATGTCGGCCGAAACGAGGGAACGGGCACAACGTGATTTCGTAACCGACCGTGTGCCTGTGGTGGTTGCCACGAATGCGTTCGGCATGGGCATCGACAAGTCGAACGTGCGTTATGTGATCCACCATAATATGCCGGAATCGATCGAAGCGTACTATCAGGAGGCCGGTCGTGCGGGGCGCGACGGCGAGCCGAGCCGGTGCACATTGCTGTGGAACGAATCTGATATTGCTACGAGGCGAAGGCTGCTTGATTCGGATTATGAGAACGAGCGTTTGACCGCCGAAGAGCAGGAGGTCGTGCGTGCGTCGAAACGGCGTCTGCTCAACGTCATGATCGGTTATTGCCGTACCACGGATTGTCTGCACGAGTATATGACCAGGTATTTCGGTGAGGCCGGGGGAGCGGCCGTCCGTGATGACGGCACATGCGTGGGAGGATGCGCGAACTGCGGGAATACGTTTGAAACCGTTGACGTCACGGATATCGCGCGGGCCATCAGCCGCTGCGTGCATGACGTGAACCAGAAGGTCGGTTCGGGGAAGATCGTCAAAGTGCTGCGAGGATCGAAAGCGCAGGATTTGAACTATCTTCATCCTGCCGATCTGCCGACGTACGGCATGTTGAGCGCGACTTCGGAGGCGCAGATTCGTGACGTGCTCAGCCAGATGGCGACGGATGGTTTTCTTTCCATTTCGGAAGGTTCCATGCCGATCGTTCGCTTCGGTGAACGTGCGGCGGAAACGGTCGCGCCGAATTTTCATTATGAAATCAAGAAGATCGAACGGAAGCACGCTGCGAAACGTGCGGAATCGCCGTCCGCAGGCTCTCAGGCCATGGGATCGTATGTGCCGGGCGACGGAGACGAGGAATTGTTCGCCAAACTGCGTGCGTTGCGGCTTGACATCGCCCGCGAACTCGGTAAACCCCCGTATATCGTCTTTTCCGATAAAACGCTGCGCGATATGGTGCGTATCAGGCCGGTCACCGGCGAGCAATTCTCGCAAGTCAATGGCGTTGGTGCGCTCAAATTGGAAGCGTATGGCGAACGGTTCATGGAAGTGATCCGCGATTTCGTTGCATGAATCAGGTGACGTGTCAGCTTGAGGAATAAGCGTATCGATTATTGCAAAATCATACGTTTTATATGATACGTAACACGTTATCGGCAACATGTATGGCGGTGAGGTTGACGTATGCCGGCAAAACGGCGACAGTAGAGACGAACAGTTGTTGAAGAAAGGATTGATGATGGCAGAAGACAAGCCGGTTGTGGAAAGCTTCCAGCTCGACCACACCAAGGTGAAGGCTCCGTATGTGCGTTATATCGACACGCAGACCGGTCCGAATGGCGATGTGATTTCCAATTATGATTTGCGTTTGGTACAGCCGAATGAGAATGCGATTCCGACCGGTGGCCTGCACACCATCGAACATACGATTGCGGTGCTGTTGCGTGAACGTATCGACGGTTATATCGATTGTTCCCCGTTCGGCTGCCGTACCGGTTTCCACCTGCTGACATGGGGCGAGCATTCCACGGAAGAAGTGGCTCGCGCGTTGAAGGAGGCGTTGGAATTCATCGCATACGAGGCCACATGGGATGACGTTCCTGCCACCACCATCGAAAGCTGCGGCAATTACCGCGACCATAGCCTGTTCACGGCGAAGGAATGGTGCAAGGATATTCTCGCCAAGGGCATCAGCTCTGACGCGTTTGAGCGCCGTCTGGTCTGATTTGCGTGCGATTGCACGTCTTTTTTCGGGCATATTGCGAATACTGTGCCGTGGGCATGGTATTTTTGACGCTCGGAAGAAGACAAGGTGATGCAAAGGTGAACGAGATGGGTGAGGAGAGCGTCATTACCTCTGAACGGCGGTTCCGTCGCGCCACTATGGCTGATTTGCCGACCATGCTGAAGATTTATGAGCATGCCCGCAAGTTGATGGCCTCCAATGGCAATCCCACGCAGTGGGGTGATAAGTTCCCTCGTGAGGAAGTGGTTCGTGACGATGTCGAATCGCAACGCACCGTGTTGCTGGTCGATACGGTTGATGGCGAGGAACGTGTGCTCGCCCAGTTCGCATTGTGTCCGGGCATCGACCCGACGTATGTGAATATCGATGGTGCCTGGCTGGATGACGATCCGTATGTGACCATCCACCGGATCGCCTCGTCGGGTCTCGCCAAGGGTGCGGCGAAGGACTGCATCAACTGGTGCATCGAACATTACGGCAATGTGCGCGCGGATACGCATCCCAACAACAAGGCCATGCAGCATGTGCTCGAATCGAATGGTTTCGCGCGCTGCGGCTTGATTCAGTTGCTTGACAGGCCGTCCGACACCACGCGTATCGCTTATCAACGGCATGAATGGTGAGATTTGCGGATTTATATGGATTGATATCAATCAATATAAATTTCATCACAAATAATCGCAAATAATCTTCGATATTGAGAAGCAAAAATCCCGTTGAATATCGTATTTCAGATGTTCAACGGGATTTTTATATCCGATTGCGTTGTTTTTGATATATCTTACGAAAGATATATCAAAAACAACAGTATTGCCGGTTTTTAGAACAGTCCTGGCTCGTTCAATGCGGAATGCTTGCGGCTGTACACGAAATACACAATCAAACCAAGGGCGAACCAGATTGCGAAACGCACCCAAGTCTCCCAATTCAAACCGCAAATCAGAATGAAGCAGAAAATGATTGCGCAGATCGGCGTGAACGGTACGCCCGGAGCGCGGAAGCCGCGGTGTGCGTCCGGCTGGGTCTTACGCATCCACAGAATGCCTGCGGACACGATGATGAATGCCGACAGCGTACCGATGTTCACCAATTCGAACAGCACGTTGATGTTGATGAAACCGCCGGCGATGGCCGTTAGAATACCGAAGAACCATGTACCTTTGAACGGGGTGCGGTACTTCGGGTGCACTTCGCCGAAGAACTTCGGGAACAGGCCGTCGCGGCTCATGGCGTAGCAGATGCGGGACTGGCCGTACAGCTGCACCAGCATCACCGTGGTCATGCCGATCAGAGCGCCAAGATTGACAACGAACGCCAGCCAGTTGAGACCGGTTTCGAGAATCACGCCGGCCACCGGAGCATCAATGAAGTTTGCGAACTCCTTGTATGGCACCACACCGGTCATGATCAGCGTCATGACGATGTAGAGCACGGTGGACACGGCCAGCGAGATCAGAATGCCGCGCGGCAGTGTCTTGTTCGGATTGATGGTCTCCTCGGCGGAGGAGGAGACGGCGTCGAAGCCGATGAAGCTGAAGAACACGATCGACGCGGCCGGAACAATGCCGTACGGCTGCGTGGAGCCCGGCTGGAACGTGTAAATGCCGTACGGGGAGAACGGCTTCCAATTAGCAGGATTGATGTACCAGACGGTGCACACGATGAACAGCACGATGATGGCCAGTTTGATCATCACCATAATATCGTTGGTTTTCTTCGTCTGGTTAATGCCGATGGACAGCACCCAAGTGATGATGAGCACGATCACGAAACCAGGCAGATTGAAGTATGTGGTCACGCCTGGCGTGGTGACGTATGCCGCGGTCAGCTCAACTGGCAGATGCAAGCCGGAACCTTCCAACAGTTTGTTGAAATATCCGGACCATCCGGCGGACACGGTGGCCGCCTGCAAGGCGTATTCCAAAATCAAATCCCAGCCGATCACAAACGCGATCAGCTCGCCGAACGCCAAATACGCGTACGAATATGCGGAACCGGACACTGGTGCCATCGCGGCGAACTCCGCATAGCACAATCCCGCGAAACCGCAGCAGACCGCGGCCAGAAGGAAGGAGATGCACAATGCCGGACCTGCGGTGAGGGCGCCCTTGCCGGTGAGTACGAAAATGCCGGTGCCGATGATGGCACCGATTCCCAGCATGGTAAGGTCAAATGTTTTCAATGTGCGTTTCAGCGGAGTCGACTCAGATACGAGCTGGTCCACTGACTTTTTGCGAAAAAGATCCATGGTCTTAATTCCCTAAAAATGGTTTTATATGGGCTGGACCGGACGGATTTCCGGGACTCTGGCACGCCTCAAACGCCAGAAATCAAAGAAGGGCTGAACGCCTCATATACGGGAGGTGTACGCGCCTTATGTAAGGAGAGTGTAAAAACCTGGCACGGACAAAACCGTGAAAACCCCGTGAATCGTCTCGCTAAGTGTGCGCGTCTTTTCGAAGCCGTCACGTGGGAGCGCAACAATAGAGTCATGACTTTCAACGCTGCCCGTGAATGGCAATTCTCATCCGAACAAGGCAAGGCCAATTATGAGGCCGCCCAAAAGCAATATCCGGCGCAGGCCATCGTCGATATGGCCGCATTGCGAAACAACATGCGTCATCTGGTGAGCGTGGTTGGCGGCCCGAATTCCGGCACCGCCGTGATGGGTGTGGTCAAGGCCGACGCGTACGGGCATGGTCTTATTCCGGCCGCGCTCGCGGCACTGGCGGGAGGTGCGACCTGGCTGGGCACGGCGCAATCACATGAGGCGCTGCTGCTGCGCAAGGCGGGCATCGGGCCGGACCGCTGCCACATTCTGACATGGGTATATAACGGCATGGCTGTGCCTTTTGACGAGCTGATCGACAATGATATCGATATTTCCGTCGGATCATTGCCGGGCATTGACGGCGTTGCGGCTGCGGCGCGTCGTCTTGGAAAAACCGCACGTGTGCATGTGAAGGTCGATTCCGGTTTCGGCCGCAACGGGTTCACGCCCGCCACGTTCGACGCGGCGCTCGCCAAGCTGGTGCCGCTCGCCAAGGAGGGTGTGCTGCATATCGTCGGCCAGTGGAGCCATTTGGCGGTGGCGGACGCTCCGGACGTTCCTGAATTCGTGGCATCCACCGACAGACAGATCGAGAATTTCAAGGATTTCACCCGTCGTATGGAGCAGGCGGGCATTGCGCCGGAGATTCGTCATCTCGCCAATACCGCTGCCACGCTTTCACGTTCCGAGATTCATTTTGAGCTGACGCGCCCGGGTATCGGCCTGTATGGTTATGAGGCTGATCCGGCCATGGGCACGCCAGGTACATACGGTTTGACGCCGGCCATGACGTTGCAGGCGCAGCTTGGTACGGTCAAGGATGTTGAAGCGGGCCATGGCATTTCCTATGGCCGCACGTACCTGACTCCGTCCGATACGTCCACCGCTATCGTGCCTGTCGGCTATGCGGACGGCATTCACCGTTCCGCTTCCGGTTTTGATATGGAAGGCGCGAAGCATGTGGTCAAGCCAGGAGGCCCGGTGCGTGTGATGACCACGGAGGGTCCGCGCCTCTACCGTGTGTCCGGTCGCGTGTGCATGGATCAGTTTATGCTTGACCTGCACGGTTCCGCGGAAAAGCTTGGCGTGCATGAGGGCGACACCGTGCAGCTGTTCGGACCGGGTCGCGGAGAGGATTATGCCGAGCCGACCGCCGACGATTGGGGCCGTGCCGCAGGAACCATCAGCTATGAGATCTTCACCTGCCTGTGCAACCGTATCCCGCGCCTGTACGAGCATGCCTCTGACGTGCTGTCGGTCGAAGATCTCGCCAAACTCGATCCCGCAACCCTCCTATAAAGAATCAGGCGTGCGATGGGAGGCACGCCGTGAAAGTCAATATGGTGGGCGCGGTACGTTCGATGGTTGGTCAACGTGCCGCGCTTGCTGTTAAGGTGGTGAGCTATGCCAGGAATGATTCTGAAGGAAGATATCGAAAAAGTTCGCGCCACCGCCGATCTGTACGACATTGTGTCTGCAACGGTTACGCTCAAACCTTCAGGAACTGGCACATACGTGGGGCTGTGCCCGTTTCATGACGAGAAAACGCCAAGCTTTTCCGTGCGTCCGGCGCTCGGTGTGTGGCATTGCTTCGGCTGCGGTCTTGGCGGAGACGTGTTCGGTTATGTGGAGCATCAGGAGAACGTCGACTTTCGTGATGCCGTCGAGCTTTTGGCCGATCGATACCATATCGAATTGCGTTATGACCAGTCGAACGCCAAGAAGGAGCATACCGGTTCGAAACGTGCCCGCCTGTTGGAAGCCAACGAGGCCGCGCAGGAGTTTTTCGTCTCGCAGCTGATGACCAAAGACGCGCTCGCCGCGCGCAAACTGCTTGATGGCCGTAATTTCAGCCAGGCCGATTGCCAACGATTCGGTTGCGGATATGCTCCGCAAGGCTGGGATAATCTGGTGCGGTACTTGGCCGGCAAGGGCTTCACACAGCAGGAAATGTTGGACGCAGGTTTGGCCCGTCAAGGCCAGCATGGGGTGTATGACTATTTCCGTGGCCGCGTAACATGGCCGATTCGCGATTCAACCGGACGCACGCTTGGTTTCGGCGCTCGCAAGTTGTATGAGGATGATTCGATTAGCGCGAAATACATTAATACTCCCGACACGCAGTTGTATCGGAAAAACCAGGTGCTGTATGGCATTGATATGGCAAAGTCGGCGATTGTGAAGAAACGTCAGGCGGTGATCGTCGAAGGGTATACGGATGTGATGGCCATGCATTTGGCCGGCATTGATACCGCGATCGCGACATGCGGCACCGCGTTCGGTGCCGAGCATGCCAAGATCGTGCGTCGTCTGATCGCCGACGATTCGTTGGGTGCGGTACAGCTGGTTGGTCCGTTGAAGGTTGAAGGACAGGCGTTGAGTTCGCGTATCGTGTTCACCTTCGATGGCGATGCGGCCGGTCAGAAGGCTGCGATTCATGCGTTCGGCT
>OGGE01002173.1_pt1 | contig 10180 bp, 8 predicted proteins | sample 1571121 | NCBI WGS metagenome assembly OGGE01 (sample SAMEA2581959, study PRJEB24529) | metagenome | biome: Human gut stool | place: China | collected 2011
TACCGATGCTAAACTGATCCTTGCGGGGAATGTACGGAGCAGCCGCGGAACCGGCCACAACTGCCCAGGATCCAGCGTGCAGCTGGCCGTGGCCAAGGTGGTGGACGAAACCAGCGATCTTTCCGTGTACGAGAAGAACATGAACCTCTTGTATGACGCGCTGGTGCGCCTCGGATTCGACGTGGTGCGCCCGGGAGGCACGTTCTACATCTTCCCGAAGGCGCTTGAGGATGATGCGAATGCGTTCTGCATGAAGGCCAAGGATTACGACCTGATTCTCGTGCCATCCGACAGTTTCGGCGTGCCCGGCTACTTCCGTATGGCGTACTGCATCGATACGGAAAAGGTGGAGCGTTCCATCGCCGCATTCGAAAAGTTCGTGCACGAAGTCTACGGCCGCTGAGCCCTGTGTGCGCTCGCTGGAGGAATTCGGACGCAAATAAGCCAAAGGGGTGTGTTTCTGCCTTATATATGGCAGAAACACACCCCTGTCCGGAGCTATCTCGCTTATATATGGCAGGTCGGTTGGTTAAAACAGCCAAAAACGTACCCCCGAAGTGGCGTTTTGCTGAGGACGTCTGCCATATATAAGCGAGATAGGCGTTCTTAAGCTGTGTGGAGTGTCCGTTTCTGCAGAATCGGACGTTCATAGGCTGGTTTTTGGTGTTTGGATGTCCGTTTCCGGTGAATCGGACAGTTGGGCTGATGTTTTTGGGTCCTGTTTGTCCGTTTCTGCAGAATCGGACATTCAAAGCACTCTCAGTGGGTGGCGATTTCGTCGATCTTGGTGACGTGGCCGCCGAACTGGGCGCGCATGGTGGAGACGACGCGCAGAATGTCGTCCGCGCCGCCGCGGGAAGTCTGGCGGGCATACAGCGCGGCCGCGGTGGAGGGTGTCGGCACGCCCAGTTCGAGCGCAGCCTCGATCATCCACTTCGCCTCGCCGGATTCGTTGGCCACCGGCGGCATGGATTCCAGCGTCGGATCGGACTTGAACGCGATCGCCAGCAAATCCAACAGCCAGGACTGTACCACGGAACCGTCTCGCCATGAAGTCATCACGGCCGCCGGATCCTTGATGAGATCGGACTTCACCATAGTGGCGAAACCCTCGCCGAACGCCTGCATCATGCCGTATTCGATGCCGTTGTGCACCATTTTGGCGAAATGGCCGCCGCCGACCGGGCCTGCGAGCACCAGTCCGGAATCGCCTTCAGGCTTGAGTGCTTCGAAAATCGGGCGAGCGCGTTCGAAATCCTCTTCGCTGCCGCCCACCATAAGCGCGTATCCGCGGTCAATGCCCCATACGCCGCCGGAAACACCGCAATCCATGAAATGGATGCCCCTCGGCTCAAGTTCGGCCGCGTGGCGCGCGTCATCGGTGTAACGGGAATTGCCGCCATCGATGATCATGTCGCCGGGCTCCAGCAGCTCCGCCAATTCGTTGATGGTGCTGTCGGTCGCCTCGCCTGCGGGCACCATCACCCACACGATGCGCGGCGCGGTGAGCGCTGCCACCATCTCTTCGAGGCTTGCCACGGTGCGATCCGATTCGGGGGAGCGGTCGTATCCGACCACCTCGTGCCCGGCCGCCGCGATGCGCTTCGCCATATTGCCGCCCATTCGGCCCAGACCGATCATTGCCAGCTGCATGATGTTCTTCTTTCTACGGTTTTGTTTGATATGGAATTTGATTGGGATTGGTGCCGTCCACCCGCTTTCAGCATCTTCCGCAACGCAGAAAAGAAGATGCGGAAAACGAATGGACGGCAAGTTTTTTGTATTTCAGATATGTTTTTTTCAGATATGATGCGCGCGAATCGCAATCGCAATTCGTGTGCGAAGTGTTGCGTCAAAGCACCAGCGAAAGCAGCATGACGCAACCCAAGCCGGTGACCGACAGAATCGTTTCCATCAGCGACCAGGTCTTCAATGTCTGACCGACGGTCATACCGAAGTATTCCTTGACCAGCCAGAATCCTGCATCATTCAGGTGCGAGAAGAATACGGAACCTGCGCCGATGGCGAGCACCAGCATCGCCAGATGCGTCGGGCTCATGCCGGTGGCGAGCGGCACCATAATGCCGGATGCGGTGACGGTGGCGACGGTTGCGGAGGCGGATGAGCACGGCGACCAGCCAGCCTGCGATCAGCGGATTCATGGCGGATTCGGTGATCGAATTGGCGATCACGTCGCCAATGCCGGAATCGACAAGCGTCTGCTTGAAACCACCGCCGGCGGCGACGATCAGAATAATGCCGGCGACGGAGCTGAACGACTGCCCGACCATGCCATTGACCGCGTCGCGAGTGAACTTCTGCATGTAGCCGAGCACAACCATCGCGAAAATCGTGGTGATGAGCAGAGCCACCAGCGGAGTGCCGATGAAGGCGAGCGCGCGTCCCCACACGGTTTCGCTCTGGCCGGTCAGATCCACGATGGAAGATGCGAGCATAAGCACGACCGGCAGCAGGATGACGGCGATTGCGGAAGTGAAAGACGGGCGGTTTTCCGCGGATTTCGGGGCTTCTGCCTCAGCAGTGTTTTCTGGGGCCGCGATCGGCACCCACTTGGCGGCGAGCTTGCCGAACAGCGGGCCGGAGATGATCACGGTCGGAATGGCGACGATCAGGCCGAGCGCCAGGGTGATGCCAAGGTTTGCGTTCAGTGCGCCGATGGCGGTCAGCGGGCCGGGGTGCGGCGGCACGAATGCGTGCAGGGTGGACAGGCCTGCGAGGGCTGGAATGCCCAGCAGTACGACCGGAGCTTTGGCGCGGCGGGCGGCGAAGAGCCCCACCGGAATGAGAATGACCACGCCGACTTCGAAGAACATCGGAATGCCGACGATGAACGCGATCAGTGCCATGGCCCACGGCAGACGCTGCAACGGCGTCTTGGACATGATGGTGTCGACGATGGTGTCGGCGCCGCCCGACTTGAACAGGATCGTGCCGATGATTGAGCCGAATGCGATAAGCAGGCCGACGTTAGCGATGGTGGAACCGACGCCGGACGTGAAACTGTCGAATGCCTTGTCGTATTCCACGCCCGCGCACACGGCCATCGCGAATGAGCCGGCAAGCAGGGAAAGGAACGGATGCACTTTGCATACCGCGATAAGGAGAACGATGATGGCGATGCCGATGATCGCCGCAGCAATAAGGTTCATGAATCCTCCTCGATTCATGGGGTTGGCTTGCTAGATTTGTCCGATTCTGGAGATTCGGACATATGGAAGCCCATTTTGGGTGCGTACATGTCCGTTTCCGGTGAATCGGACAGTTGAGCTGCTGTTTTTGGGTCCTGTTTGTCCGTTTCTGCCGAATCGGACAAACATGCACCGGTTTTGGGTTTTGTCTGTCCGTTTCTGGTGAATCGGACACATGCGGACTGGGGGATGGTGGGTTAGGCGGCCTGGGTTGCGGTTTGGGCTGCCACCGTCGCGGCTACGGTTGTCGCATAGGCGTTCAGCGCTTCGATGGCACGGTCGACCATTTCGTCGACGCTGCCTTCGATGGAGATTTCCACGCCGTTCTCTTCGGGGGCAAGCGGCTCAAGAATGGCGAACTGGCTTGGTAGTAGCGCGGGCGGCATGAAATGGCCCTTGCGTTCGCTGAGCCTCTGCTGAATGAGCTCGTGGCTGCCGTTGAGGTGAATGAAGAATGTGGGCACGTTTTTGGCGAGTACCTCGCGGTAGCTGCGCTTCAACGCGGAGCTGGACACCACGGTGTTTTCGCCGAGCGCCTCGCGTGCCACCATCCAGGAGTTGATGACGTTCAGCCATGGCCAGCGGTCCTCATCGGTGAGTGGAATGCCGGCTGACATTTTGTCGATATTTGCCTGCGGGTGGAAGTCGTCGCCTTCCGCGTACACGTATCCGAGTCGTTCATGGATGGCTTCTGCGACGGTGGATTTGCCGCATCCTTCAACGCCCATCACCACTACGTGAATGCTCATGTTGCTCTCCTTGCTATTGACGATCCTGTGCCGCTCCGCACCAGGAATAAGACTACTATAAACCGTAAAAGTAGTATCAGTCAAATAAAAAGTACTACGAATTGGAAAAATCGTGTGACTTGCTATGCTGAAGATAGTGCAAAATGGCGGTAAATCACGCAATCGCAGATACGCAATCATCTGCGATTGGTGATTGCCGTGCGTGTCGCAGAATACGTGAAACATACCGTGAAACAAAGCAGGCATGGTGTGAAGTGGACAAGGGAGGAGCGATCGATGGCTGAAGGCACGGTAATCGCAGAAAATACCGTCGGTGAGCTGATGCAGGATTCGGTGAGTCGAACGCTCGCCATCGAAATGCTTGACGGCGTGTGGAAGGCTGGCGAAAGCCTTACGTTGGAAGCCTTGCAAAGTCGTTTCGGTATTTCCAGAACCGTGGCGCGAGAAGTCGCGAAAACACTGGAATCCATGAATGCGGTACTCGTCAAACGTCGCATCGGACTTGTTGCACGTCCATTCGGCGAATGGCAGGCGCTCAACCATCAGGTGATCGAATGGCGTCTCCACTCCACGCAACGCGAACGGCAGCTGTCATCCCTCACTGAGCTGCGACTGGCCGTCGAACCGGCTGCAGCAGCTTCCGCCGCACGTCTTGCCCCCCTCGACGTCAAGGCGAAATTCCCCGTGTATGCGGCGCGAATGCGGCAGATCGCCGAAGCCAACGAGGAAGGCGAAGCCGGGCTTGCGCAATTCCATGATCTTGACGTGGAATTCCATACGCTGATTCTGCATGAAAGCGGCAATGAGCTGTTCGCCGCGCTTTCCGACACCATCGCCACCGTGCTGCGCGGGCGTGTGGAACTCGGCAAATACCCGATGAAGCCGAAGTCCGACGCGCTCGACGCGCATGATGCCGTAGCCGACGCGATCGCCAAGGGGGAGCCTGAACGTGCACGCAGCGCCATGCTCGACATCGTCGACGAAGTGGCACGTGCCCTCAATTTCTTCTGATTTTCGCGCCAAACTTGCTTTCTTCAGTGAAAAATCGCAATTGCGATTACTATGCGGCCGACTCTTGCCATGCGCGACTTTTCAGACGTAAGGCGACATCGGAAATACGGCATGAAGGCAGCTCTGCCAACGTTTCTTTCGGTGAATATGAAGATGCCGGGGAATACCCCCGGCGGCTTGGAGCCTTCCTTGTTGCCAAGAGAAAGCTTCACTATTGCAGCAAAATTCGCATGCAGAATCAATCAGTCTTGGTGATTGGATTTGCATGCGCAGTTGCAAGCAAGTGTTACTTTACGCTACTTGCGGGTGGGGTCTTTTTGCAGGAGAAGGAAGATGAGGGCGACGATCAGCAGGATTGCGATCGAAAGCACGCCCACCGAAGCGTTGCCGGTCAGCGACGTGGTGGTCGCAACGAGGAAGGTGCCGATAATCGAAGCGGTCTTGCCGAAAATATCATAGAAACCGTAATATTCGTTGGCACGATTCTTTGGAATGATCTTGCCGTAATACGAGCGCGACAACGCCTGAATACCGCCTTGGAACAGGCCTACGAGAATCGCAAGAATCCAGAATTCCGTTGCGGAACGCAAGAAGAACGCGGCAAACAACACAATGCAGATATAGGCGACCACAGCCGTGGCGATCATGGTTTTCGCGCCGAAACGACCGGCAAGCTTGCCGTACGCGATCGCGCTCGGGAATGCCACGAACTGCGTGACCAGCAGCGCCATTACCAGATGCGTGGAGTCGATGCCCAGCTGCGTGCCGTATGAGGTGCTCATGGAAATCACCGTGTTCACCGCGTCTATATAGAAGAAGAACGCAATCATGAACATCCACAGCGGCTTGTTCTTGCGGATTGCACGAAAAGTGGAGCCGAGCTCTGCGAATGTGCCGCGGATGGCCTCACCGGTCTGACCCGCGGTAGCGCGGTAGTGCACCTGCTTATAGCTGGTGAGCAGCGGAATGGTGAACGCCACCCACCACAATGCGGTGATTACGAACGAAGCGCGCGTGCATGCCACCGTGGACCATCCAAGCAACGACGGACCGCCGAAAATCAGCGCGATACAGGCGATAAACGGAATCGTGGAGCCAATATAGCCCCATGCGAAACCATGCGAGGACACGCGGTCCATACGTTCATTCGACGTGATATCGACCAGCATGGAATCGTAGAACGTGAGCGAACCGTTCAGGCCGACCGTGGCGAGAATGCACACAACCAAGAAAACGAGCCAGCTGAGCGGCAACGACATCGCACAGCAGGCGACCACGCCCGTCAGGAAGAATCCGGTAAAGAACTTCACCTTCATGCCCTGCACGTCGGCCATGGATCCAAGCACAGGCATCATCACCGCGATGATCAGCGACGCGATGGTCTGCGCGTACCCCCATGTCGACACGATATTCGATTGGCCGGCGGACTGCAGCAGCGAGTTTGCGTAGATTGGCACGACTGCGGTCGACAGCATCACGAATGCGGAATTGCCGACATCGTAGACGATCCACTTCTTTTCGCGGGTGGTAAGTTTTGCGTTGGGGTCCGGCATATGCTCTGGGGCAGTCTCTGTGGCCATGTCGGACGTAGGTGCGGATGCGGGCGCTGTTGCGCGTTCGGACATGATTGTTGACTCTTTCGAATAAACCGTCAATTCACTATTGTATATATTACAGTTCATCTTAAGCGGCTGTAAGGGGAGCGCTCTGCCGTTACGCATGAACATTGCATGAACATTGCGACTGATGTGTGATCGACATAAAAAATCTGAAATATCGAAATGCTGCAAATAATACTGGGAATACTGAAATGACGGAGATGAACATGTGCAGATTGTAGATTGCACCATCTGTATGTTGATGTCGTATGTTGATGTCGTGAAAAACGTTCGCAGAACGGTATATTGGAACGTGTCAAAATACTGGGAAAACACGAACTAAGTTTGCTGTGTGTGACTGCCGCCGCGCTGTTGCGTCGGCATATTTCTGCGAAGAGTCGAGGAGTCTGTATGAGTGGGGAAGTTCCGGACATGCTTGGTGCGAACGCTGAAATATTGCGCTCGATATTGAGCCAGCCATTGCCTGACACGCTCGACATGATCATCTGGCGTGGCGTCACGAACTCCGCGCAAGCGTCGCCATTCGAACGATTCGCGGCACGACTTTTGGTGGAAGCCGGTGCTGCGGGCATCCGAGACATTGCTGCCGAAAACGATTTTGATGTGATCCGACTGAGCACGACGAAACGATTCTGGCTGCGCTGCAACGGCAACGATCTTTCCAATGAACAATTCAATGTTGTGCAGGCGGTCGAATCGGCGCTTAACCGCATCGACTATGCCGACGACGAAGCGCGCAGGGCGGTGCACGGAGGTATGCCGGAAGCGTGCATCGACGAAAACTTCTATATTGCGAAATCGCAACAGTATCTGCGAAACGTGTCGGGTGCGATCGTGGCAATCGACGGTCTGCAGGAAGGTGAAAACAACTTCCGTAGAATGAGGGGTACGGAAGGGGCGCGCGGCGGAAATTGGGATATCAGCACCAGATTCGCCAATGTTTGCGAAAATCTCGAATTGCCTTTCCGCTTGCATTACCGATTTGACGTCGATGCGTCCAGCGGCGTGATGGTAGTGCGTTTCAGCATACCGAACACGGCGATCATGCCGGTTGCGTCGCAATATCGCGACGGATTCGCCTCCGCGTATGCCGTGCGATTGGCGGGCATGCTTGCGTGGGCGGCGTTCTCGTCAAGCGTACGACTGACGCAAGTCGATCTGACCGGTTGCGTGGGGGATGCTGACGGCATTCCCGTGATTTCCATGGGATTCGATCGCGTGCCATTCATGATGGGTGCGCTGCCTGCCATGAAAAACGGACAATGCGACGTGGTTCCGTTGGATGTCGATCCGCTGGCGCTGCTCAATTTGCTGCGCCCGGTGCGTTATGTGGGTTTCTTTGATGGGAACCGTGCCCTGACGCCAATCACACCGCTGGCAACGCCAGCCGTATTCTTGGAGAAACGTGTTTCCGAATGGCAGGATCAACGTGCGCTGCCTGAAGGATTGCGGGGATTCCTACGTGCCGACCGTGCCTGCGAACTTGACGTGATGCATGACGAATCGCCGGTTTCCACCGATGATGTGAACGCGATTATGGAAGAAAACGAAGGATCCCCCATGGTCGCCGAACTCCAATTGGAAGCCGCGTTGGCGCAACTTGGCGAAAGCGGTGAAGCAGGTGGGGTGTGCGAAGCGGGCGGAACTGACGAGACAGGCGTAGCGAAAATTGGCGAAAATGGCGAAATTCCGCTCTACTGCAGCCGTCCAGGCGTGCGACTCATCATCTCCCTGCTAGACGGCGACGAACACACGCGCTACTGGAAACTGCCGGATGCTGTAGTCGACGTACACCAGAATCTTGGGGAACTCGCCAAAAACAATGGCGACTATGAGCGCGCGGAACGTGAGCTGCGCGCCTGCATCAAACTTGCCCCAACCAGCGTACGTTTCTACGAGGAACTATCGCAGGTATACGCAAGAACCGACGAATACGGCAAAGCGGCCGACGTGCTCATCGGCGCGTTGAAAATCGCAGTGCTGCCTGTCGATTGCGAAGTACTCTACTATCGACTTGGCTACGCATTGTGGCAGTTGGGACGTCTGCCGGAAGCGCTCGCCTGCTATGCGATGATGGTCAACGGCGGCACGCCATTCCGTACGGCCGCGCGCGATGAGGCCGAAGAAGTGAGTAGGCAGATGGGATTGCCTTCGCCGGATATGAAATATGGGGATGCGTGCGATGCGCTGCGATCCGGCGGCGTGCCGGTTGCGCCGGAAGACAAGGTGTTAGATACGATTGCCCGCGCCGCGATTTGCCTGACGGATGCTGGTTTCCCGCTACTGGCTCAGGATGCGGCTTGGATGCTTGGAATGCGCGATGGCGGTGATGTGATCGGCGCGGTTGCGATGAGCCTGCGTTTTGGAGCCGAAGGGCGTTCGAAGAACTAGCGCGACGACGCCGGGTGGGGTGTGCTGGGCGGTTTGACTGGCTGGCGGCTCGGGCTATGACTGGCTGGCGGCGTCTATGCGCGGGCAAATGGTGGTTTGGATGCGCTGTCTGCCGACCTGACGCATGTTGACCAGACAGCGGCATTCCGGGGAATTTAAGGCGATTGCTATCCACAAATTTGCGATTGGCTGGGGCTGGTTGTATAGTTGAGAAGTTGTGTGTTCTGCCTTGCATTCAGTTGCGGGGCATCGAACGCGCAGACTTGCAAGTCAATAGTAATTATAGGGAGTCCATTATGGCAGCTCGTTGCGCAGTGTGCGGCAAGGGACCGCAGACCGGTTTCACCGTTTCGCACTCACATATTCGCAATAAGCGCACCTTCCGCCCGAACCTGCAGCCGGTTCGCACCACCATCGACGGCGAGAACGTTCGCGTTCGCGTTTGCGTCAAGTGCATCAAGGCTGGCAAGGTTCAGCGCGTTGAAGCGTGAATCGCGAAATAACAGCTTGAAACCCCGGTAGACCAATGGTCACCGGGGTTTTGCTTTATCTTGATCCCGCCAGGGCTTTAAGCGTTCGGATTTCTCCACTCGATGGAGAAATCTTCCCGCTTACAGTGGCGTTTGCGTCCGTATTCCTCCAGTAGGTGGAGGAATACTCCCATTGGTTGGCTGGTTTGCGTCCTGATTTCTCCAGCGACTGGAGCTTTTTGCCCGCTAAGGGGCTTGTGGACGGGGTGATTTCTCCAGTGGGTGGAGGTTTTTGCCCGCTGAGGGGCTGGTTTGCGTCCTGATTTCTCCAGCGAGTGGGGAATTTGGGCGGTTTGAGTCGTACCCAGTGGTAGAAGCCGCATCTGTCGGCATAACTGGGGAGAATGGTGCGTTATGAGCACCACACTGGAAACACCGATTTCATCAATCGAGAGCAACCGCCGCAGAGTCGGCGCGCTGAAATCGCTTGGTGTGGTGTCAGTTGGCGACGCCCTGACCTATTATCCGTTCCGCGTAACCGATCCGGTTCCCGCGCGCTCACTGCATGAAGCGAAAATCGGGGAGAAAATGGCGTTCGCCGCGCATGTGCTCGAAACGCGCGTTTTCCCCATGGCACGTCGAGGCTTCCGCCTGATCGCAACAGTCACGGACGACGATTTCGCAGCGCGTCGCAACACCCCAAAATCGTTGGCGTCGCTGGTCTTCTTTTA
>OGGE01002213.1_pt1 | contig 10000 bp, 6 predicted proteins | sample 1571121 | NCBI WGS metagenome assembly OGGE01 (sample SAMEA2581959, study PRJEB24529) | metagenome | biome: Human gut stool | place: China | collected 2011
CGCTCAAGGCGAGTATTATAATATCAAATCCCCGGACAAAAGTCAACTGTTTTTTACATTTTTTTCATTTCTTTTTACATGTTTTGCGATATCATTACAAGTCCAGCCCAAGAATGCTATATATTGTATATTATATATTCAATTGATACAATATGATGTATCATCCTGATCGCCAAGAGCAAATACAGGAGCAGCCAAAAGCTGCTCCTGCCAGATTCCATATGGGTTCCTACCATAATATTATGAATTGCTCCCATCCAGCGTAAACCAGAACTCCACGCCATTCTCCCAGTTCTTCACGCCATACTGCTGGTTGTGGGCATCCATGATCGCTTTTACAATGGAAAGACCAATTCCGGTTCCGCCGTAGGCACGGGTTCTCGCCTTATCTACCTTATAGAACTTCGTCCAGAGATTCGGGATCGCATCCTCAGGGATCGGGGTTCCGGTATTAAAGACAGATACACGGACGATGTTGTTTTCCGGAAGCATTTTGATAATGATCTTTTTCTCTCCATCGATATGGTGGATTGCATTGCTCAGGTAGTTTGTGACTACCTGCTCGATTTTAAATTCATCCGCCCATACATAAACCGGCGTCTGAGCATCAAAATCCACCTGAATCTCATTCTGTTCGAGCAGGATCTTCGACGCGTTCACAACGCCGCGAACCAGTTCCGTCAAATTGAAACGGTCCATCACCGGCTTATCGTTTCCGCTCTCCAGAGAAGACAATGTCAGAAGCTGCTTGACCATCTTGTTCATCTTGTTGGCCTCATCAACAATAACATCACAATAGTAGTCGCGGCTTTCCTTCTCCTCGCCCATCCCTTCCTGAAGACCTTCCGCATATCCCTGAATCAGGGCGATCGGTGTCTTTAGCTCATGGGAGACATTTGCGATAAAATCCTTACGCATCTCGTCGATCTTTGTCTTCTCTTCGATGTCCTTCGTGAGCTGGTTATTTGCCGACTTTAGCTCCGAGATCGTTTCCTCCAGGCGCTCCGACAGTGTGTTCATACTGTTTCCTAAAACCTGTATCTCTTCCATATCATGTTTTCCAGACTCATATTTCGCATTAAAATCGAGATCCGACATGCGCTCTGAGAGGTTCGACAGCTTATAGATCGGCATTGTGATCTGTTTTGCCACCAGATATATGACCAGAGCACCGATCAATACAGCGATCATTCCCACATAGAGCAGAAACTGATTCGCGAGGCGGACACTCTCGCCGATACTTGACAGCGGTGCGCTCATGATAAAGGCAGTGCTGTTGTCGGAGAAGAATCCCCAGCTCTCCAGGTACATGCTCTCCCGCTGAGGATCGTATGTCTTCTGGATCTTATACTGGTCATTTTCCTCCAGAATCGTGTACTTGGCCTTTGTCCAGCCGAAAATATAGCGGTCAATGCGGTCTTTTAAAAACTTCGTATCACGGGATGTTGAATAGACCGTCGCATCCTCCGTGCTGTTGTCGATGATCAGGACAGAAACATTGGCGCTGTCGCTGAAATTCCGGATCAGGCGCTGCAAATTTCCTTCCGTGATATTTCCGTCAGCATCCCTTTCTCTCCTCATGGCGTCTTCGATGGAAATCCCGTAGTCCCTGTTCTCCTCGATCTGGGAGTCGATGGCCTCGGAGGCACTATTTAACGCCTGTACCTTCTTTGTTACATAGAAATCTTCCAGATACCACTTATTGACGCCCCAGATCACTGCGAGAATCACAGCAATCAGACCAATAAACGTGACCGTCAGTCTGGATCGTATCGATTTCATCATCCATCCACCTCGAGTTTATATCCCATGCCCCAGATGGTTTTAATATTGTCACCTTTCGGGCCAAGTTTGCTTCTCAGCTTCTTTACGTGGGTGTCGATGGTTCTCGCATCTCCGAAATAGTCGTAATTCCAGACATTATTCAGAATCTTTTCTCTCGAGAGGGCGATTCCTTTATTTTCCATAAAATAGGTAAGGAGTTCAAATTCCTTGTTGCTGAGATCCACCGGCTTCCCATCCACAGTCACCTCGTGGGCATCCTTATCCACGCGGATTCCATCTGCCTCCAGAATCTCACCCGTTGATGTACCGCTGCCACGACGCAGGATCGCCTCAATTCTCGCCACAAGGATCTTCGGGCTGAACGGTTTTGTGATATACTCGTCAACGCCGAGTTCGAATCCAAGAAGCTCATCCCGCTCCTCGCTTCTCGCCGTCAGCATGATGATCGGAACCTGAGAATATCGTCGAATCGTCTTGCATGTCTCCCAGCCGTCCATTTTCGGCATCATGACATCCAGAATCACGAGACTGATATCCTTTTCCTTAAAGAAGATATCAATAGCCTGCTCGCCATCTCCTGCCTCCAGAACGCGGTATCCTTTAATCGTCAAAAAGTCTTTAACGAGCTTTCTCATTCTCTCCTCGTCGTCGACCATAAGTATTTTTACTGCATCCATTGTCTGTACCTCCATATATTTTACCTGATGCACTCCGATAAGAACAGAAGCGTATTCCAACACACTTGAGATATTAACCAGTCGATTCGGTGCTACCGGCATCATACATGTGTGCATAAAAATCCCACTTATCATCAGCTATATTTTAGCAGATAATAAGTGGGATTTCTATAAGTTCACGAACATTTCACAAAGGCAGTTTCATGAAGGCGGGAGAACTGTATTATTCTCCTTTTGAAGCCGTCACTCTATCTCTAGGATTGAGTGCTACTCTGAAGATTATATAATCTTTTTCGTCTTTGTCTTTCCATGTTGTCACAAATATAGATGTTCCATCTGTTCCCTTATTTTTCTGATAATCAATTACACAATTGGAATAATTTCCTATGTAATAGCCATTAATCGTTTTACCGATTATTTCATGTTCTATAACTTCATCAAGTTTTCCTGTAAAACCATTATACGAAAATCTCTGTTTATTGAATTCCTGAAAATTTCTTCCCCCTGTATATATAACAGCAGTAATAGGCTGACTCGATTTTACATTTGTATTCACCTGTTCATTGATGTATTGTAACAGCGATGGAATCAGCTTTTCATCATCTGCTTGGAATACCGCGCCGCTTTCAAAGTTTTTCTTAGCTCTCTCCATATTTTTTTCATTACTTGTTTTTATTTCTTCTATTCGTTTAGATTCCTTATTTTCCCTTTTCTGCACCTTTTCCTCTATAGATTTATCACCTTCTGGTATATCTTTATAATAGTAAGCTGACGACGTATCCTTATTTTTATAATATTTTTTTGTTGCATCCACTGCATACCATTTCCCATCTAATTTAACAATATTGAATGCATGCTCAATTTCAAATACATATTTTACATCAAGTCCACAAGCTTTTCCTAATGACATAAACGCATTTGCGAAACCTCCACAGACACATCGTCTATCTATAAACGCACCATAAGATGACTGATTATACGGTTCTTGCGCATCATATGTCACATTGTCAACAAGCCAATCGTAAATCTTTCGTGCCTTTTGATCCTCCGTCATTGAATTATTAATATTTTTACTTTTCCATTCTGAAATAAAAGCATTTACGCGTTCCTTTTGCTTAGCTCCCAACCAATAATTGTCAGTTCCGGTTTCATAATATCTTTTGTATTCCAAAATATGTTCAGCTGTAACAGAGTTCGCTTTCGGATACATAATACTTCCAATCGCCATGTTACTATAGCCTAAATTATCCAGACTAAATTCTATTCCGTTATATGTTTTAGGTTCCAGTGTCCCTGTTCCATCCACAGTATAAGTCGTATCCCCGGAATTTACATTCATCGTAACAACTTTTCCATCCTGTGTTCGTGCACCATTGGCATCCACCGTCTTCTTATCTGGTGTCTCCGTAGACACATACAGCCAGCCACTCTGGTCAAAGCAGTAATTCTCCGCAATTCCATCCCCGTCTCCATCGATCCAGCGCCATCCATTTGTTGCGTAGGTGCCATTGTCCTCGTCATACCACCATTTACCGGCATTTGCTCCAGTTCCCTGTTTCCACTGTCCGGCATATGAGGAAAATGCCAGTCCCAGGCTCAGCAGTGTGGTCACTGCTGTTATTTTCAATACCTTTTTCATATTTCTCTCCCTTTGTTTCCAATATAGCAAATGGAAGCGTCCGCGCAGTTTTTCTGCACAGCGCTTCCATTATTCAGCGTCTCTTTATTATCTTTATTCTTCGTCCCTCTTCTCAACGATCGCGATATCGAGATCCTCAAGCTGCTTCGGATCTACCGGTGCCGGAGCTTCCATCATAAGACAGGACGCGTCTTTTACCTTCGGGAAGGCAATTACGTCACGGATGCTGTCTGCGCCTACCATTAACATGATCATACGGTCGAAACCATATGCCAGACCTGCGTGAGGTGGTACTCCGTACTTAAATGCCTTTAACAGGAAGCCAAACTGGTCATTTGCTCTTTCTGGTGTAAAGCCAAGTACTTCAAACATCTTAGACTGGATATCTGCCTGGTGGATACGGACAGAACCACCGCCCATTTCTACGCCGTTTAATACGATATCGTAAGCCTTTGCACGTACTCTTCCCGGATCGGAGTCAATGTACTGAAGGTCTTCATCCATAGGCATGGTAAATGGATGATGCATTGCTACGAAACGTCCTTCTTCTTCGGAGTACTCTAATAACGGGAACTCTGTTACCCAGAGGAACTTAAAGTCATCTTTCTTTAACAGGTCTAACTGTCTTGCCAGTTCCAGACGCAGGTTGCCAAGTACATCAAATACTACCTTGTCCCTGTCAGCTGCAAAGAGTAATAAGTCACCTGGCTTACCATCCATAGCAGCAACTAAAGCAGCCATTTCCTCATCCTTCATGAATTTAGCGAAGGAAGACTTGTAGGTGCCATCTTCATTAATAGCAATATAAGCAAGGCCCTTTGCGCCGAAGCCCTTTGCGTACTCTACTAAGGCATCGATCTTCTTTCTTGGCATATGTCCCTGTCCCTCTGCGTTGATACCGCGGACAGAACCACCATTCTCTAAAGCGCTCTTAAATACAACGAACTCGCAGTCCTTAACAACTTCAGAAACGTTCTTTAATTCCATTCCGAAACGAAGGTCTGGCTTATCAGAACCAAAACGGTCCATAGCTTCTCTCCAGGTCATACGCTGGATCGGCAGCTGCAGATCATAGTTGCAGACTTCTTTGAACAGCTTCTTTAACAGACGCTCATTTACGTCTAAAACGTCATCTACGTCTACGAAGGAAAGCTCCATATCGATCTGAGTAAATTCAGGCTGACGGTCTGCACGAAGATCCTCATCACGGTAGCAGCGTGCTAACTGGAAGTAACGGTCATAACCGGAAACCATCAGTAACTGCTTAAACAGCTGTGGAGACTGTGGCAGTGCGTAGAAAGAACCTGGATGTACACGGCTTGGTACCAGGTAGTCTCTTGCGCCTTCTGGTGTACTCTTGATCAGAGTTGGAGTTTCGATCTCTAAAAATCCTTCTTCTGCCAGGAATGCACGGGTCAGAGTAGCAACGCGGCTGCGCAGCATCAGGTTTCTCTGGATGTCAGGACGGCGAAGATCCAGGAAACGGTATTCCAGACGCAGATCTTCTTTTGTCTTGCTCTTTTCTTCAATTGGGAAAGGAGGAGTCTCAGACTCTGCCAGAATTCTTAAAGATTCTGCTCTTACTTCGATAGCGCCTGTTGCCAGGTTTTCATTTACAGCGCCGGAACGTGCTTCTACACGGCCTTCTACTGCAATAACGAATTCACTTCTTAATTTTTCAGCTTTTGCGAAGCTCTCAGCGCCGCAGTCGCTCTCCTCAAAGATGATCTGGATGATTCCGGAACGGTCACGAAGGTCGGTGAAGATAATACCGCCTTTGTTCCTGCTCTTCTGGACCCATCCCATAAGTGTCATTTCCTGGCCTACGTTTGCCTCTGTGACTTCAGCACAGCGGCAGGAACGCTTTAAGCCTGCCATTGATTCTGCCATGATTTTCCTCCTGATACAGCTGGAATATTTAAAAACATACCCGCTGAATGTTATTGTAATTTCAAGTCGAACATCCGTGAGATTACTCACCACTTAAAAGAGGTGGGAGTCTTCTCGACTGAGATAAAGCTGTCCTTTTCCCGGTCTTAGTGCTTTAAGTCTTCCTTATAGAATTCCTTAAACTCACTGTAGCCTTCTTTTCCAAGCTGTTCCTTCTGGAACTTCTTATTTTTGTTCATCTGGGCTACAAGGACGATCTTTCCCTCCTTGCGGGCAGTCATCGCCTCTTTCATAATAGAAGCAAGCTTCTCGGAGCTCATTCCCTTTTCGAAGAGCCACGCTTCCTTCTCATTTCCGCCCGGAACTGTAAATCCGTTGTCTAAAAGGATCGTAACGATTCTCTCAAAGCCGATGGAGAAACCACAGGCCGGTGTATCCATTCCTGTGAACTTTCCGATCATCTTGTCATATCTTCCGCCGCCCGCTACGGAGCCGCCGAATCCTTCCATTGATACTTCAAAGATGGTTCCGGTGTAGTAGCCCATTCCACGGACTAAGGTCGGGTCAAACGCAAGTTTGAAGCTTCCGTCAGAAACATCGCCGACTGTCTCCATGATCTGCGCAAGATTCTCAGCTGCACCGTCCTCCAACACACCCGCAAGGATCTCTCCCATACGGCGGACACCTGAGGCATCGTTTGTTGCCTGCCCCATAAGCTCTAAGTATTTATCGGCCGTCTCCTCGGAGTAGCCGTTTTCCATAAGCTCTGCCTTTACACCATCCGTACCGATCTTGTCCATTTTATCGACGGTGATGAATACCTTATCGATATCTTCCTCCGGGAATCCGCTGTATACGGCCATCGCACGGAGAAGCTTTCTGTCGTTGACGCGGACCTCAAAGCTGTTGTCCGGGCAGATCTTCTTTAACGCGGTCGTTGTCGCGAGGATCAGTTCGATCTCGGCCTGATTCGTTGCGTCACCGAGAATATCGATATCACACTGGACGAACTGTCTGAAACGTCCCTTCTGCGGACGGTCTGCACGCCATACGCTGCCTACCTGAAGTGCCTTAAACGGAGACGGAAGGTTTGCGGAGTTGTTGGAGTAATATCTGGATAACGGAAGTGTCAGATCATAGCGGAGTCCGCCGTCTGCCAGATCGTTCTCCGTCTCTGCTGTCTCGATATTTAATTTCTCGCCGCGCTTTAAGATCTTGAAGATCAGTTTCTCATTGTCGCCGCCCTGTTTGCTCAGGAGGTTCTCAATGTGCTCCACGCACGGAGTCTCGATCGCGGAAAATCCGAAGCCGCGGTAAGTCTCTTTGATCTGGTTCAGCACATAATCCCGGATCTGCATCTCTGCCGGGAGAATATCTTTCATGCCGGTGACCGGCTTTTTCTTTAATGCCATAAAGGTACCTCTGTTTCTCTCTTTATCGCGCAATTTCACGCCTACGTTCACCATAATACGCTGATTGCCTTAGGTTTTCAAGGGTTTTTTCTTTCCTTAATAAAAGTATTATATTTTTCGGACATGGATAAGTCAACTTATTTTGTGAGTTTTTCCCATCCCGCATCTAAAAGAGCGGCGTAATCAGCCGCCTGCACAGAAAAAGGACCTCCGCCAGGAAACGGAAGTCCTTTTTCCTTATATTATACGTCTTCCTACAGTCCGGTCCAGCCGATGCTCTGTAAGATCGTTAAAGATGCGAATGAGAGGATCACCTGACATCCGAGGAGCGGCATAAGCCACTTTGCGTATTTTGTCCAGTCTGTCTTTGCGATTGCGAGGGAACCCATCAGAGTACCTGCTGTCGGGAAGAGGCAGTTGGAGAAACCGTCACCGAACTGGAATGCCTGTACAGCAACCTGTCTTGTGATGCCTGCAAGGTCAGCAACCGGAACCATAAGCGGCATAACCGCTGCAGCCTGTCCGGAACCGGACGGAATGAAAAGGTTGATAAACAGGTTTGCGACGAACATGAAGTTCGCTCCAAGGATAGAACCCATTCCGGACATCGGGATGGACAGCCAGTAAACGATCGTATTTAAGATGTTTCCGCTTGCAAGGATCACAGAAATACCATTTGCGAAGCCGACAATGAACGCGGCGTTTACCATCTTGGAACAGCCACCGATAAATACCTTCGTTGTTCCGTTGATACCCATACCATTGAGAAGGCCAACAACAACCGCAAGTGTAAAGAATGTAGCTGCGATCTGATCATAGCTCCAATTATATTTTACAGAGCCAACCAGGATTGCCGCAACCGCTACGACAAGACCGATCAGGCTGATCAGGTGCTTCGTTGTTAAATGTGCTTCGATCGCCTTCGCTCCATCTTTTCCTGCGCCCATGCTGTCAGATGCACTCATGCCAGCTTCATAGTTTAAGCTCTTCTTCGGATCCGCCTTGATGGTTTTCATGTAACGGATCGTAAAGAAATAGCAGATCGCGAAGTTGATGATGTTTAATACGACACGGACACTGAAACCGGAGAAGATCGGGAGCTCCGCGATCGGCTGTGCAGTACCGATAGTGGAGGCGTTCGCCCATCCTACGTTGAATCCGGAATAAGCGCCCATGTATACAAGCAGGAAGCCTGTGAAGGAATCATATCCTAAGTTTGTTGCAAGGATGATTCCGATCGGGATCAGGGCAACGACCGGGTTTGCGAAAACGCCTGCTGCGCCGCCGATGGACATGAATGCCATTACTAAGAATACAAGTACGTTTACATTTAAGTTCTGCTTGGAAGCAAGTTTTCCGAAGGCAGCGTGGATCGCTCCTGTCTTTTCAAGGATCTCAACGGCACCGCCGACAAACATGATCATGACCATTAACTTTGCGGCTTTGTAGAATCCCTGTACGACTGCCATGATAGTTGCCCACGGACCGACCGGGGAAGCTTCTACGGTGTGATAGGTACCTGCGATAACCTTGTTTAAGTTATCCACTTTCTCTGTATCGAATTCACCTGCCGGAACGATCCAGGTCAGGATGGCGCAGACGATCATGAGCATGAATAACAGTGCACATGTGCTTGGGATCTGCAGCTTTTTCTTGTTGTTTTCCATAAGTATTCTCCTTTATTTTAAGAAATCTCTAGCGTACTGGATGATGACGGATGCGCCTGTGCGGATGCACTTCTCATCGAATACGTTTTTAGAGTTATGAAGACCGTGTCTGGAATTCGGATCCTCGTTATTTCCGGATCCTAAGCGGAACTGTGCGCCCGGTCCGAACTTCGGGAAGAGAACAGAAAAGTCCTCGGAACCCATTGACGGATTCTTCACGTAGGAAACATGGTCAGCACCGATGGTCTTTGCAGCGGCCTCAGCAACTGCCTCGATGATGGAATCGTCATTTACGAGCGGCGGAACTCCGATTTCCCATTCAACCTCCGCAGTTCCTCTCATGGACTCGGCGCAGCCTTTTACGACGCGGTCGATGGCAGCCATCATTTTTTTGCGGCAGTCCGGATCAAGGCTTCTCAGTGTTCCATGCATCTCCACATAATCCGGGATGATATTGTTTACTGTTCCGCCGTGGATGCTGCCGATGGTAAGGACGCCCGGATATACCGGATAGTTTTCACGGGAGATCACGGTCTGAAGCTGTGTGATCACATAACCGGAGATTACGACCGGATCGATGCAGTTTTCCGGATGAGCGCCATGTCCGCCCTTTCCTTTGATCTTGATATTAAAGAAATCATTGGACGCGTTTGCCGGTCCCTTTTTTAATCCGATGCTTCCGGCATCGATCTCCGGTGATACGTGGAGACCGATAAATGCGTCCGGTTTCGCAACCTGCGTGAAATTGCAGTCGACAAGCTCTCCGGCTCCCATATGCTCTTCTGCCGGCTGGAAGATCAGCATGACCGTTCCGGCAAGCTCCTCACGGATCTCTGATAATACCTTCGCGCAGTAGAGAAGCACGGTTGTGTGGATATCATGTCCGCAGGAATGGCAGGCACCATCATTCTCGGAAGCGAACGGAAGTCC
>OGGE01002221.1_pt1 | contig 9964 bp, 10 predicted proteins | sample 1571121 | NCBI WGS metagenome assembly OGGE01 (sample SAMEA2581959, study PRJEB24529) | metagenome | biome: Human gut stool | place: China | collected 2011
TAAATCGCCCTTTACCATGCTTAAAAACTCTTTGGAATCATCTGTATCACGCTGCCACTCCAAAATCTGGCGCAGCCAGCTTAATTTCTCTTCTTCTTTTCCGGCAGCGATCTGTCCGCTTCCGCTCTCTTTGTATTTCCAGTGAGCAGCGATACCATACTCAGCAGTACGGTGCATCTCGTAGGTACGGATCTGGATCTCAAATGGCTGTCCGGTGCTGCCGATCAGAGTTGTATGCAGAGACTGGTACATGTTCTGCTTCGGCATGGCGATATAGTCTTTAAAACGACCAGGAATTGGCTTGTACATTTCATGGATCACACCAAGAGCTGCATAACAGTCTTTTACTGTGTCTACCATGATACGCACAGCAAACAGATCATAGATCTGATCCAGAGTTTTGTTCTGCTTTAACATCTTCTTATAAATACTGAAGAAATGCTTTACTCTGCCGCCTACGGTGGCTTCAATGCCTGCTTCGTCTAAATGTGCCTTTACTTCATCTACAATGGACTGGACAAAAGCTTCTCTTGCATCTTTGCGCAGATCCACTTTTTCTACCAGGTCATAATAAACTTCCGGCTTTAAAAACTTAAGTGATAAGTCATCTAATTCGATCTTGATCTTGGAAATACCCAGACGGTCTGCAATAGGAGCATAGATCTCCATGGTCTCCCTTGCTTTTTCCTTCTGCTTCTCCGGCTTCCAGTACTGGCCGGTACGCATGTTGTGAAGACGGTCTGCCAGCTTAACGATGATAACGCGGATATCCTTTGCCATTGCAAGGAACATCTTGCGCAGGTTCTCAGCCTGGATCTCCACTTTATCTTTATCCCAGTTTAACTGAGTCAGCTTGGTAACACCGTCTACCAGGAAAGCAACCTCTGGACCAAACTCTTTGGTCAGCTCATCCAGTGTCATGACGGTATCTTCTACTACGTCATGAAGAAGGCCGGCTGCAATGGTCTCCTTGTCCATCTCCAGATCAGCCAGGATAATAGCCACACATAAAGGATGGATGATATAAGGCTCTCCAGACTTTCTCTTCTGATCCTTATGTGCTTCTGCAGCGACCTTGTATGCCTTTTCGATCATGGAAATATCATCGGAAGGATGGTATTTATGGATCGTTTTGACCAGATCCTGATACAACACTTCCGGGCTGGTAAAGTCCGCCGGAGCTTCAAGCTCTATATCCAGTTTTTCTTTTGTTCCCTCTTTTCCCATATATGTGGCCACCTTTTTACAAATAATTAGTTACCATTATAATTTTTTTTAAATAAAAAAGCAAGGTCTGGTATACCTATTACTTTCTTATGAGTTCTGATTACTTACCCTCATAGATAATAGCAGACTCAACATCATAGCCCTTTAAAAGTTCTCTTCCCTTAAGTCCTGCCAGTTCCATTACAAAACAGATCTTCACTACCTTGCCGCCCAGTTCTTCGATCAGCTTGATAATTGCTTCCGTAGTACCACCGGTAGCGATCAGGTCATCAATGATAACAACCTTCTGTCCAGGAGTAATGGAGTCCTTGTGCATCTCAATCTCTGCAGTGCCATATTCCAGTGCATACTTTGCAGAAACAGTCTCGCAAGGCAGTTTTCCTTTTTTGCGGACCGGAACAAAGCCCTTGTGCTCTGCATAGGCAACCGGCACACCAAAGATAAATCCTCTGGACTCAGGACCTACTACTACATCATAATCTACATCCTTTAACATATTGCGGATACTGTCCACTGCCAGGTGCAGACCGTCTGCATCCTGAAGGATGGTAGTTACGTCCCTGAAAATAATACCAGGTTCCGGAAAATCCGGGATGCTTCTTACATATTCTTCCAGCTTTTTCATATTTATATCCTCGTTTCTTTAAAATTTACTTAAGCGACTCATCTTGCACGGCTATGCCGCACAAGATGCATCGGAATATTACTTCTATTATACTTGCTCTGGCGGACACTGTAAACCCCGGGCAGTACACGCCCCTCAAATCTTTATTCCAATCTTTCCTGAAATATGGTAATATGTCCTTGTTATTTTCAGAACATATCAATATATCGTGAGGTTTTACATATGACTGGCTTAGGTACTCTTGTAAATATGGCTGCTATCCATATAGGAAGCGGTATTGGACTTTTATTAAAAAATGGCATTCCCAAACGGCTGCAGACCACGATTTCCAGCGCAGTGGGGCTCTGTGTGGTCTTTGTTGGTGTTACAGGCGCTATCAAAGGGCTGATGAACGTATCAGGAACTACTTTTGAGACCAAAGATACGTTAGTGGTAGTCATCTGCATGGCAATCGGCGCTGCCATCGGTGAATGTCTGGATCTGGAACAGAGAATGGAAAACCTGGGGGACTGGGTCAAATCCAAGCTTCCAAATGGTTCCTCTTCCTCCAATTTTACAGAAGCCTTTGTAAGCACCTCCCTTGTTTTCTGCATCGGTGCCATGGCCATCGTCGGTTCCATTGAAGACGGTTTAAACCATGATTATACCATGCTCTTTACAAAAGCTGTTATGGACGGTGTGCTTTCCATTGTTTTTGTAGCATCCTTAGGTATCGGCGCTGCATTTTCCATGTTTCCCGTAGGCATCTACCAGGGAAGTATCACTCTTCTTGCAGGTCTGGTAAAACCCTATCTTACAGACCTGATGATCGGACGCCTTTCCTGCATCGGTTCCATCCTTATCTTTGCCCTTGGTTTAAATCTGACCATCGGAACAAAGATCAAGATCGCAAATATGCTTCCGGCTGTATTCCTGCCGGTTATCGTATGCCTGTTGGGATTTTAAAACAGGTTATGGTTGTCATTGTGAATATGATTATGAAAGGACATTATCATGTTAAAAGAAGAAAGACAGACCTGGATCTTAAATAAACTTCATTCCTCCGGAAAGGTAGTGGTCAGCCACCTGGCCGGGGAATTAAAGGTTTCCGAAGATACCATACGCCGTGACCTGTTAGACCTGGACCAGAAAGGACAGTTAAAACGGGTATTTGGCGGTGCCATTCCTCTGGAAAAACCGGTCATCAACTTCTTTGACCGGGAAACCGCGGATGTTGCCTTAAAACAGCAGCTTGCCATGCGGGCACTGGAATTTCTGGAGCCGGACCAGCTGGTTGCCATTGACGGCAGCAGCACCAATCTCCAGTTTGCCAAAAATATCCCTGATAATTTAAAGCTTACAGTCCTTACCAACAGCTACAGCATTGCCCATGTATGCTCCTTAAAAGAGCAGATCCGTGTTATTATCCTGGGCGGTGATCTGTTAAAAGACTCCATGACCACAGTAGGGGAAGTAGCCGCTGCCCAGGCTGCTGCCTATCACCCGGATCTGTGCTTCATGGGTGTCTATGCCATCCACCCGGAATACGGCATGACCATTCCCTATCCAGAAGAAGTCAGCATCAAACGTCAGCTGATCCGCTCCTCCAGCCGTGTGATCGCACTGGTAAATCCCATCAAACTGAACACTGTTTCACGATACCAGGTGTGTGGGATCGAGGATTTTACAACTCTCATCACAGATGGAAATGTGCCGCAGGAGATGGCATCACGATATAAAAACAGAGGATTAGATTTCCTGTAAAACAGTTTGAGCCGCCCGGTATGGGCGGCTCTTACTTCTTCCAATCAAAAAAACTGCGTCAAAATGACCGTTCGATTTGCAAATATCAATTGTACACATCTTGAGCGCAGCTGTACGAATGTAGCGGACAAAGTCCGATACAGGCGAACAGGTGCATGCGAAAGCCAGTGTACAATGATACTTGCAAATCGGTTTCAGGTGATTTTGACGCAGTTTTTTCCTCTACTTTATTCACCAAATACTGCCTTATAATCAGCCTGGAACTTGGCAATTCCCTGATCAGTTAAAGGATGCTTGGTCATCTGCTCTAATACCTTGTATGGAACAGTTGCAATATCAGCGCCAGCCTTTGCGCAGTCGATCACATGGATCGGGTTGCGGACACTTGCTGCAATGATCTCAGTTTCGATGTTGTGCATCTGGAAGATCTCAGTGATATCATAGATCAGATCAATACCTGGCATGGAAATATCATCCAGACGTCCTAAGAATGGGGATACATAGGTAGCGCCTGCTCTTGCAGCTAACAGTGCCTGTGCTGCGGAGAAGATCAGAGTTACGTTGGTCTTAATGCCTTCTGCGTGAAGAACCTTTACTGCCTTTAAGCCTTCAACAGTCATAGGGATCTTAACAACCATGTTTGGATGGATCTTAGCGATCTCACGGCCTTCTTCGATCATTCCTTCTGCTGTTACAGTAGTTGCCTTTACTTCGCCGCTGATCGGTCCGTCAACGATAGATGTGATCTCTTTGATCACTTCGTTGAAGTCTCTTCCTTCTTTTGCGATCAGGGACGGATTTGTGGTAACACCACAGATGATTCCCATGTCATTTGCTTTGCGGATATCATCTACATTTGCTGTGTCAATAAAAAACTTCATGAAATAGTCCTCCTCTTACATTTTGCTTCCCACCGATACCGGATTGCTACGTGTTTTTACCCCGGTATCATTTTATACTTGTATTATATCGCAGACCATGCACATGTCAAGCAAATTTCCGCATTACTTTGCCACATTTTATGGCTATACGTGCAAAATAACGCATTAAAAATTTGCATATCATGCATAAAAACGCATTAAAAAGAGCCCGGCCTGCGGACTCTTTCGTGTTTACATCTAAATCCCCTTACATAATACGCACATTTTTCAGCGCACCGGTCTTACAGAACTGGGTCCATTCGCATACATTTACCGCATGATCCCCAATACGCTCTAAGTATTTGGCAATCATCAACAGGTCGATCCCCTGGTCTGCATGGGACGGCGCAGATTTTAACAGCTCCACCACATCCGATTTTACCTGATTAAACAGCGCATCCACCTCATCATCCCTGCGGATGATCTCCTCTGCCTCTTCCACGTCCTGCTTAATAAATGCTTCTCCTGCATCATGCACCATTTTCTGGGCTGACGCTGCCATAGCAGGAAGATGCTGTACAATGTGGTATGCATGATCACTCTTGATCCGCAGGATCAGCTCTGCAATATCTGATGCATGATCTCCAATACGTTCCAGATCTGTTACCACCTTAAGGGCTGTAGATATCTGGCGCAGGTCCTTTGCTACCGGCTGCTGGCGAAGGATCAGGGACAGACAACGGGACTCAATGGCACGTTCCATGTCATTTACATTCCGGTCTCCTTTAATAACATCCTCTGCCATGGTATAATTCTGGTCTTCAAATGCCACGAAAGTCTGCTCAATGGCTTTTTCCACCATCATGGCCATATCACGCAGGCATTTATTCAACTCCTCTAATTCATGTTCATAAGTAATGCGCATCCCTTATGCCCCTTTCCGTTGCTTTTCCAACATTTTCGCAACTCTACATTCTCACATTTTACCGTAGGATCACATTCCATCAACCAAAACGTCCGGTAATATAATCTTCCGTTCTCTTGTCCTTTGGCATGGTAAACAGTTCATCTGTGGTAGCATATTCCACTACCTCGCCTACCAGGAAAAATGCTGTATAATCTGCAATACGGGTTGCCTGCTGCATGTTGTGGGTAACAATAGCAACCGTATACTTGCTCTTCAGATCGTCCATCAGGTCCTCGATCTTTAAGGTAGAAATCGGGTCCAGTGCAGATGTAGGCTCATCCATTAACAGAACCTCCGGCTCTACTGCCAGCGCTCTTGCAATACAAAGACGCTGCTGCTGACCACCGGAAAGTCCCAGTGCAGATTTCTTTAAACGGTCAGAAACCTCATCCCATAAAGCTGCGCCCTTTAAACTGCGCTCTACGATCTCATCTAACTGTGCCTTGTTCTTGATACCGTGAATTCTTGGGCCGTAAGCCACATTATCATAAATACTCATCGGAAATGGATTTGGCTGCTGGAACACCATTCCCACTTTTTTACGAAGAAGTGTGGTGTCTACCTGCGGATCATAAATATCTTCCCCGTCAAGAAGCACGGTTCCCTCGATCTTTACATTTGGAACCAGGTCATTCATACGGTTTAATGTTTTTAAATACGTAGATTTTCCACATCCGGATGGTCCGATAAATGCAGTGATCTTATTTTCATAAAGGTCCAGATTAATATTTTTCAGTGCATGATTTTCTCCATAGTACAGGTTCAGGTTCTGTGTGGAGATCTTTACTTTATTTTCCATATATACTCATTTCCCTTTCGCGTCTTTCACGTTTATCTTGTCTCTACATTAAACCGGTGGGACAGATATTTTGCCAGTGCGTTGATTGCCAGTACGATCACCAGAAGAACAACTGCTACGCCGAAAGCTTCATTGTATTTTGCCTTCTGCATAAACAGATACAGCTGGATAGTCAGTGTACCACCTGACTCAAGTACCTTGCCAAACAGGTTCTTTGGAAGGTAATAGCCGCTTCCTGCAGTAAACAGTAAAGCTGCAGACTCACCTACGATACGTCCGATCGCCAGGATAACACCTGTAAGGATACCAGGCATAGCGCTTGGAAGAAGGATGGTGCGGATCATATACCACTTAGTAGCACCAATTCCCAGTGCACCGTGACGGTAACTGTCAGGAACGGTCTTTAATGCTTCCTGGGTGGTTCTTGTGATCAGTGGAAGGATCATTAAAGTCAGTGTCAGGGAACCGGTAAGAATGGAGTAGCCCAGTCCCAGTGTATTTCCGAAAAATACCATTCCGAAAAGACCAAATATAATAGAAGGAATACCGGAAAGTGTTTCTGTTGTAAATACGATCAGACGGACGATCTTTCCCGGTTTTGCATACTCATTTAAGTAAACCGCAGAACCTACACCAATAGGAGTTGCGATCAGCAAAGTGATCACTACAATATAAAGAGTGTTGATAATATTTCCAAGGATACCGAAAGTTCCCTTTGTAGCGCTGGAAACAGTGCTTAAAAAGGACCAGGTCACATGTGGGACACCTCTTACAAAGGTATAACCTAAAATTCCGATGAGAAGGAGCATAGAGAGACTGGCACATCCGTAGATAATACCGGTTAAGATCACATCTGTGCTGCGGATGCGTTTTCCATAAATGCTTTCCCGGATCACGGAGTTTTCATTGATACGGATAGCGGCTTCACCTGTCATTTTGTTTTCTCTCCCTTCTTCAGAATACTGTTTAAACCAATGTTGATGATCATGATAAATGCAAATAATACAAGACCGATGGTAAATAATACTTCTCTGTGCAGTCCGGATGCATATCCCATTTCTGCTACAATAGCAGTAGTCAGGAAGCGGACGGAGTTAAATGGAAGGGGGAAGTTTACGGAACTTCCGGATACCAGTGTAATAGCCATTGCCTCGCCGATGGCTCTTCCTGTTCCCAGAACAACTGCTGTGATGATGCCGGACTTTGCAGCCGGAAGGATCACCTGGAAAATAGTCTGGATCTTTGTAGCGCCTAATGCAAGGGAAGCGCTTTTTAAATGACCCGGAACAGCTCTTAATGCAGACTCACTGATGTTGATAACGGTTGGAAGGATCATCAGCGCCAGTACCAGTACAGCAGAGATCAGGTTTGCACCGCCTGTATACTGATGGGTGGATGACCCCTTAAATATAGTCAGTTCCATTTTGTACATCAGAGGATTTAAGATCAGGATGCCTAACAGACCGTAGATAACGGACGGGATACCTGCTAACAGCTCTACTGCCGGCCGGACTACATTTGCCAGTTTTTTCGGCGCTACTTCTGCCAGGAAAACTGCTGTCATCACGCCAACCGGCACACCGATCAGGATCGCCAGAAAGGTTCCCACAATGGATGTAAGGATAACATACAGGATACCAAAGCTTGGTGTAGCAGCAGCCGGCTGCCATAAGGTACCAAAAAGGATATCCAGGATGCCTACTTTAAACAGCGCCGGTGTACCGCTGAATATCATATATAATGTAATGGAAGCAACAGCCAGAACAGCGAAAAAGCCGCATGCGGTGAAGATCGCTTCTGCAGCTCTTTCTACTGTAGACTTGCTGCCATGATGGGAACGGACGGAAAATGTTTCCTGTGTCATTGCAGACAGTCTCCTTTCGTTTTGTATGACTCACACTTTTTATCGTCTTTATTTCTTTTTCGTGTTATCTGTCCACTGATTATTTGTCAGCTGTGATCAGACCTACAGATTTTACAAGTTCAGAACCTTCGTCAGAGTAGATGAAGTCAAACAGTGCCTTTACAAGATCGCTCTGCTCGCTGATCTCGCCCTTGGTAGCCATTACGAATGGACGGCTTAAGAAGTACTTTCCTGCCTTGATGTTCTCTTCGGTTGGCTCAGCGCCGTCTAATTTTAATGCCTTTACAGTGTCATCTAATACATCCAGGGAAACATATCCGATGGAACCTGGGGTAGATGCTACCTTTGCCATTACTGCGCCGGTGCTGTCTAATTCATTGCTGTACTTGCAGGCATCTTCCAGCTTTAACAGTTCCTCGAAAGCACCTCTTGTACCGGAACCTGCCTCACGTCCTACTACTACGATTGGAGCATCATTTCCGCCTACATCTTTCCAGTTGGTTACTGTTCCGTCATAAATGCTGGTCAGCTGATCCTTGGTCAGATCTTCTACTGTGTTTGCAGGATCAACTACAACTGCGATACCGTCGATTGCTACGATATTTTCTGTAACACCGTTTGCTTTTTCTTCATCCTTTAAGTTTCTGGAAGAGTTACCGATATCTGCTGTTCCGTTAGAAACTGCCTCGATACCAGCGCCGGAACCTACGAACTCAGCGGTTACTGTTACCTTTGGATATTTCTCCATAAATGCTTCGCTTAATGCATTTGCGAACTTCTCCATAGAAGTGGAACCTACCATGCTGATGGATCCGCTTAAATCTGCATCTGCGCTCTTTGCTTCTGTTGCTGCTTCTTTTGTTGTTTCTTCTGCCTTTGCTTCAGTTGTCTGCTCTGCTGTAGTTGCTGGAGCTGCTGTGGTAGCTGCTGCACCGGAGTTTCCACATCCTGCAAGCATACCTGCTGCCATTACTGCAGAACCGATCATTGCCATTACTTTCATGCCATTTTTTTTCATAATTATCTTTTCCTCCACTTTTGTACCGCTTTATGTTTGTATTGTTTTGCGGTATTTATATTTTTCTTTGTTGTTTTCTTGTTCTTACATTGTGGAGTATACAAAAGTTTTACAATGGCTGAAAGCAAGGTATGGTATAGGTTTTGTAAAATTTAAGTAAATCGATCAGATTGCACGCACAAAAATGCGCTATAAAATCGCAAAAAAAGACCAGCTTCCATACAGCCGGTCTTGTCATACAGTCTTTTTTAACTTTTCTTGATAAAATCAGTTCCGCACTTCGGGCAGTGGATGCTGATCCGTCCTCTTCCTCTTGGAACACGCACTTTCTGTTTGCAGTTCGGACAACGGTAAATATGGTACTTTCTGCTTTCCTGATAGCGGAATTTCCATTTCTTCCACCACTCTGATACATAAAACTGCCGTCTTAAAAAGGCTTCATTTTCCTGATAACGCTTATTAATGTTTTTGGAAAACATTCTTGCATACAATATAATGAGCACGATCCATTCCAGTGCCCATAATATTCTGGAAGGCAGGGCCGCCGGGATCAGTAAATTAAAGATGATCAGCGCCAAAAGCACACCGGACAGAAACCGCCCAAACTGGTCCATTCCATATCTTCCGATCATAAAGCGCTGAAACTGCTGTCTGAGTCTGTTTAAATAATCACGCATAATTATATTTCTCCTCAATGTTTATGAAATGTAATATTATGATACCAGGGTCAAAAGGTCGGAAATCCGACGCAAGCTTGCTTGCAGAAGGAGTTTTGACCTTGGGGCCCGCCAAAAACATGAGTAAGAAGCCATTTTTTGAAGAAAAATGAGCGGATTACGAATGTTTTTAGAATTGCGAGAG
>OGGE01002230.1_pt1 | contig 9927 bp, 6 predicted proteins | sample 1571121 | NCBI WGS metagenome assembly OGGE01 (sample SAMEA2581959, study PRJEB24529) | metagenome | biome: Human gut stool | place: China | collected 2011
GTTACCATTGAAGAAGCCAAGGAGCGCCTGAAAGCGGTTATCCGTCAGATGATGGATGAAGGTGATGTGTCTTAACAGACAGTATCGAAGATATTCAGAGATATAAGATATAGAGATATTCAGATGATATAGAAAGGAAGTTTTGTAAAATGGAAATCGTATTATTAGAAGATGTAAAGGCATTAGGTAAAAAAGGACAGGTTGTAAAGGTAAATGACGGTTACGCACGCAACTTCATCCTTCCAAAGAAATTAGGTGTAGAAGCAACCTCCAAGAACTTAAATGACTTAAAGCTTCAGAAAGCAAATGACGCAAAGATCGCAGCTGAGCAGCTGGCAGCAGCTAAGGAACTGGCTGAGAAGTTAAACAATGCTTCTGTGACTGTTTCTATCAAGGCTGGCGAAGGCGGAAGAGCTTTCGGTGCTGTTTCTTCTAAGGAGATTGAGAAGGCAGCTAAGGATCAGTTAGGTCTGGAGATCGACAAGAAGAAGATCATATTAAACACACCGATCAAGGCCATCGGCAGCTTTGAAGTATCTGTAAAGCTTCACAAAGAAGTAACTGCAAAACTGGCAGTTAAGGTAGTAGAAGCATAACTGTTATTGTTATTTCAGGACAGAGGAGATAAGTTTATGGAAGAGACCCTGATCAAGCGGGTGCTTCCTCACAGTATAGAGGCGGAACAGTCTGTTATAGGTTCTATGTTAATGGACAGGGAAGCGGTAATCGCTGCATCGGAGATCATCACGGGCAGCGATTTTTATCAGCAGCAGTACGGGATCATGTTTGATGCCATGGTGGAACTGTTCAATGAAGGAAAGCCGGTAGACCTGGTCACACTTCAGGACCGTTTAAAGGAGAAGGATGTTCCGCCGGAAGTCAGCAGCCTGGATTTTGTCCGGGATATCATTACCATTGTGCCTACATCAGCCAATGTTAAATCCTATGCTACGATTGTCAGTGAGAAAGCAGTTCTGCGCCGGCTTATAAAGACAACAGAAGAGATCGCAAATACCTGTTATGCAGGAAAAGAGCCACTGGAAAATATTCTGGCGGATACGGAAAAATCTATTTTTGACCTGCTCCAGAACAAGGGCGGACAGGAATTTGTACCCATCAAGCAGGTTGCCATCAATGTTCTGGAAAAGATCGAGGATGCATATAAAAACCAGGGAACGGTTACCGGTATCCCTTCCGGATTTATTGATCTGGATTATAAACTGTCCGGTTTCCAGCCTTCCGATTTTATCCTGATCGCAGCCCGTCCTTCTATGGGTAAAACGGCTTTTGTCTTAAATGTAGTTGACTATGTTTCTGTGCGTAAGAACCTGCCCTGTATGGTATTCAGTCTGGAAATGTCAAAGGAACAGCTGGTAAACCGTATGCTTTCCATGGAGTCCAATGTAGACTCCCAGAAGCTGCGTACAGGTACGCTGACAGACTCTGACTGGGATGCGGTTGTGGAAGGTATCGGCATTATCGGTAATTCCAAGCTGATCATTGATGATACACCGGGTATTTCCATTTCTGAGCTGCGTTCCAAGTGCAGGAAAATGAAGCTGGAATATGGCTTAAGTATTGTTATCATTGACTACTTACAGTTGATGAGCGGAAGCCGCAAAGGGGGAAATGACAACCGTCAGCAGGAAATTTCCGATATTTCCCGTTCTTTAAAGGCACTGGCAAGAGAACTTCATGCCCCGGTCATTGCCCTGTCCCAGCTGTCCCGTGCCTGTGAGACACGTACAGACCACAGACCTATGCTTTCCGACCTTCGAGAGTCCGGAGCCATCGAGCAGGATGCGGACGTTGTTATGTTCTTATATCGTGATGATTATTATAATAAAGATACGGAACATCCAAATGAGGCCGAAGTTATTATCGCCAAACAGCGAAACGGCCCTATCGGTACTGTAAACCTGATCTGGAAACCGGAGTACACCAAGTTTGTAAATGCAGTGCGTCCTCAGGGTGGAAATCAGGAAGGATAATGTATATGATCTGGCACTTGTATCAGTTGATGCAGGTGCCATTTATATTTTTAGTCATAATAGTCATTCTCAACGCATACATTGATAATAAACAGCGGCAAAAGGGCTGCAGTTAATCAGAATGATACGTGTTGTGAAGGAGAGAATGGCTATGGATGAAGTACATTATCTTATATCGGATGCATCCAGAAAGGTGGATGTGGAAGCCCATGTATTAAGGTACTGGGAGGAGGAGTTAGAACTTGCGATCCCACGGAATGAAATGGGACACAGGTATTATACGGATTTTCATATCCGGCTGTTTAAGCAGGTTAAAAATCTGAAGGAAAAAGGGTATCAGTTAAAGGCGATCAAACATGCTTTAGAACAGATGAAAAAGGACGGAAAGCTGGAAGGCGAACTGACAGATGAGATTTTAGAGCAGGACATGGATGCTGCTTTAAAAGAACTTAAGGAAGAAGAGAAAGAGGAAAATACAGCTATGGTAAGCACATCTGCAGATGGAAGTCCGCTGCCTGTAAGCGCAGAAGAGAAAATGGCCCAGTTTCAGCAGATGATGAACCTGATCATTGGACGGGCCCTTGAGGTAAACAATGAAAAACTGAGTCAGGATATCAGCTGCCTGGTAAAACAGCGGCTGGCAGGTGAATTGGAACTTCTTCTTCAGGAGTCCGGCCAGAAGGAAGAGGAACGTTTTCGTCTCCTGGATGAAACCATCCGTTCCTTCCAGAAAGCAGGACAGGAGGAAGCTGCTGCAACAAAAGTGCCATTTTTTAAAAGAAAACGCTTTGGACGGGGGGCTAAGAAGCTTTTTCACAGGGAAAAGAGAAGTTAAAGAAAATAAGAAAAATAATAAAAACAAAGAAAAAGAAGGACAAGCCAGGGAGCGCTGTTATGGAAGCTGTTTCTGGTTTGTCCTTTTTTGCGATTTTCTTAAGACTGTGAAAAATATCGAAAAATAGTAGGATATGTGCTATAATCTGATAAGCGCAAGCAGGCAGTAGAGCGCGCAAGCGCGTGGTCCTGAGTGAAACTAGTGGAAGCGAAATCTTCAGGGATTGGATTTACAGAAGCAACAAACAACAAGCGAGGATACATTTCATGAATGAAAAATATACATATTATCTGCGATATGCCTGCATATCCAGTGCGCTGGCGGCAGCGTTGGCGTTAGGAGGCTGTTCTTCAGGGGAAAGAGGAGTTGCAACTCAGAATGAGGCTGTAGCTGCAAATGCCCAGGACGGACAGGCAGCAGTTTCAGATGGAACAGATGAGACCATAGCACCTTTAGGAATGGATGGGCAGATCCTTCCTGGACTGGATGATGTAGAATTGCCGGAAGATGCACAGGCAGCGCCTCAGTATTTAAGAGAAGGTGTACGCCATGAGATCGTAAAGAAGTTACAGCAGCGATTAATGGACTTGGGCTTTATGGATAACGATGAACCTACTGACTATTTTGGTCAGGTCACTCTTACAGCAGTGAAACATTTCCAGAGACAGAATGAACTGCCTCAGGATGGTATTGTAGGTGATACCACCTGGAATGAACTGATGGCAGATGATGCCAAACATTATGCAGTATCTAAGGGAACCCAGGGCGATGATATCCAGAAGATACAGCAGCGACTGTATGAACTTGGATATTTGGCGTCAGCAGACCAGGTAAACGGCAATTTTGATGATGCCACAGAAACAGCAGTTTTAAAGCTTCAGGGAGTCAATGGGCTGGCAGAAGACGGAAAAGTAGGTCAGCAGACCTATAACCTGATGTACAGTGATGATATTAAGGCAAATATGCTTGCATATGGCGAAAAGAGCGATGTGGTATTAGCATGCCAGCAGCGTTTAAAGGATCTGGGCTATCTGACTACTACACCGGACGGTACCTACGGTCAGGACACTGTGATCGCAGTTAAGCAGTTCCAGGCAAGAAACGACCAGGTAGTAGATGGTTACTTAGGACCATCCACACGTATTGTATTAAACAGTTCTGACGCAAAGCCAAACGGCCTGATGATCGGCGAACAGGGCGATTCTGTTACCAGAGTACAGCAACTGTTAAGCAAGTACGGCTATCTGCCGTCTTCCAATGTAACCGGCTACTATGGTGAAGCAACAGAAGACGCGGTAAAGAACTTCCAGTCACGAAACGGCCTGTCTGCAGACGGTAAAGTAGGCGTACAGACCATGGCAAAGCTGACCAGTGATAATGTTAAGAAGCCGGCGCCTACTACAGCAGCGTCAACTAAGAGTAATAAATCAAATAGCAGCAGCAATAAGAATAATAGCTCAAGTAAGGGCAACAGCGGTGGAAATACCAGCTCACCGGCTCCGAGACCAGCTTCCGGTGCAGGTGTTTCAGCTCTGATCTCCGTAGCATCTTCCAAACTGGGAAGTCCATATGTATGGGGTGCAAAGGGACCAAGCTCCTTTGACTGTTCCGGTTTTGTATACTGGTGCTTAAAGCAGGTAGGCGTAAGCCAGAGTTATATGACTTCTTCCGGCTGGAGAAGCGCAGGACGTTATACAAAGGTAAGCAATTTCAATGATATCCAGGCAGGAGATATCGTAGTAGTAAGAGGCCATGTAGGTATCGCTGCAGGCGGCGGAACAGTCATCGATGCTTCTTCCAGTAACGGTAAAGTTGTCCACAGAGGTTTAAGTTCCTGGTGGAGAAGCAACTTTATCTGCGCTTGGCGTATTTTCTAAACAAAGGAGGGGACATTTATGCAGACGATACTGGTATGTGATGATGATAAACAGATCGTAGAAGCCATTGACATTTATCTTACAGGAGAAGGCTTTAAAGTTATAAAAACATATGACGGTTATGAGGCTCTGGAATATCTGGAGACCCAGTCCGCAGATCTTTTGATCTTAGATGTAATGATGCCGGGACTGGATGGCATCCGCACTACTTTAAAGGTACGTGAGACCAGCAGTATCCCGATCATCATTCTTTCCGCAAAGTCAGAAGATGCAGATAAGATCTTAGGACTTAATATTGGTGCAGATGATTACATTACAAAGCCATTTAACCCGCTGGAACTGGTTGCAAGAGTTAAATCCCAGCTGCGCCGTTATACACAGCTTGGAAACATGAACCAGCAGGCGGAAGGACAGGTCTACAAGTGTGGCGGTCTTCAGATCAATGATGATAACAAAGAAGTTACAGTTGATGGAGATCCGATCAAGCTGACTCCTATTGAATACAATATCCTCCTGCTTCTGGTAAAGAACGCAGGAAAGGTATTTTCCATTGATGAGATCTACGAAAAGATCTGGAATGAGGAAGCCATTGGCGCGGATAACACAGTAGCTGTCCATATCCGCCACATCCGTGAAAAGATCGAGATCAACCCAAGAGAGCCAAAATATCTGAAGGTAGTATGGGGCGTAGGCTATAAGATCGAGAAACAGTAGGTGGCCTATGGAAAAAAGAGCGTTTGGTCTGAGAAAATGGAAGGTGCTTCTGTCAGTGTTTCATGTGATATTTCTTGTTATCACACTGGCAGGGATCAGCGCCATGTACTTAAACGGCGGATATGGAAAAGGGATCCGCTGGATCTATGATGAGACTTATGAAGACTCAGATGCCTTCTGTTCCCAGCTTGGCATAGATATCAGCAATATTTTTACCTATATCGGATATAAGGATATGTTTGAGACCAATGGTGTCCTGGATATGCACAAACCCATTGTGCGTATTATAGACGGTCCCGGTGTAGATGAGGATATGACACTGGATCAGATCGTCCGCTATGCCAAGATCCGGGGATATTATCTGGGAGAAGATTTTACAGTACAGGGATCTCCTATGGCCATGGATGATGATGACATGGAGATAACGGTAGAGTATAAATCCGCAAAAACGGACCTGGCAGATGTTGATGGCCTGGAGACCAGGATGACCAAAGAGGAAATGGCACTGGACATCCTGGACCGGTTGGGAAAATATTATACCATTTATTATAATTTCATCAGCAATAACACAAATGTCCGTTTCCGTATCCTCTATAAAAGCAATGATGGAAGAGAAGTGGTTTATACCAATGTTCCTTCTATGTCTTTAGATGAGCTGCGGGGATTTGGAAAATATCTGTTCATTCCCGGAAATACCATTCGTATGGAAAGCAATCTTGCAACGATCCCGGACAATGCGGCTTCTCTTCTGGAAACATGGAATCCCTTTGACAATGACCAGAATTATATGGTGGTCTCTGTGGATACTACCTATCCTTATTCTGATAATTATGCAGAGGAAGCCGGGGAATATAAAAGTGCCAGATCCACGTTTATCATGGGAATGGGCGGTGTGATCGTAGGAATTGCAGGATTTTTTGCTACACTGGTAACATTGGTCCTTTTATCCGGCCATGAAGATGGAGCAGATGGCAAGATCCGTCTTTTCCCCATCGACAGGATCTATACAGAAACCTGTGTCCTTTTGTGGGCGGTGGTGACAGCTGTGATCTTGTATTTCTGCAAGAGACTGGGGATGATGGTGATCGGCTTATTTGTCTCCGAAGAACATCTGGCATACTGGAGTAAACTGCTGAAATATGTGATCATCTACGGGTGCAGTATTCTATGCGGTTTCAGTCTTTTAAGAAGATACAAGGCAGATACCCTGTGGAAAAAGAGTATTGCAAAAAAGGTAGTAAAGGCTTCTAAGGATTATATTGCAAAAGCCAGTTTTGTAGCCGGGATCGGACTTTGCTATCTTCTGTTTTTAGGAGCCAATGGCGTAATGCTGTGGGGCATTTTATTCCTGTTTGCCTATATAGATGAGAAACTGACTTTCCGTATTCTCTTTTATGTATGTGCTGTTTTATTTGTTGGTCTGGATGGATGGGTATTCCATAAGCTGTTCAGGAAAGCGGAGCAGAAGGATCTTTTAAATGATGCTATTACCTGCATTGCAAAAGGAGATACAGGATATCGCCTGGATACGAAAAAGCTGACAGGAAGAGAAAAAGTGATGGGGGATCACATTAATAACATCGGAAGCGGTCTGGATTCTGCGCTCCAGGAAAAGGTAAAAAGTGAGCGTTTGAAGGCGGATCTGATCACTAACGTTTCCCATGATATTAAAACACCGATGACCATTATTACAGGGTATCTTGATGTGGTTATCAGCGGAAAATATGAAGATGAATCCGAGCGGGATTTATATATAAAAAAAGCATTTGCGCAGGTAGAGAAAATTAACGGAATGATTCAGAAAATATTTCTGCTGGCAAAAAATGAAATTAAAGTAGAACAGGACAATACGGCGCGATGCAACTTTTCTATGATGGTTAGTCAGGATGTAGCGGAGTTTGAAGGTATTGCACAGAAACAGAATAGAAATTTTGTGACCGATATACCGGAAAAGCCGCTTTATGCCAATATTGTCATTGAAGATATGCGCGAAGTCCTGGATAATATTCTGATGAATGCTATCAAATATTCAAAGCCGGAAACCGATATTCTGGTAAGCATGGAAGAAGAAGAAAGTACGATACACATTATTGTCAGCAATGTGTCAGAAGAAGTAAAAGAAGCAGACTGTACGCGGATTTTTGATAAGTTTTACAGGGCAGACCATGCAAGAGGTTCTGATATTGCCGGCAACGGGCTGGGGCTGTCGATTGTGCGTGAAACGGTGGAACGCAGCAAAGGAAAGGTCTGGGCAGAGTATGCACAGGGGTATTTCAGCCTGCATATCCGTCTGCCGAAAGCGTAAAAGATAAGGCTGTAGAACATAAATTACAGAAAGGAGTAAACATGTCAGTCATATTGGTAGTGGATGATGAGGAAGACATCCGGGAACTGGTTGGAATTTATCTGAAAAATGAAGGCATGCAGGTCTGTAAGGCGGCAAACGGCAAAGAGGCGCTGGAATGTCTGGAGAAAATGGATATTGATCTGGCAATTTTAGATATTATGATGGCAGATATGGACGGCATTACGCTCTGCATGGAAATCCGTAAGAAAAGTAAACTTCCTATTATCATGCTGTCAGCAAAGGATCAGGATATGGACAAGGTGCTGGGACTGACAGCGGGGGCAGACGATTATCTTGCAAAGCCGTTTAATCCCATTGAACTGGTGGCAAGGGTCAAAGCGCAGCTGCGCCGCAGTAAGGAATTTAACCACAGTGAGGCAAAAAATGTTCTGGAATATCTGGATTTGTCCATGAATCTGGAAACACACCGTGTCTTTTTAAATGCAAAAGAAGTCTTTTTAACACCGAAAGAATTTGCCATTTTAGAACTGTTGTGGAAGAATAAGGGAAATGTATTTTCCACGGAACATATTTATAATACACTGTGGAGTGAGGAAGAAGCATATGATACGAATAATGTGGTGATGGTGCATATCCGGAATCTGCGCAGCAAAATTGAAAGTGATGTGAAAAATCCCCGGTATATTAAGACAGTATGGGGTGTCGGATACAAATTTTCTTAGGTTGCTTTTCTTGTTCAAAATCGGTATAATATAGCTATTATGCTTATATGAAAAAAGGTTTTCCAAAACAGATGGGAGGATTATGCAGGAGAGAGAAAAATTTCAGTCACGGCTTGGTTTTATACTGGTATCGGCAGGCTGTGCGATTGGATTGGGGAATGTATGGAAGTTTCCGTACATTTGCGGTGAAAATGGCGGGGCAGCATTTATTATGATATATCTGCTCTTTTTGGCAGTTTTAGGCTGGCCGATTCTGATGGCAGAATTTGCCGTGGGACGAGGCAGCAGACGAAGTATTGCGCAGTCATTTTCAATATTAGAATCAGAAAAGAGCAACTGGCATTGCTTTAAATGGTTCGGCATTGCAGGAAATTATCTGCTGATGATGTTTTATACCATGGTAACAGGCTGGATGATGTATTATGCGTGGCTTGCCGTATCAGGGCAGCTTGAGGCAAACAGTAAGGTGCAGAGTACGACAGAACAGTTTGCAGATATGCTGGCCAATCCGGGTACCATGATTTTATGGACAGTGATTGCAATTGCGATTGCGTTTGGCATTTGTGCGTTAGGATTGCAAAACGGTGTGGAAAAGGTGACGAAGGTCATGATGCTGCTGCTCATAACATTGATGATTGTACTGGCAGTCAACTCTGTTATGCGGGATACGACAGGTGAAGGTCTGCGTTTTTATCTGATACCGGATATTGAAAGAGCCGGTCAGAAGGGCTGGGGAAATGTAATTTTTGCGGCGATGACTCATGCATTTTTTACACTGAGTGTCGGCATGGGTTCGATGAGTATTTTCGGCAGTTATCTGGAAAAAGACCACAAGATTACAGGTGAAGCGTTAAATGTCGTGATTTTGGATACTTTGATTGCGATTATTGCGGGCATTATCATTATTCCATCCTGCTTTGCTTACGGAATTCAGCCGGATGCGGGACCGTCACTGTTATTTATCACACTGCCGAATGTATTCCGTCATATGCCGGGCGGCAGGGTATGGGAAACGCTGTTTTTCATATTTATGACATTTGCGGCACTGTCAACAGTTATTGCCGTATTTGAAAATATTATTGCGATTACCATGGAAATCTGGAACATCGAAAGAAAGAAGGCAGTTAAAACCAACATGGTGATGCTGATGCTGCTTTCAATGCCTGCGGTTTTAGGATACAACCTGTTGTCGGGAATCCAGCCGATGGGCGCAGGCACAACGATTATGGATTTGGAAGATTTTTTGGTATCTTACAACATTCTGCCGCTTGGCGGACTGGTCTTTGTCCTGTTTTGTACAAAGAAAAACGGCTGGGGCTTTGAAAATTTCAGAAAAGAAGTCAATACCGGTGTGGGCTTTGCACTGCCGGGCTGGATTCGCGGATATATGAGTTATGTACTGCCGCTGATTATTATTTTAGTTTATCTGAAAGGCTATTATGATATGTTTAGCAGTCGTGAACCTGCGGTATTCTTATTC
>OGGE01002233.1_pt1 | contig 9917 bp, 8 predicted proteins | sample 1571121 | NCBI WGS metagenome assembly OGGE01 (sample SAMEA2581959, study PRJEB24529) | metagenome | biome: Human gut stool | place: China | collected 2011
CTCTACAAACCAAAATAAAAAAATTATAAACTATAGGTTAGGAAATACTAACCTAGAAGGATGAAATAAATGAAACTAAAAAAGTTAATATGCATAGTGATGATCAGTGTTTTAGGGGTACTATCATTCGCCGGATGTGCCAAGAAACAGGACGAAAAGAAGACAGAAACAAGTAGTGAAGCAAGTACGCAAGTTTTTGCCATGGATACCTATATGAATCTGAAAGCATATGGAAAGAATGCGCAAAAAGCAGTGGATGATGCTAAGAGTGAGATTGAGCGATTAGATCAGCTATGGTCAGCGGTAGATAAAAACAGTGAGATCTATCAGCTGAATCAGAAGAAAAAAATGAAAATATCTGATGAGACATTAGAATTGATCGAATTTGCAAAGAAAAAATCAAAAGAATCAAACGATGCTTTTGATATTTCTATCTATCCGATCGTGGAATTATGGGGATTCCCGACACAGAAATATCGTGTGCCATCGGACAGAGAAATTCAGAAACTTCTGAAAAACGTAAATAGTCAGAAAATCAAAATTAATAAGAAAACAAATGTTGTGACATTAGAGAAGAATATGAAGATTGATCTTGGAGGAATTGCTAAAGGATACACATCACAAAGAATTGCAAAAATCTATAAAAAGGATGGTGTGAAAAGCGGTGTGATCAGTCTTGGTGGTAACGTACAGGCAATCGGAACAAAAACAGATGGAAGCCGATGGAAAGTCGGAGTGCAGTCACCAGATGATACAGAAAGTATGATCGGTGCATATGAAGCTGCTGATGAAGCAGTCATTACATCTGGAGCATATGAAAGATACTTTGAGAAAGATGGGAAAACATATCATCATATCATTGATCCAGCAACTGGAAAACCATCCGAAAAAGATCTGAAATCAGTAACGATCATCAGCAAAAATGGTACATTATCTGATACATTGTCAACAACATTGTTTGTTATGGGGAAGGATAAAGCTATTTCTTACTGGAAGGAACACAGCAAAGAATTCAATATGATCCTTGTTGATGAAAATAATAAGGTATATATTTCACAGGGAATCAAAGATCATTTTAGTTCAGATAGTGATTTTACAGTAATAAAAAAATAAAACGTTAACAGATAGAAAGAGAGAAGGAAAAATAAAAATGAAGATCATTGATCAGTTAAAGAAAGTCAATCTGATTCAGTTTGTGCCTGCGATTTTTGTGATCAGTCTGGTTGGAAACAGTGTTTTTGGATATACGGCACCAAAGTCAGAAAAATCAAAAAATAATTCTGAAAATCAGGTAGAAGCTGCAACGACACAAGCGAAAAAGAAAACAAAGAAAGCAAATGCTGAGGATATTGATCTAAGCAAGATCAAGGATGGAACTTATGAAGGACAGGCAAACGGATATCGTGGTTTGGTAAAGGTTTCAGTTACTGTAAAAGATCATAAGATCACAGCGATCAAAGTATTAAGTAATTCCGATGATGCCGCATTTTTCAATCGTGCATCAGCAGGTGTGATCAAAAATATTTTGGCAAAGCAGTCATTAAAAGTTGATGTTGTCAGTGGAGCAACTTACAGTTCAAATGGAATCATTAAGGCAGTAAAAAATGCGTTAACAGGGGAAGAAGATAAATCATCTGCAAAAGCAGGCGGATCTTCTGCAAAATCTGCAGGAAGTGTTGGTACAGCGGATGAATCAGGAACATACAAAGATGGTACATTTGTTGGTACAGCCGCTGGATATCATGGTACTGTAAAAGTTTCTGTGACGATCAAAAAGAATAAGATCAAATCAATTAAAATTTTGGAAAATCATGATGATGCAGCGTATTTTAACCGTGCAAAAGGTATTTTACTTCCATTGATGGTTAAGAAGCAGAGCACAAATGTAGATGCTGTCAGTGGGGCTACATTTAGTTCCAATGGTATTATCAAAGCCGTGCGTAATGCGTTAAGCAAAGCGGCCGTTAATAAATCATCTAGTGACAGTAGTTCTACATCTACAACAAAGGACACAACGAAGAAAGATACAACAGAGAAAGTATCAGGAACATACAAAGATGGTGTTTACGAAGGAACTGGAACAGGATTCAGAGGAAAGATCACTGTCAGTGTTCGTATCAAGAAGAGCAAGATCGTAGAGATCAAACTTGTGAAAAATGAGAAAGATGATGCAGCATATTTTGAACGTGCATGGTCTGAAGTGCCATTTAGTATTATCGCGGTACAATCAGCTAATACAGATAAAGTTGATGCAGTTAGTGGTGCTACATATAGTTCAAAAGGTATCATGGAAGCAGTCAGAGATGCATTAAAGAAAGCATTGGCGAAAAAAGATACGGAAACTACAGTAGAAACAAATAATACGAACAATAGTACAAATGATAATAATACGAATACTGATAATTCATCTGAGGATAATACAACAATTGTACCAACAACACCGACAGATCAAACGTATACAGGAAGTGCAGTATGTGAGCCAGATGAAGATGGAGATTTTGACGCATATGATCTTACTTTAGAAGTTGTAGTTTCATCTGATGGAAAAGTAAAAGGAATCCAAAATATAAAATGGTCAGATAAAAGCATGCAATCATGGTATAAGGATGCGGAAAAAAAGATAGTTCCTCAATTGATCGCAAATGGATTGGATACTTCAAAAAATTATGACGTGGTAACAGGAGCAACATGTTCAAGCAATGCCTTGATCAATGCATACAAGAACGCAATTTCAAAGATTAACCAATAGGTAGAGGAACAAAAAAGAGATATGAAACAATTAAAACAATATAAGCATTTCTTAATGAGACTTCTAAATCTTGTGCTGATCGTTGGAGTATGTTTTGCATATCATAATATTGCAACGATCCGGGCAGAAAAAGAAGCGAAGATCGCAGCTGAGAACAGTGGTTCGGGTTCATGGAAGGACGGAACTTATGAAGGCAGCGGTCAGGGATTTGGAGGTCAGATCGTTGTGAGTGTGACCATAAAAAATGGTTCCATCGATGACATTCAGATCAAAGAAGCGAAAAATGAAGATAGTGCATATTTTGATAATGCAAAAAAAATCATAGATACAATGAAACAAAAGCAGACAGCCGATGTTGATGTAGCCAGCGGAGCGACGTACAGTTCGAAAGGTATCATTGTAGCTGTACAAAATGCTTTGAAGGAGGCATCATAATGAACCTTAGACAAAAGAGAGACTTAAGACGCCTCACCCGGCAGATCATTCAGATCATCTTTTTCCTATGGATGCCGGCATTATACACATCAGCATTTTCTGGTGTGAGATATGTGATCGAACAGATCAGGGCAGGCAAGCCGATCGAGCAGAATGCATTTCTTGTAATGCTGATCGCATTATGTGGATTTACCATTTTGTTTGGCAGATTCTTCTGTGGATATGCCTGCGCATTTGGAACCTTGGGAGATGGAATGTATGCCTTATCCCGGTGGGCTCGGAAAACACCAAAAAAGAAGCTTCCGTGGGTATCAGAAGAGATTGGGCGGAAACTTCAGAAAATGAAATACATCGTGTTACTAGTCTTAATGCTGATTTATGCATTAGGATTTACAAAAAAGTTCCATAGAACCAGTCCATGGGAAGTATTTTCTATGTTGTACACAGGTAAGATTCCAGATGCCGGTTACTTCGCCGGATGGATCATCTTTGTACTTATACTGGTGGGTATGTGCCTTAAAGAAAGATTTTTCTGCCAATATCTATGTCCGATGGGAGCAATCTTTGCATGGTTACCGGTATTGCCGATTTCCGTTCTCGATAGAGACCGAAGTAATTGCATTCCAAAGTGCCGTGCATGTGAAATCAAGTGCCCTGTAGATTATCAGATCAAAAGGGACCAGAAGAATGCTGGGGAATGTATCCACTGTATGCAATGTATGGATGTGTGCCCGAAACAAAACATTCATCTGGGTTCAGGTAAGAAGTTAAAAGGTAATGAAATCTTTATTATTCTCCTGAAACTTGTATTGTTTATTGGGGTCTGTATTTTTGCACAAAGTTTGTAAGACAATTGACGAAATAAGAAGGTGCCCAATGCCTTATAAAGGCACCTTTCTTAAAAAACAATAGTTAGCAAAAACTAACTTAATGTGAAAAATTCTCAATTATGATCGGAACATGCAAAAATCGAGATAAATATATGAAGATATTTCAGTACTTATATCTTTGTATAAAGCTATTAATTATTACAATTTAAAGGAGGTTCACATGAGAAAAGGAATGTGGAAAAAAGGTTTAACAGTAGCTATGGCTGCTGCAATGTTGGCCGGACCTGTAAGCGTGCCAGCAGTATTTAATAATGGTGTATCTGTTGTTAAAGCAGATGAAACGAATAAGGGACAAGATGTCTATGTGTTGATGAATATCCCATATGCTGATTTTTATAAGGCAGAATTAAATAAGAAGAATACTGTGAAAGTAGATGCGACAACTTCAGCAACAAAGACAAAAACAAGAAGTACATTAGCCAATGGATCTTATCATGCAGACAATACTGGAGAGCATATTTCAGGAATCACTTATCCTGTAAAGATCAAAGCAGGAACAGATCTGTCTAATTTAAAACAAATTACAGACGCTTCTAAAGTTTCAATTACAGTAAATATGAAAGGAAAAGAAATAACAACAGAATATAAAGGCAAAGATGCTTTATTTGAAAGTGCAGATTATTCATATTATGTATTAAGTACAGCACCAGCGTACTATAAAGAATTAACTGTAAATGAATATGGGACTTATTCTTTTGGTAAGACTACAGCAACTAAAAAAACAGTAGAAGGTGCAGCAATTGAGAAGTTTAAGACATCATCTAAGTATGGAGATTATCAATTAAATTTAAACTTTGATAAGGTTGCGGATAGTGATCAGATCAGTGGGAATACGAAAGTTCTTGCAGCAGTGATCACAACAATTGATGGAACACAATATGGATTAAGACATGTAGAAAATATCTGGAAAGGGACAGAATTTGCATGGGGAACAGGATTTACAACACAGTCTCATGGTTGCCCAATTTCTGGAGAACATTATGCATCTATGATGGGAAAAACAATTGATGCAGTAACATATTATACAGAAAATGGTGTAGTGAAATATGATATTGATGATACATATGTACCATATAAGTTTGATACAAGTGCATTTAAAGTTGAAAATGCAGATGTAACTTCCGGAAGTGCAAAAGTAACTGTGCCAACATTACCAGAAGCGTATGATGCAGAATATGCAGTAGAAGGGTTAACAAACGTCAGTGTTGAAAATGGAACATTAAAATATAATGCAACAGGTGTCAAACCAGGACAGTATACATTAAATGTAACAGATAAAAGCTCAAAATATGTACCATTTAGCACAAGTTTTACTTTAACTACAGATAATGTTGTAGCAGCATATAACAATGATGTTAAAGCACCTGCATTAGTGGCAGCAAAAGATGTGCAGGCAGATGATTTTGCAAACTTTGTAAAAAATATTCAGAAAGTTTCTGTGAACGGAAAAGAGTATGCAGCATCAGGAAAAGGAGCTGTAAAATTGATCAATGCAGATGGAACATTGGTGACAACAGCAGATGCATTAAAAGCAGAAGGTACATATAACATTGTTGTAACAGCGACTGGATATAATAAGACATTAGAATTTACATATACAAACAAGTCAGATACAACAGCAACAAAGCCATCAGATGCTACAGCAGCAACAAAGCCTGCAGCTACAACAACAGCAACAAAGCCAGCTGTAAAACCAGTCAAAAAAGTAACAGTTAAGAAACAGACAGCAAAAGTAAAAGCAGGAAAGAAAAAATTAACAGTTACATGGAAGAAAGACAAAAACGTATCTGGATACCAGATTAAGATCGCAACTAAGAAAAACTTCAAAGGTGCAAAGACATACACAGTAAAATCTTACAAGACATATAAGAAAGTCATCAAGAAGTTAAAAGCAAAGAAAAAATATTTTGTAAAAGTACGTGCATACAAGACAGTAGGAAAATCTAAAGTTTACGGTGCATACAGTGCAGTAAGATCTTGCAAAGTGAAATAATGAAAAAATAAATAGTAGCGTATAGTTTTTCTGAAAAATAAAAACACGAGATTGCCATAGAAGGTAGCAGTCTCGTGTTTTGTTGTTATCTAATCATAAAGTTTTTAAATTATCTAAATCCAAATCATATTTATGAGGTATATCAGATCGTAATAGTGTTTTGATGGAATCTTTCTTCAAACGATTATTAATCGTAACATAAGATTTATCAAGCATTTCAGCCATTTCTCTGGCAGACAATGGTTCCAGACCAAATAAAGAATTCTGTAATAGTAAATGAAGAATTCCATAATCCGTTTTATCTTTAAAATTAGACAATAATATTCGCTCGAAATAATGCAAACGTTCTATTTTGTCTTCCAGAGAATCGATTAATGCTTCAATGGATGCAAGAATAATTTCTAGAAAATTTGTAATAAAACCAGTTAGGTCACCGCGATTATCAGTATCATTTGTATAATCAAAACTTTTATAATATTTGGAAATATTTTGTTTTATTGTTTTTGCTAAATGATAGCTAATCAGAGGCTCTAATTCCTTGGATAAAAGATAACTGCTGATAAAACGATTTGTTCTTCCGTTTCCATCATGCAATACCACATTGGGACTCACAAAGAAATCTATAATTGATTTCCACTTTTTGAGTACGTTCTTTGCCGGTTCCCTCTGCTTGATACACATATATACTATCAATCAGTTCAACCAGCATAGAACGGTTTAACTCTGTTACGTTTTCATACTTGCGTATGGTTTCTAAAAATTGGTTTGTATTTTTCGTCTTGTAGTCCTCGGCTTCGATTTTCTCTTTTAATGCCTTACGTCTTTCTTCAAGTTCTCTCTGCTCATTTTCATAAGTTACAGACATTTTCTCAAAACGTCCATCAGAAATCTTTCCTGCTACATTCTGCTCAAACAGCTTCATTATGATACTGTCAATTTCAGCAATACGCTTTTCTGCCAGTTCCAATTCCTGTTTAAACTGCTTGATTTTCTTACCGCCGCCGGATTCACTCAACACCCTCATTTCTTCAATGAACTGGTCGCCTAATGTTTCCATATTCTTGATATGCTTTTGAATGTCGTCCATGACAATCTTCACTAATGCGTCATAGGAAATTGCATGAGTTGTGCAGAGGTTGCTGTTTCTGGCATATGTCCTGCAACGAAATCTCGGCTCTCTCCCGTTTAGATTGGAGAACGCCATATTGCGTCCACAGTCCGGGCATTTTACAAGCCCCACAAACATATTTGGTCGTCCAGTCTTATTTGGTCTTTTCTTTACACTGATGAATTTCTGTACCAGTTCAAAGGTTTCTTCATCAATGATAGCTTCATGGGTGTTTTTTACAACAATCCAATCTTCCTTAGGAACCGCTACCAGTTTTCTGTTCTTGAATGATTTTGTCTGTGTCTTGTGCGATACCATATGACCGAGATACACTTGATTTTCCAAAATCATCTTAACATTTTTTCCAACCCAGTCGGTAGGGAATCGGAACCCTGTACTTGTTTCCAGCGTGCCATTCTTCATTGCTCTGTAGGCTCTCGGAATCAAAATCTTTTCTTCACACAATGTTCTTGCTATCTGATGAACACTGTTTCCCTGTTTCGACATTTCAAAAATACGCTTGACGATAGGCGCTGTTTCCGGGTCTATCAGTAGTTTACGCTTATTGTTCGGGTCAACCCTATAACCATACGGAGCGAATGAACCGCAGAACCCGCCACTTAAAGCAGTTGTTTTCTTGACGCTTCGGATTTTCTTTGAGGTATCACGTGCATAATACTCATTCATAATAGATTTGAATGGCATCATCTCGTTATCCTCATATCTTGTGTCAACATCATCATTCAGTGCGATAAAGAGAATGTCATTGTTCGGGAAGATTTCTTCCACGTAATACATGAACATGGCATTGTTGCGACCGAACCTTGACATATCCTTTACCATGATTCCACTAGGCTGTGTATCTTCCATAGCGTCCTCAATCATGCGGTTTAAATCCGGTCTGTTAAATGTTGTGCCGGAATAGCCATCATCTACATACTCGTCAATGATTTCAAATCCTTTTTCCTTTGAATAATATCGGAGCATTTGCAACTGGTTTGTGATACTGTTGCTTTCTTTATCAGCGTCACCATCATCTTTGGATAAACGTGCATATAATCTAACTCTTAATCTTGCTTGCTGTTTCGTCATTTTTACTCCTTTCCAACAGCAAACAAACAACTTATATCCTGTTAATATTATACCACGCTACTTAATTATTTTCAGCCGCTTATTACACTGTTCTCAATTTAATATCCATTGTTTTCCTGCTCGATTTCCTTTTGAATCAGCCTTTTAATCAAATGCTGCAAATCCACTGTACCGGAGAACACTGACGTTACATAAAAGGTCGTATTTCCTATTTTTATTGTATTAGACTGTACTGTTTTTCCTATAATCCCACCTCATTTCTTCCAACAAAAAAACACCATTTCTGGTGTCTTTCTGCTAATCTACACTGATTACTTTGCGTTCATACTTCTTTTCCTGCAAATCAATCTCCGCATAAACCATGTATTTGTCATTAAGTTCCGTCTGTCCAGTCTGAATACAGGTTGTCTGATGAATCTGGTTTATCCACTTTCCTTTCTCTGTGTCAGGACTTTCATGTATATGTCCGTGCAGAGAAAGAAGTGGCTGTTTTTCTTTCAGAAATTCGTAAATATCAACAGAGCCTATATCCAAATCTTGATAGCGCAACTGTCCTAATCTCAATCCCGCAGGCGGCATGTGCATAACGTAAACCGCTTTTTGTCTATCGTCCGGCAATGGAAGTTTCTTCAGCACATCACACATATGCGGTAATTCTGTTCTGGAATATTCCAGCCAGTTGTAAATCCTGTCATAATCAACAGCATTAGAGATTCCGGCTACAGGACTTAACTGACGCTGCGGAATATAATGTGTTTCTGTAACAACCCTGTCTTTACAACCGAACGGATGGTCTAAAATATAGTTCATGCCGATAAATTCATATCCATTGACAGAAAATTTCCTACCAGCTATATTGCAGACATTTTCAAATCTGTCGCAAAGATTGTCAAACATTTCATCTGCTGCCAGTAAATCATCATTTCCAAGCATGGCAAGGTATGTGATGTCCTGCTTTTTCAGTTCCTCAAAATATTCATCAAGGAATCCATTGATAAAAAACGATTGCTCACTGTGGCGGTCACATTGTTTTGGTAACATATCCCCGCCATTTACAATGACTTTGATTTCCTTTTCAATGGCTACGTCCAGAATCTTTCTGTACTTCTTTTTATCTCCGTGTAAATCTGTAACATACAATATCTTCATATCGCTTTCTACCCCTTTTAATACAGCATTTCTTCCTAATCATAGTTAAAAGTATACCATATCAGAGATAGATTATCAGCAGCTTATATCTGACATACAGACTGCAAAATTTTTGCCTTATGCACCTCCTTTACTGTGTGTTTCCGAAGCAGTCAGATGGCTTTGGAAGCTCCACTAGACTTTCACCATTCTCATTCCTATGAGCAGAACCGCACCATGCGAGTGTATCATTATTCAGATATACAGGTCATGGCAGAACGACCATTCCACAAGTCGCTCTCGGATCATTGCATGAATCGCTCGCTTTTTTAGGTCATGGCGTACAATTTCCGCTGGCTCGCTGCATATCAAACGTATCTGACTGCTTTATTCAGTTGTCAAAGAACTACCGACTGTATTTGCCAGTCTATGAAAATCCACTACCTAGATAATGGACTTTCATAGATTGACAAGCGGAGCAGAGGAAAAGGGAAAATCCCCCCCCCGCCTAAATGATTAGAT
>OGGE01002235.1_pt1 | contig 9913 bp, 6 predicted proteins | sample 1571121 | NCBI WGS metagenome assembly OGGE01 (sample SAMEA2581959, study PRJEB24529) | metagenome | biome: Human gut stool | place: China | collected 2011
GTAATTCCATAAAATATAACTGCTTCATAGTTTATCAGAAGGAACTTATTTGATTTGTTTTTGCTTAAAAACGGGAAATTCATTATTGACAAACGAAAAAAAATGTTTTATAGTATAGCATATTTTTAAAGAAAGCCAATTGAACATATTATTATAGAAGATATGATGATCTGACAAAGGCGTCAGATGCAGAATACCAGATGGGTCAAGTGCCCTCTGATAGCTGCATCTGACGCTTTTTTATTAACAAAGGATGATGGAGGAGGAAATCAAAATGGCAGTGAAATACGTATTTGTTACAGGAGGAGTTGTTTCCGGTCTTGGAAAGGGAATCACAGCTGCATCTCTGGGGCGTCTTCTGAAAGCGAGAGGATACCAGGTAACCATGCAGAAGTTTGATCCTTATATCAATATCGACCCCGGAACCATGAACCCGATTCAGCACGGAGAAGTTTTTGTAACAGACGATGGTACAGAGACAGACCTGGATCTGGGACATTATGAGAGATTCATTGATGAGAGTCTTGATAAAAATTCCAATGTGACAACCGGTAAGGTTTACTGGTCTGTTCTTCAGAAAGAACGTCACGGGGATTTCGGCGGGGGTACCGTACAGGTAATTCCTCATATTACAAATGAGATCAAGAGCCGTTTCTACCGCGCCAAATCACCGGAGGAAAACAAGATTGCCATTATCGAGGTGGGAGGAACAGTCGGTGATATTGAAAGTCAGCCGTTCCTGGAAGCAATCCGTCAGTTCCAGCTCAATGTGGGACATGACAATGCAATCCTGATCCACGTAACATTAATTCCTTATTTAAAGGCATCTGAAGAACTGAAAACAAAACCTACACAGGCAAGCGTAAAGGAACTTCAGGGAATGGGAATCCAGCCGGATGTACTGGTGTGCAGAAGTGAACATGAGCTGACAGAGGACATTAAAGAAAAAATCGCTTTATTCTGCAACGTACCTGTATCACATGTACTTCAGAACCTGGATGTGGAATATTTATATGAAGCTCCTCTTGCAATGGAAAGAGAGAAGCTTGCAGATGTAGTTCTTTCAAGTCTCCGTCTGGAAAACAGAAAACCGGATTTAAGTGACTGGGAGGAAATGGTAGAAAGTCTGAGAAATCCGAATAAAACAGTAAAGATCGCAATTGTAGGAAAATATACACAGCTTCATGATGCATATCTCAGTGTAGTAGAGGCACTGAAACATGGTGGAATTTCCTGCAGAGCCAAAGTAGAGCTTGACTGGATTGATTCCGAAGAACTGACAGAGAAAAATCTGGATCAGCAGCTTCACAATGTAGATGGTATCCTGGTTCCGGGTGGTTTCGGAAACAGAGGTACAGAAGGAATGATCCTGGCAGCACAGTATGCAAGGGTACATAAGATTCCATATCTTGGAATCTGTCTGGGAATGCAGATGGCAATCGTAGAATTTGCCCGCCATGTACTTGGATACGAAGATGCAAACAGTATTGAACTGAATCCGGAAACTAAACATCCGGTAATTGCGTTAATGCCGGATCAGGAAGATATCGAAGATATCGGTGGAACCTTAAGACTTGGAAGCTATCCATGTATTCTTGCAGAAGGTTCCAGATCCTATGAACTCTTTGGCAAAAAAGAAATCCATGAGCGCCACAGACATCGTTATGAAGTAAACAATGCATTCCGTAAAGAACTTCAGGAGAAGGGAATGAATATCGTAGGAACTTCCCCTGATAACCATATTGTAGAAATGATCGAGATCGCAGGGCATCTGTTCTATGTAGGAACCCAGGCCCATCCGGAATTCAAATCCCGCCCGAATCATGCACATCCTTTATTCAGAGGATTCATCCAGGCGGCCGTCGATAAGAAAATAAGCGAAGAACAGCAGCAGAAATAGAAAGGATGAGGAGATTATGAAAGAAGTGAGAGAACAGCAGCAACAGCAAGGTATGTACAGGCCTGAATTTGAGCATGACAACTGCGGTATCGGAGCAGTTGTCAATATCAAAGGCAAGAAAACCCACGATACTGTTGCAAATGCATTAAAGATCGTAGAACATCTGGAACACCGCGCAGGTAAGGATGCAGAAGGCAAAACCGGTGACGGTGTAGGTATTCTTCTCCAGATTTCCCATAAATTTTTCAAGAAAGCCTGTAAGAAAGAGGGATTTGAGATTGGCGATGAGAGAGAATATGGCATCGCACAGTTTTTCTTCCCGCAGCACGAGATCAAACGCGCACAGGCAAAGAAGATGTTTGAGATCATTCTTGAGAAAGAAGGCCTGGAACTTCTTGGATGGCGTCAGGTCCCGGTATTCCCGGAAGTGCTTGGACACAAGGCAAGAGAATGTATGCCATGTATTATGCAGGTATTTATCAAAAAGCCGGAAGATGTGGAAAAAGGTCTTCCATTTGACCGTATGCTTTACATTGCAAGACGTGAGTTTGAACAGAGTAATGATAATACTTATGTAGTATCCATGAGCAGCCGTACCATCGTTTACAAAGGTATGTTCCTGGTTGGACAGCTTCGTACTTTCTTCGAAGACCTTCAGAACCCGGATTATGAATCTGCAATCGCCATGGTACATTCCCGTTTCAGTACCAACACAAACCCAAGCTGGGAGAGAGCACATCCTAACCGCTTTATGGTACACAATGGTGAGATCAACACCATCCGCGGCAACGCAGATAAGATGCTTGCAAGAGAAGAAAATATGGAATCACCATATCTGGAGGGACAGCTTCACAAAGTGCTTCCTGTTGTAAATAGAAACGGTTCCGACTCTGCAATGCTTGACAATACACTGGAATTTCTGGTAATGAGCGGTATGGAACTTCCGCTTGCAGTGATGATCACAATCCCTGAACCATGGGCAAACAATGACACCATTTCCCAGGCAAAACGTGACTTTTATCAGTACTATGCAACTATGATGGAGCCATGGGACGGACCTGCATCTATCCTGTTCTCTGATGGTGATGTTATGGGTGCAGTCCTTGACAGAAATGGTCTCCGTCCATCCAGATATTATATTACTTCTGACGGCTATATGATCCTTTCCTCAGAAGTAGGTGTTCTGCCAATTCCGGAAGAGAAGATCGTATTAAAAGAGCGTCTCCATCCCGGAAAAATGCTTCTTGTAGATACTGTAAAGGGAAAAGTGATCGATGACAATGAACTGAAAGAGGGCTATGCAAAAATGCAGCCATACGGTGAATGGCTGGACAGTCATCTGGTACAGTTAAAAGACATCAAGATTCCTAACGAAAGACCAGAAGAATATACACCTGAGCAGAGAGCACGTCTGCAGAAAGCATTCGGCTATACTTATGAGCAGTACCGTACTTCCATCAGAAACATGGCGTTAAACGGAGCAGAGAGCATCGGAGCTATGGGTGTGGATACCCCGCTTGCAGTATTTTCCAAACAGAACAGACCATTATTTGACTATTTCAAACAGCTCTTCGCACAGGTTACTAACCCTCCAATCGATGCGATCCGTGAGGAAATCGTTACCAGCACAAGCGTTTATGTTGGCAAGGACGGAAACTTGCTGGAGCAGAAACCGGAAAACTGTCAGGTATTAAAAATCAACAATCCGATCCTGACAAATACAGACATGATGAAGATCAAGAGCTTCAAGCATGAGGGCTTCAAGACAGCTGTTGTTTCTACCTTATATTACAAGAGCACCAAGCTTGAGAGAGCAATTGACCGTCTTTTTGTAGAAGTAGATAAAGCATTCCGTGAGGGTGCAAACATCCTTGTTCTTTCAGACAGGGGAGTAGATGAAAATCATATGCCAATCCCGTCACTTCTGGCAGTATCCGCAGTTCATCAGCACCTTGTAAAAACAAAGAAGAGTACCTCTCTTGCCATCATTCTGGAATCCGGAGAACCGAGAGAAGTACATCATTTCGCAACTTTACTTGGTTATGGTGCAAGTGCTATCAACCCATACCTTGCCCTTGAGACAATCCATGAGCTGATCGACAGCCATATGCTGGACAAAGATTACTATGCAGCAGTAGATGACTACAATCATGCAGTCATCAGCGGTATTGTAAAGATTGCTTCCAAGATGGGTATTTCCACCATCCAGTCTTATCAGGGATCTCAGATTTTTGAGGCAATTGGTATCTCTTCTAATGTGATCGAGAAATACTTTACAGGTACAGTCAGCCGTGTGGGCGGAATCACACTGGAAGACATCGAAGAGAATGTAGAGAAACTTCACTCAGAAGCATTTGACCCGTTAGGACTTCCGACAGACCTAACACTGGATAGCGTTGGTGCACATAAGATGAGAAGCCAGGGAGAGGAACATCGTTACAATCCTCAGACCATCCATCTTCTGCAGCAGTCTACATGGACTGGAAGCTACGATCTGTTCAAACAGTACACAGATCTGGTGGATAAAGAAAATCACGGAAACTTAAGAGGACTTCTGGACTTTAAGTTTGCTGAGACTCCGGTTCCACTTGAAGAAGTGGAGAGCGTAGATGATATCGTAAAACGATTTAAGACAGGTGCCATGTCCTATGGCTCCATTTCACAGGAAGCACATGAGACACTGGCAATCGCCATGAATCACCTCCATGGAAAATCCAATACAGGTGAGGGCGGTGAAAGTGACGAGAGACTGGATTCTGCAGGAAGCAGCGATGACAGATGCTCCGCGATCAAACAGGTTGCCAGCGGACGTTTCGGTGTAACCAGCCGTTATCTTGTATCTGCAAGAGAAATCCAGATTAAGATGGCACAGGGTGCAAAACCTGGTGAAGGCGGACATCTTCCTGCAAAGAAGGTATATCCATGGATTGCCAAAACCCGTCATTCTACACCAGGTGTCAGCCTGATCTCCCCGCCACCGCACCACGATATCTATTCTATCGAGGACCTGGCACAGTTAATCTATGACCTTAAGAATGCAAATAAATATGCAGATATTTCTGTCAAACTGGTATCTGAAGCAGGTGTCGGTACAGTTGCAGCAGGTGTTGCAAAAGCCGGTGCACAAACTATTCTGATCTCTGGTTATGACGGAGGTACAGGTGCAGCTCCGAGAAGTTCTATCCACAATGCAGGACTTCCATGGGAACTTGGACTTGCAGAAACACATCAGACACTGCTCAAGAATGGTCTGAGAAACCGTGTCCGCATTGAGACAGACGGTAAGCTTATGAGTGGTCGTGACGTTGCGATCGCAGCATTAATGGGTGCCGAGGAATTTGGTTTTGCAACAGCTCCTCTTGTAACCATGGGATGCGTTATGATGCGTGTATGTAACCTGGATACCTGCCCGGTTGGTGTGGCAACACAGAACCCTGAACTTCGTAAGAGATTCAAAGGTAAACCGGAATATGTAGAGAATTTCATGCGCTTTATTGCACAGGAATTAAGAGAATATATGTCCAAACTGGGATTCCGTACAGTCAGTGAAATGGTAGGCCGTACAGATCTCCTTGTTCAGACAGACAACGTACAGGAACCACATCAGGGCAAAGTAGACTTAAGTGCAATCCTGAACAATCCGTTCGCAGGCAAAGACCAGAAAGTTACTTTTGACCCGAAAGCCGTATATAACTTCGAACTGGAAAAGACCATGGATGAAAAGGTTCTGGTTAAGAAATGCGCAAATGCCATCAATAAAAGTCAGAAAACAGAGCTTTCTGTAAACCTGACAAACATTGACCGTACATTCGGAACCATCCTTGGTGCAGAGATTACCAGAAAGAATAAAAACGGACTTGCAGATGACACCATCACTGTACACTGCAACGGTGCCGGCGGACAGAGCTTCGGTGCATTTATCCCCAAAGGACTTACACTGGAACTGACCGGTGACAGTAATGACTACTTCGGAAAAGGACTTTCCGGTGGTAAACTGATCCTGAAGGTTCCGGAGAAAGCTGCATACAAAGCAGAAGAGAATATTATTGTAGGCAATGTTGCCCTTTACGGTGCAACCAGCGGTACTGCATTTATCAATGGTGTTGCAGGTGAGCGTTTCGCAGTTCGTAACTCCGGTGCATCTGCAGTTGTAGAAGGCGTAGGAGAGCACGGCTGTGAATATATGACAGGTGGCCGCGTAGTCGTACTTGGTAAGACTGGCAAGAACTTTGCAGCAGGTATGAGCGGCGGTATCGCATATGTACTGGATGTGGATAATGTTCTTTACAAGAACCTGAACAAGGCTATGATTTCCATCGAAAAAGTGGAAAACAAATATGACAAAAAAGAACTCCGCGACCTGATCGAAGCCCATGTAGAAGCTACAGGCTCCAAACTCGGTGCGAAAGTTCTCGCTGACTTTGATTACTATCTGCCACACTTCAAGAAACTCATTCCGAATGAGTACAAGAAGATGATCACTTTAAGTGCGAAACTGGAAGAAAAAGGACTCAACAGTCAGCAGGCACAGATGGAAGCGTTCTATGAAAGTATTGGCGCTAAACATTGATAATAATTGAATATATCGTGTGAACTTATCAATGTTGCCCCGTCATCTTTTAGAATAAATAAAAAGGTGGCGTGGGTCATACCATTATTGCCGCAGCAAGTGCGGCGAAGAGGAGGAAATCATGGGCAAACCAACAGGATTTTTAGAATATGAGAGAGAGACGGCAAAAGTTCTGCCGCCAAAGGTCCGCATTGCAAATTTCAAAGAATTCAGGACACCTTTAAATAAAGAAAAACAGAAACTTCAGGGCGCACGCTGCATGGCATGCGGTGTCCCATTCTGCCAGTCAGGTATGATGATCGGCGGTATGGCATCCGGCTGCCCTCTGCACAACCTTGTACCTGAGACAAACGATCTGGTTTATACAGGCAACTGGAAACAGGCATTCTTAAGACTGAGCAAGACACATAGCTTCCCGGAATTTACTTCCCGTGTCTGCCCTGCACTCTGCGAAGCAGCCTGCACCTGTAACTTAAACGGAGAACCGGTCTCCACAAAAGAAAATGAACGTGCGATCATCGAGACAGCCTACGAGAACGGATGGGTAACTCCGCAGATTCCGGAAGTGCGTACAGGCAAATCCATCGCAGTCATCGGAAGCGGTCCGTCCGGACTGGCAGCAGCTCAGCAGTTAAACAGACGAGGCCACAGCGTAACTGTATTTGAAAGAAAAGACCGTGTAGGCGGACTTCTCCGTTACGGTATTCCTAACATGAAGCTGGACAAAGCTGTTGTTGACAGAAGAATCCATCTTATGGAAGAAGAGGGAGTGAAATTTGTTACAAATGTAAACGTAGGAAAGGACATCAAGGCAGAAGAACTTCTGAAACAGTTCGACCGCGTCATCCTTGCCTGCGGAGCATCCAATCCACGAGACATTAAAGTTCCGGGACGTGATGCAAAAGGAATTTATTTCGCAGTAGATTTCCTGGGACAGGTAACAAAAGCGCTGTTGGACTCTGATTTTGCCAAAGTTCCATATGAACTTGCCAAAGGAAAAAATGTTCTGGTCATCGGTGGTGGTGATACAGGAAATGACTGTGTGGGAACTTCCATCCGCCTGGGTGCCAAATCTGTGATCCAGTTAGAGATGATGCCGAAGCCGCCGGTGGAAAGAACGCCATCCAACCCATGGCCACAGTGGCCGAGAGTCCTCAAAACAGACTATGGCCAGGAAGAAGCTATCGCTGTATTCGGACATGATCCACGAGTATACCAGACTACTGTTACAGAATTTATCAAAGATAAAAACGGCAATGTCTGCCAGGCCAAACTCACGAAATTAAAGAGTGAAAAAGATGCAAAGACAGGACGTATGATGATGGTACCTGTAGAAGGAACAGAAGAAGTCATCCCTGTAGACGTAGTCCTTATCGCGGCCGGATTCCTTGGCAGTGAGAAATATGTAACAGACGCATTTAAGGTAGCCATTAACGGAAGAAGCAATGTAGATACAAAACCAGAGCAGTATCAGACCTCCGTAGACAAAGTCTTCACAGCAGGAGACATGCACAGAGGCCAGTCCCTGGTAGTATGGGCAATCCGCGAGGGCAGGGAAGCTGCAAAGGCGGTAGATGAATCACTGATGGGATATTCCTATCTGTAAAAATAAGATAAAATATGACAAAGGTGCTATTGCCTGACGGAAAAGGACGTCAGGCAGTGGCACCTTTTTTTTGAAGTGATTTTCGGGTGTTTCGGGTATTACAATAATTGTAGTTTAGTTTAAATAAACAAAAATACTTAGTAAACCCAGCGTAGTCCTATCAGCGATTACACGGCGAAGATGTGATTACCACACCGAAAACAAAGAAAAGTAATCGTATGATCAAAATGCCGAAGTTCCTCTGTGAAGAAATGCAGGAATATTTGCAGATGCTTTACGGATTGAAGAAGAAAGACCGAATCTTTACGGTCACAAAGAATATCGTAGAGGTGTATATCTGAATCTGCTTACAAGTGGAAGGTTGAATGATTATTTGGCTGATATAGAAGAACAGGCACAGAAACGCTTTGAAAGGATTGTAGAGCAGATGGCAGAGAGTGAAGGTATTACCGAACAACTTAAAGCAACTGATCAGGTGGCTTGGGTAGGAGAAATGAATAATATTTGGAGTAGAGCAAGAGCGGTTGTGAATGCTGAATTGATTTATAACTAAAAAAGAAGAGATTTTGGATAAATGCTTGACTGTAAACCTTGTTTATAGCTTATTCTTAAGATAAAATAGAGTTGCTTGAAAGGAGTGCATAACATGAAAATAAAAGACGTAGAAGAACGAACAGGTTTATCCCGTTCTAATGTTCGTTTTTATGAAAAGGAAAAACTCATTGAGCCTTCAAGAAACGAAAGTAATGGTTATAGAGATTATTCAGAAAATGATGTGGAAAATATAAAGAAGATTGCATATCTGCGTACATTAGGAATTTCTATTGAGGATATACGAAGCATTATATCTGGAAAAGTAACATTGCAGGAAACGCTTGAGAGGCAGAATGAAATATTAAATAGTCAGATTACTGATTTGAATAAGGCAAAACTCATGTGCGAAAAAATGTTGGGTGAAGAAAGTATTAGTTATGAAAAATTACAGGTAGAACAATATGTAACAGAGTTGCAGGATTATTGGAAAGATAATCAAACTGTTTTCAAACTAGATTCAGTCAGCTTTTTGTATATATGGGGAAGTATGCTTACTTGGATAACGATTACCGTACTATGCTTGATTATTGGGGCGTTGTCTTATTCTAAGCTGCCGACAGAAATTCCGGTACAATGGAGTAAAGGTGTGGCAACATCTTTGGTGAATAAAAATTGGATTTTTATTTGTCCGGTTATCTGCATTATAATCCGTTATTTATTAAAACCTTTTATCTATGCTAAATTACAGATGAACAATTTTTATGGAGAAATTATAACAGAGTATTTGACAAATTATATGTGTTTTATTGTATTGTCAGTAGAAATTTTCTCAATACTTTTTACTTTCGGAGTGGTAAAAAGTGTTGTTGTACTTTTATTTGTGAACACGGCAGTCTTTATGGGATTGTTAGTAGTCGGATTGACAAAAATGGATTTGAGAGGAAAAGAAATTTTATGATTCAGATTTCAAATTTAATTAAAAAATATGGTGAAACAGTCATTTTTTCGAATTTAAACTATACATTTGAAAATACTTGTATTTATGGACTTGTTGGAAGAAATGGAGCTGGAAAGACTACCCTTTTGAATATACTTTCGAATTATGACAAAAATTATACGGGAGTAATTTCTATCGATGGAGAAAAAATGAATAAGGTTGATTATCCTGATATGCCGGTTGCCTATGCAATGGATCAACCCATTTTTTTTAACAACCGTAGCAAGAATTCCCTCACTATAGGTGATGGGATGAATTGCACATTCGAGCATGTCTGCTCAAATTTATAAAAAATCACAAAACACT
>OGGE01002239.1_pt1 | contig 9903 bp, 16 predicted proteins | sample 1571121 | NCBI WGS metagenome assembly OGGE01 (sample SAMEA2581959, study PRJEB24529) | metagenome | biome: Human gut stool | place: China | collected 2011
AAAGTTCAGTAGCACTACTGAAAAAAGTTCAGCAGACTACTGAAAAAAGTTCAGTCTATAATTCTACTACTAATAATATATCTACTACTACTATAGAAGAACAACTAGATTATGTTTGCAATTTGTATACAACAGAGATTACAGGCAGGTTGTGTTGTTCTTCTATAGAAATCACTGCTCTAATAAAATTTATCGATATGTACGGAGTTAGTGCCGTTGAAAATGCGATAAAAATTGCCGTGATGAGAAATAAGCGTTCTCTAGGGTATATAGAGGGAATATTAAAGAATGAAGCGAGGGTAGATAATGGAACAGATTCAGCAGTTATCACAGAAAAAGAAACCCCAATGGTTCGACAAAGAAAAACAAGTGGACGTAAAAGAATATTTACGAAACCTGCAATTGAAACAATTGAAGATGCAGAAGCCAAGTTCGCCAACGAAACAAACGACTGGGATTGATAAAAAAATATTAGAAAGTGCGGGGATAATGGAACGTTTTCAGTCCATTAAGTTTGAAAACGTAGTTCCTACCGAAGATATAAAAGAAAATGCAAATATGGTATTAAATTACGCTAACAATATAGAACAGCATATAGCAAACGGAGAAGGTCTTATCTTATCTGGAAGTTATGGGACTATAAAAACAACACTTGCTATATGTGTATTGCGTAAATATCTAGAGCAAGGCGGTCGAGGATTATTCGTTCCTATGTGTTCAATGATGGATAGCCTCTACTCTATGAAAATTAGAAATACCGAAGAATGGATGAATTATGAAACTCGCTTACGAACAACAAGCCTATTAATCGTTGATGATTTAGGCAGTGAAGATGTATCTGCACCATGGGTGTTATCTAAACTGAATAGCATTATAACAGAGCGATATAACCGAAAAAAATCAATAATTGTAACGACCAATCTTACTAAAGAAGAATTAGCAAAGACATATGCAGGAAGAATTATAGACAGATTAAGGTCCACTAATTACTATATAAGCTTCACAGGTAAGACAAAGCGAGTAGGTTTAAAAACAAGTGATTTAAGAGGCGATAAACATGAGTAGATATTGCTTATATTGCGGAAAAGAAATAACAGGGCTACATGCAAACGCTAAGTACTGCCCTGAATGTAGAAAAATTTGCTACAGGGCAAAAGAGAGGGAATACAAAAGAGAGGCTCGCAAGAGAAAGGCTTATTTAAGTAGAAGCAGTAAACAAGAAAAAGATGCTGCAACATTAAAGAAAATATCTCTAAAAGAAAGACGAGATAATATAAATAAACTAATTCAAGAAACAGGTATGCACTACGGAGAGGTAGCGTACTATTACGATAACAATAAACTAGATGAGCTATATAAACGAGCCGAATATCTGAAATCTATCGGCAAAATAAAACCGAATGACGGAGAACGCAAGATGGTTAAATCAATCGTTAAAGGTTCACCTGATTATTTTATAATTTCGACAATTTAAGGAGTAGCAATGACAGAGAAAGAAATGCAACTTATGCTAGGGAAACATTTTGGACTTCAATATATCTGTATTCCAAATGTTCTTATGACTGGCGAATATAAAAAAGATATCTTGCCAGAAGTAGAAAAATTAAATCCATGGGAAAGACCAAGCAAGATGTATGAATCAGATTTTATATATATCACTAAATCTGGTTATTTAACTGAAATTGAAATAAAAGTCGACATAAACGACTTTAGAAATGATTTCAAAAAGAAAATATATCATTCATCACAGCTTGTCAGTTCTTTATATTATGCTTTTCCTTTGGAGCTATATAAAAAACACAAAGATGAAATACAAGAGAGAGTAAAAGGGATTGCAGGAATAATAACAGTCTGTAACTATGAGTGCAAAGTTAAAGCTAAAGCACCAAAAAGAAAAAACATTAAAGCTTTAATAGATACACAAATAAAAGACTTCATGCGTATTGGCTGCATGAAGTGGTTTAAGGAGTAATAAACATGGATATGGATTTAAAAGACAAATTAGATTATATAGGAATTGTTAGTAATAGAATTTTAAATTATGTGAATAACGATCCAGAAGTAGCAAATTTTATGTTAAAAAACAAAATAGTAACTACAGATAAAGAAACTGGTTTATCTGTGGTTATAGCACTAAATAAAAACATGGAGTAATAAAAAGGTGATGAATAATTTATGGATACTATAGATAGCCAAAGCATCAGTTCATATAATGAATCCGATTTTAAAAGGGACTTTGAAAAATTTATTAAGCCATATAACAAAACAATAAACGACATGACGATTATTCTTCATGACTGTTGTCAAAGAGTGAAATTATTAGAAAAAAATATTTCTGAAACTACTTTTATTTTAGAAATACAAGAAGATGAATTCAACGATATTGATTTAAAAAAAGCCCTTAGCCGTTTTTCTGGTGTTGAAAAAGAGCTTTACGGTTGTTTGTATGACCGTAATGGTTATAACGAATACTATGTTAAATTACAAAGTTTAGATGACCTAGCATTACTTCAGCAAAAACTAGGAGCTAGATTATTTATTGATTTTAATAGAACTATTCCAAGAATAGCATTAGAAGAAAATATATAAGAGGTATACAAATGGATAAAAAAGATATTTTGGACAATTTTATAGAAATTCTAAATATGATGCCAGATGATAAAATAGACGGTTTCGTTTTGGCTATTTCAGGTCATGAAGGACATAATGCATTTACACAGATATCAGCTAGTATAGATGATTTAAAAATTAATACTAATGCATTTATATTAACAAAGTTTGTTCATGTTTTATTAGATAATATGAACAAATATAGCGAAGAAGAAATTTTTAAACTAATGGAAAGTACAAAGATACCGCCTGAAATATTAGCATTATACAAAAAAATGACAGAGCGTACATCAGAAAATAAAAATAACCAACAGCCTAATTGCTTCTTGATTGGTAAAAGAGAAATACTTAATGCCATAAATATTCAAAACATTTATATTAAGTACATGGAATATAACGTTTCTATCATCGCTAAATTAGCTGACGAAGAAAAAAGATTATTCGTCATTACCAATGACGATGCACTAAAAAATTATTGTATAGCAAAAGATATATTAAACAAAATATCTATTGCAATTAAATCTAATAAAACATTAGATTTAAAAAATCTTGAATCTATGAAAATAACATTAATGATATGAAGGTATAAGCATGAGAAAAATATTATTCAGAGGTAAATGTATTCATGATGATAAACAAAACGGATATAAAAAAAGGGAATGGATTTATGGATCGTTATTTATACAACCAACGACTAACAAAGTTTTCATTTTCGACCGTGTTACTGATGACAAAGTTTCAGTAAATCCAGAAACTGTAGGGCAATGTACAGGAATAAAAGATTATAGTGATAAATATAAAGCCTATGAAGGCGACATCGTTCAAGATTTAGACGATGGAACTTTAGGCATAGTTTACTGGGACGAAGAAGAAGCAGGATTTATGATTGAAATTGAAAACTGTGCTGTTCCAGCACAAGACATAAGTTATTACCAAGTAATTGGTAATAAGTGGGACAATCCAGAACTTTTAAAAATAATTGAGGACATCAAATGAAAGGTTGGGAGAACGTAACCGAGGAAGATATTCTTAAACTTAATTACAAAAAGAATGTCAAGCCTACAAGCAACACAAAAATAAGCACGGATAAAATAACAAAGAAAAACAAATATAACGCCGTTAAAACAAAAATAGACGGTATTATATTTGACAGCAAGGCAGAGGCTCAATATTATTCAGAGCTTCTGCTCTTGAAAAAAGCTGGTGTAGTGAAATCCTTTGTGATGCAAAAAGACTTCACACTTCAGGAAGCATTCACCAGAGAAAACGGTGAGCGAATAAAAGCCGTTCGCTACAAAGCAGACTTTGTGGTCCAATATACAGATGGCCACGAAGAAGTAGTTGATGTAAAAGGAATGAAAACTAGAGTTTACATCAACAAGAAAAAACAATTGCTTGAAAAATATCCGAATATCAATTTCAAAGAGGTGTAAGAGATGAGTTTTCAAGACAGACTTCGATATTTTAGGGAAATGAACGGAATGACTAAAGCTGAATTTAGTCGTAAATTAGGGATTGACTCATATAGCACTTATAACAATTACGAATGTGGAACAGGTACTCCAAAATTAAATAAGCTTATCGAAATGGCAGATGTATTGAATATTTCCCTAGATGATTTGCTAGGTAGAGAAATACCAAAACCAATGTACACATTAACAGAAATTAAAAATAAAGTTATGGGTGAGGTAAAGAAGCAGAAAAAACAGTGGGGTGATGAATATCATCTCACCCCACATCAATGGCTAGGACTAATTCAAGAAGAAGTCGGAGAGATTGCCCAAGCCATAAATGAAACGTACCTACCCAACAAAACGAAAGCTAAATTAGGTGGTAAGAGTAACATACAGGCAGAAATGTATCAAACTGCTGCACTACTAATTAGACTTTCGGAAAAACTCGAAAAGGAGAAATAATCATGCAATGTAATGAACAGTACTATGAAGCCGATATAGGCTTTATGTGTTGGATAACCAAAGAAAAATGCAATAAAAAGAATTGCACACTTAAATATAAATTTATAAAGAATTTTTCAAACAAAGTAGCAAAGGAACTAAAGAAATGAAAGATAAAATAAATCCACTAACCAATGCGGGAGAATGCAACGATACAACATATAAAAAAGCGGTAGAAAATAGAAATAGAGAGAATTTTTTCCATGCATTTTGTAGAAGGATATTAAAATTAGCCAATAAGCATTTAGTTAAAAGACATAATATATGTATTATAAAAATAGTATTTTGGGACATGGAAAATAACACTATAAAAAGTATAAAAAATAACAGGTTTTAGGGGTGTTGTTATGGGATATGTAGCGTCTTTTTTTGCAGGTGTAATTTTAGGACAGTTGGTACTATTAATCTTTATCGGTGCTAACGCAAATAAAAGAAAATGGTGAGGTAAAATATATGAAAACTTATTCTGACTATGAGAATTTAACATATGATTATTTGAAAAATTATAACTTTTTTAAGGCAAAATTAAAAAGCTATACAGCAGAATTAAAAGACACGGAAGAACAAATAAAAGCCATAACAGATGCTAAAATCGCTAAGTATGACAAAGAAAGCGGAGGATATAGCGAGCTTGAAGGCTTAGAAAGTCAGTACGCTAAAAAAGAAAAGCTATCTCTCAAGAAAATGGAATTAGAGGATAACAAAAACAAAATTTATAAACTTATAACCAAAATTGATACGGCGCTAAACGAGCTGGAAGGTATTGATATTGCGATACTTACACAAAAGTATATAAATGGCTACCAATGGCAACAAGTCGCTGAAATAGTTAAATATTCCGCCAGAAATTGCCAACGTAGAGCTAGAACAGCTATAAACAAATTGGCTATAAACATTTTTGGAAATGAAGCGTGTCAGCAGGGGTGCTTGTTTATCTGCTTAAATACTAAGTATAAAAATTAAATTTTTGTCGCTTTTTTTGTCGCTTTTAAAACGTAAATAAATGATATAATAATAGTATAAAATAATATCAGAAATACAGAGCCATTAGCTTATTGCTAGTGGCTTTTTTATTTAAAAATATCGGTGGTGAGGTGAGTTGGCATATGATGAAAAAATAAAGAAAATGATACGGAAATCGTATCAAAATGGAATAAATTTCGAAGAGCTTTCTAAGCAATTTAAAATAGGCGTAAGTACTATAAAACGCTGGGCTTATAAAGATAAATGGATACAAAAAAATGATACGAAAAAAACAACTGAAACAAAACAACCTAGACAAAGAAAAATAAATCTAGGTGGAGCACCTATAAAAAATATTAACGCAGTGAAACATGGGCTGTTCGCTAAGTATTTACCAGCGGAAACTTTGGAACTTGTGGGGGCAATTGAAACCATGTCTCCGATAGATATTTTATGGGAAAACATTTGCCTTAAGTATGCAGCTATTATCCGTTCACAAAAAATCATGTACGTTAAAGACGCAGACGATTTTACGGAACGAGTAGTGGCAGAAGGTAAGGGAATGGCTTACCAGTATAACGAAGCATACGACAAGCAGGCAACGTTTTTAACGGCTCAATCTAGGGCCATGGGAACGCTCATGAATTTAATCAAGCAATATGAAGAAATGTGCAATAGTGAGTTAGCCACCGAAGAACAAAAACTCCGAATTGAAAAACTCAAGAAAGAAATCAACAACGGTGCTGACGATAAAATCACAATCGAGCAGAAAAACAATATCGATATCAATTTATCTGGTATGGATAAAGATGAGCTACTAAACTTAACGCATGAGGTATTTAAAAATGGAAAATAAAGAAGTTTTAAAAGAATTGTTGCGTAGAAGTTTAGCAAGACAGACATTACTAGGATTTACCTTGTACACGTTCCCGGAATATCAAGCCGGCTGGGTGCATGAGGAAATTTGCCAAAAGTTAGATGATTTTTTGGACAAGGTTAAACGCAAGGAAAGCCCAAGATTAATGCTTACCATGCCACCAAGAAGTGGTAAGACAGAAATAGCATCCAGACGATTTCCTGCATATGTTTTAGGTAGATATCCAGATACTTCGATAATTGCTACGTCTTATTCTTCGGACTTAGCAAGCCGAAATAATAGAGATGTACAAAGGGTAATGGATAATAATTTATATCGCAATTTATTTCCAGATTCTACTCTTAGTGGTAAAAATTCAAATAAAAAAGATGGAACATATTTACGAAATAGCGATATATTCGAAGTTGTAGGTCATAAAGGTGTATATAAGTCCGCAGGTGTTGGTGCTGGTATCACTGGTATGGGTGGCGATATTCTGATAATTGATGACGTATTCAAAGACCGCCAAGAAGCCGACAGCCCGACGATAAGGGATAAGGTGTATAACTGGTACACATCAACGTTATATACTCGTCTTGCCCCTGGTGGGGGTATTTTAATAATAATGACGAGGTGGCACCATGATGACCTATGCGGAAGGCTTTTGGAAAAAGATAAGGATACTAAGAAATGGGAAGTTATAGAATATCCTGCTATAGCTACTCATGACGAGCCACACCGCAAAAAGGGTGAAGCGTTACATCCAGAACGTTATCCGTTAGAAGAATTATTAAGAATAAAATCTGATGTTGGCTCTCGTGATTGGGAGGCATTATACCAACAGCGACCAACAATAGATGGCGGTGCAGTATTTAAAGAAGAATGGATAAAATACTGGACTACGTTACCAAACAGCTTTGATACTACGATAATTAGTTGGGATATGGCATTTAAAGCCACAGATACTACAGATTACGTAGTAGGTCAAGTGTGGGGGCGTAAAGGTGCAGATTGCTACCTTATAGACCAAGTTAGAGACCGCATGAGTTTTACCGATACAATCCATGAGTTTGTAAAGTTATCTAACAAGCATCCAAGAGCATTTAAAAAGCTAGTAGAAGATAAAGCCAACGGTCCAGCCGTAATTGATGTACTAAAAAAAGAAATACAAGGAATAGTTCCAATAATTCCAAAAGAAAGTAAAGTAGCTAGGGCTTATGCAGTAACTCCTATGTGGGAAGCTGGTGATGTGTATATACCATCACCGCTAATTGCTCCATGGGTAAAGGATTATAAAACGGAGCTTACTAATTTTCCGGTGGTCGCACATGATGACCAAGTGGACGCAACAACACAAGCATTGAGAGAATTGCAACAACGCAAGCCGATGAAAATTAATCCAAGTTTGTTTAGAAGGTAGGTGAGTAATTTTGGGCAGATATAAAAATAGCAGAAATAAACGTTATACAAATAACAGGACTAGACAAAATAAAATAAATCCGAATATAATAAACGACTCGTATAAACCACCATTGACAGCAGATGATTACAAGCTACCTGAAACACTTGGAAATCCGCCAAAAGAAGTACAGATAGCACTAGATAAATGTTTTTCTCCAGTTGGTACACTCTTAGGTCATGCACTAGAGGGATTAAGTGAAGAAGGGTTACCAGTATTTGCTGGATATGGTGTTTTATCTGCTCTTACACAAAACGGGCTAATCCGTGCAGGTGTAGAAATGCGAGCCAATGAAATGACTCGTAAATGGGGCGAATTAAAAAGTACAGGCGAAGATGAAAACGAAGTAAACGCTGATGAACAAAACGACAAGATTAAACAACTAGAAAAAGCGTTAAAGGCATACAAAATAAAAGATGTGTTCAATAAGGCTAGTTCTTTTTGTGGATATTTTGGCGGGTGCTTAGGTTTTATTGATGTAGGGGAAACAACCGAAGGGCTTGCAAATCCATTGACATTAAGCCCTAACACGATACCAAAAGGAAGTTTTAAAGGTATAAAACTAATCGAGCCTTATAACATTTCTCCGGGTCAATATAACTCTACCAATCCAATGGCGGACGATTATTACAAGCCTAACGTTTGGTATATTCAAGGTATACCAGTTCATTCATCAAGGGTTTTATATTTTGCAGAGAATGAACTCCCGGTAATGCTAAAACCTGCATATAACTTCTTTGGTTTATCGTTATCTCAAAAAGTTTTAGACGCGGTTAGTCATTTTACTGCCAATAGAGAATGTGCATCCAGATTGTTACAAAAATATTCACTAACGATTTTTAAAAGCAATATGGAAAATGTTCTATCTGGCGGTTTTGACGCAGAATTGCAAAAACGTATTAGGTATTTTGTTCAACAGCGAGATAATGACGGATGTGCGGTCATAGATAAAAATAGTGAAGATATTGTAGTTATGACTACGACATTAAGCGGTGTTACAGATTTAGTCCGTCAATCAATGGAATATGTCGCCGCCATGTTTAATGAGCCTGTAACTAAGATGTGGGGAATTTCTCCTGCTGGATTTAATACAGGGGACGCAGATTTGCAGAACCATTACGATAATATCGAAAGCCTGCAAGAAAAGATTTTTAGAGAACCATTAAACACAGTTCTTAAAATTTTACAATTAAATGAATTTGGTTCTGTAGACGATAGTATAGTATTTAAATTTGCTCCGTTATCTGAAGAGGATAAATCTTTACAAACTGATAACAATAAAAAAGAAGCCGAGATTGCTAATATGTATGCAGAGCTTGGTGTGTTATCGCCAGAAGAAATAAGACAAAAATTAATTGATGACCCAGATAGCGGTTATAACAATTTAGACCCATATATAGAACCAAAACCAGACAATGACCCGTTAGAACCATTTGACCCAAGCAAAGACCCAGATGAACCAACCGAAAGAGAAGAAGTTGATGTAGTATGAGTAATCAACAGACATTTGGACGCAGTAGACCAGATAAAGCTTTTGAGATTAAATACAGACAACAATTACAAGACCTGCTTGATGAAATGCAAAAAGATGTCAAAAAGGAACTGACAGCCTACTTAAAAAGAAATGTAGCTCAAGACGCAGTTAGTGATACATGGGCACAGGTAATGAAAGTTCTCCGCCAAAAGTGGTATAAAAAATACGATGAAAAAAGCCGTGAATTTGCTAGATGGATAACAGATAAAACAAGAAAAAGAACTGCTGCACAAGTAATGCGAAAACTTAAACAAATGGGTATGACACTAAAACCTAGATATTCTAAGCAAGATAAAGAGATTATAAAACAAATTACAGATAATAACGTTGCTCTTATAAAATCTATACCACAACAATATTTATACACGGTACAACAGGCGGTAAACAATGCATTTGTAACAGGATTTGATATGCAGTCCCTAACCGAAGAAATAGATAAAATAATGGAACCATTAGACGCAAAAAGTAATAATAAAACCGCATTACTAGCAAGAGACCAAATAAATAAAACTACACAGCAGTTCGC
>OGGE01002245.1_pt1 | contig 9887 bp, 9 predicted proteins | sample 1571121 | NCBI WGS metagenome assembly OGGE01 (sample SAMEA2581959, study PRJEB24529) | metagenome | biome: Human gut stool | place: China | collected 2011
TTTCCCTACACGACGCTCTTCCGATCTCATCACATAGTCATTCAATAAAAGCCGGGTCTGGTATTCTGAATTGGCCGCCTTATTGAAGGCACCTCCCCCCCAGAGGTGCCTATAACCGTTATGCGACGCTTCCAGTAAACCGGAATCGTACGTTTGTACCGACATGCCCGTTTGCAAATAAGTCCACATAGCGATCTTTGTTCCATTCAAAGGCGGTTGCTGCACGATAGAGAGCGGACAAAAGGCGCTCTCGCACTCCCACTCCATCACGCTATCCGTCTGATTAGCCGCGTCACTTAAAAAATAACGGCGGAAAACGGCGGTAGCGTCATTCGATAGCTCTTCCTTCACAACAGTCACATAAACCCGCAAAAGGTTTTGCAATTGCTCCACGAAAGACAAACAAGGGTCTGTAATCGATACCATCACCTGATATTCCGTTGTTCCACCTTTGCCCGTGAATGAAGAGATCTGAACCTCTACCGCTTTATCCGTATCTATTTTTCTCGTATAATTCATCATTTTCTTTCTTATCAATTATCCAATGCCCCTCCTAAGATCCAACCTTGGATCAAAGCAAGGACCTCCTGTTTCCCAGAACTATTGAACATATCCTTATGTACCGGATTATCCTCCAATATATCCAGCAAGAAACTATCGTTTATATCACCCGGGGTCACGTAGTTCTTACCCTCTTCCGAAAGGGGCGCCTTGACATTCACTAAGGATTTATAGGCTACATCGTCCCTAAGATCCAGCTGACCGGCCAATCCCGATCCCCCGCCATGACAAGACAGGCAATTCAAGTCGAACACCTGCGCTTGTACACGTTTGAAGCTCGCTAAATCCAATTCGCCCACAGACAAATCAAGCGGTTCGTCCGAATCATCCACCGGAGACGTATAATAGGAGTAAACCAACCGCAATCCCCTACTAATCACAGCAACCTCTATACTCCTCGTATCCGGAGTGACATTATTCAATCGGAGTTTTAGTCTTTTGCCGTCTTCCGCCGGCTTACTGATACGCTGGGTTTGCAAAGGTTTCGACTTATCCTCGCCAAAAGCGCATAACGAGAGCATATTCTCCTTCGGCCAAGCTTTCAGGCCAGTAAAAGAAAGCGACACAGTAGCGGTTCGTCCGGAATCAACCGTCTCATCCGGATAAATCTTACCCTCATCGCAACCCAGCCCGAATAACAGGAATAAGGCATACATTATATATTGACGATATCGTTTCATACCTAAAGATTAGAACGTAAATTGCAACATAGCCGTAGCGGAATGACGAGCCAATCCAATAGCGTCCTCATCCCGGTCATTCTGCGTAGCATGACCGCTACGACCTAAATATTGATACATAACCTGTAGTTTCAAATTATTATTAAAGAAATAATAATTCAAACCAGCGGCGGGCATATTCAACAAACCACCCTCATCCGTAGCGTTTCGATCATAGAAATCATATCGCAAAGCACCCTGTAATTTCGGAGTGATGAAATAGCCCAATTGAGCGTAAGCTCCCCAGAAATTCTTATCCGGCTTTTGCATGATCTTGGTAAAATGCATATTCATATAATAACCTTCGGCTACTACATACCAGCGGTTCTTGATCCATGCGAACTCAACGCCCACACGGGTGTCGCTACTGGTCAAGAACTCAGCCTCCGCATTATAAGAGGCAGATACGGCGATAGACATCTTATCGTCATTCAGATTCTCCGGCGAGCCTTGAGACGTTGGCATCTCCCCCTTCGGCATAAAGGCCAGACGACCCGCATATAACAGCGAAGGCAACCATTTATGATCATCGCAGTTTGTCTTAGTCGCCAAATTCACGTCGATACCCGTACCATTAAAAATACCGACTTGATAATTCCATTTATCATTGATCAAACCATGAACCTGTACACCCAAGTCGAATCCCGTGGACATATTCGGTATGACATAATTCACGTCGTAAGGAAGCAATACGGATTGGGAAGCGGAATAAGGCAGTACCGGAAACAACGTCTCCCCCAAAGTACTTAAATAGCCATGCATAAACGGTGTCTTGAACTTACCGACACGGATACGAAACGACTCCTTGATCGCTACGTCGAACCAAGCCTGTTGCAATAAGGCCCCTCCACTCTTAGCAGCATTCAGCGATAAATTGAAAGTAACCCGTCCAAAAGCCTTACCCGTAAAACCGAGAATAGCGTTAGGGATCGCGAAACCAGAGTTCGCTACGCTCTTGGCATAATGGCTTTCCAGCCCTTGGTCGTCATACCGGTTGTAGCAAGCGCTTGCCTGTACCAACGCATAGGGCTTAAACAAAAAGTCACCAGCCTTGGTAGAAAAGGAAAAGCCCTTCTTTCCCGCTAGTGAAACCACATCGTTCTCTACATATTTATCATCCATCTCTTTCTTTGTATCTTGAGCTTTCACGGAGAAAGCACCCGCTGATAGAAGCACCACAAGCAACGTCCTATATATTTTTTTCATTTCGATTCTATGCGTTATTTATTCATAAACTTTGTAGGAATTTAATCAAAGCGGCCCGCTCGTCTTTTGTCATGCGAGAGAATAGGGTACGCGACACAGCCCCTCCCCCACCCGGCCACATAATAGCCTCCGTCAGGTTCCGGGCACGGCCATCATGTAAATAATAGGTATGGCCGTTTACGACCTCTTGCAATCCCAATCCCCATAACGGGGTAGTCCTCCATTCATTACCGTTGGCCAAGCCACTGGGATAATCATCCCCTAGCTCAACCCCCATATCATGCAATAAAAAGTCCGAATAAGGATGGATCACCTGATTACCTAATTGAGGCAATTCCGTATTATTCAAAAGGACAGATCCGCGAGGGCGTGTCTTCAAGGAAGTCACATGGCATAAATGACATTTCGCTTGATAGAAAAGTTGCTCTCCTTGAAGAACCGTAGGATCATCCACATTCCGACGGGCGGGTACCCCCAAGGTCTGGAGGTATAAATCCACATCTTCCATATCTTCCGTAGAGACCTGCGCCCCGGTCATGGCAAAACCCATCATATTACTCTGTCCTTCTCCTACCTCATGCGGGAAACGATCGTTCGTTACACCGAGGTCGGAAGAGAATCCCAATTCCACCGTTAAGTCGGCATGATTCGCCTTATTACCAGAGATACCGATCTGCTTCTTTCCCTTTTCCGTCACATAGTTTATACGTCCACTAATACCATATTCCGGATAATTGCTTTTAGCAGCGATCTGCTTTAGCATATCCAAGTCGAGCGCCATCATCTGCCCCATTCCGACATGCCGTAAGGGTTGACGTACGGAAATCCGTAAATCCGACATCGGGATACTATCAGCATACCATTCCTTTATCTCATAATGAGGGGTGACCAACTCATATTCCTCCCCATCGGGGAACGTATATTTTTGGGAAGTAGTAGTAATCTTAACCCTTCCCTCCGGTTTCGTTCCGTATATCGCTTGATCATGTAGTACCCGGCCGTAATCTTGAAAATAGCCGCCACTTTTACGTGATATATAAATAAGCATGGATGAGAAGCCGGGGCCGGAACCTCCATCGGCTATAGCCGGACGGGTCCGCCCGGTACTTTTATGACAGGAACCGCAAGAATATCCGGCATAAAGCGGCCCTAGTCCTCCACCATCCACATTCTCAACACCGCGAGCATCGTCGTACAATCCATCACCACGATTAAATCGCGTCTCTAATTCGCCCGTAACCCAGTTTGCCTGCGTATCGTACGCATCCGGGGCATTGGAGAAAATGGTTGAGATACCCGCGGACAATTCCTTCTCGGAAGCTACCTGCCCATTGGGTTTCTTAACCTGCCAATTTTCCAAGTCCTCGGATTCGCAACTACACAGCAGACTACCGGATAAAGCGAATAATAGAAGTAATCTTCGTTTCATCGTATCGGCTTGTCCGATTAGTTCGTGAACTTAGACTTAACAACGCCCAAACCTGTCGTTAAATCAGCGCAAGCTTCTGTAGCCGTATTGATATGCTCCGTATCCCCTAGATTGTTACGGAAAGGATAGCCGATCGCATTGATAGCGTCGATTGTCTTATCAATTTGAACTACCATCAAACTATCCAACGTAGGATTAATCATTTTAGTCAACGCATGCAAGCTACTCTCGGAAGCGGATTCCTCATCCAAATCACGACCGCCGAAATAAGCGTTCTTGATACTTACGATATTGTTCTTATAGTCGTCCAAGGAATTCCAGCTATACCAAGACTCTACAGCCAAGACACCGGGGTTATTCGGGTCAGTAGCGTCTTTGTTACTTCCATTCCATGCGGTCACCGGGTCAGTTATCTTAGCGGAACCTACTTCATTGGAGATTCCAGCCATACCATTATTTCCATTCAGCATAAGCTCAATCGCCTGATACACATTACCAATGGAATAGGCAGAACCGTCATGTTTCTTCATAGCCTCCGCATAAGAAGAAGGAACATCCGAAGTTCCTAAGCCTTTCAACCAACCATTGTATAAGTCTTGAGTATCAGATAACATACGTTCGGACACTAACTTCAAATACTCCAATTCATTCTTTGCGAACGGGCTTGTTTCCAGATCACGAGGCTCGCCGTCTAAGAATAACATCTTTTCCGCCGTATGGAATCCACGTAAATTTTGAGGACCATCTTCCGCGTCTTCGTCTACAGCTCCTGAAATCTTGCTGAATTCTCCTGTAGCTATAATCTCCTCTATACCGTTCTTATCCAAAGGCCAGCTATCCAAGCTCGGGTCGAGCTGTGCCAAATCCGCCACACCGAACAAGAATGCCTCACTTTGTTCCCAAGGTACACGAACCGCACGCCAAGCGTCGCAGGCATCCGCTAAATCATTCTTAGAACCAGACGCGATGAACTTGTCTACCGCATTTTTATAGGCGGTCATCTTTGTCAACATATCCTTATAGGTAGGCAAAGCTACCTCATCAACGAAAGTAGCGACAACCGCACTCATCTGATCTTCTGTTGGTTTTGCACCCGAATCCGCAGGAAGATTCTTAAAGTCATAAGTTACAACATCGGGGTCCTTGCCCGGATCATCGTTGTCTCCACAAGAAGTGAAGCTCAAAGCCACACCCATCAACATCATGGGTAATAAAAGTACTTTTTTCATATTCTTACATATATATTTGTTAATAGTCTATTATCTTGATAAGAACCAGCCGATATAAGCGATACCTACAGAAACCATATTCTGACTATTATAATCACCCTTACCTACAATACGGTGCGCATAATCCGCCTTTACGACCAGATTAGGCAACGCGTAATAGTTAAGGCCAGCCGTAATCACGCTCTTTTGAAGACGTCTATCCGCCAGTTTATTACTGCCTTTCTCCACGGATTGCATCGGATTATAATATTCGTAGCGAACGAAAGGATAAATTCTAGGGGCTTTCCGACTAAAGAAGGAACCTACATTATAGCCAACCTCAGCCGCATAACTGACAGTGGTCTCCGCCACGGTTGAATTAGGATATCCGGAAGCTGAAGATGAGTTATTGTTTACCTTCGTCAGAGCGTTGCTGTTGCCCAGATGGCCATAAACGATATTACCTCTGGCGATCAAATTATTGTTCGGACTTTTATATTGAGCGTCCGCCGTCACGATGGTAAGCGGATATTTCTCACCTTGGTTACGCAGCGGTTTGCTACTATTCTTAGAGGGTTGGTTATAATAAAAAGAAGCACCCACACGTAAGCCTTTAAATTTCTTCACTCCATTATAGTTGACACGAGCCACAAAGGCAGGATGCGTAAATTGAGTTTCCTCGAAAGCGCCTTGCGTACCTTTGCCAACCCAGTTCTCCATACGGAAACCTTGTGGGTCCAGACCGGAAACGACTTGTAACTCGTAATCGAAATTTCCTAAATCACCAAATAGAGCCACACCCGTCTCATGCCAAGTAGAAGGTAATATGGTAGTCTCTCCTTCCGGACGATATACACCAAAAAAGTTCAAGGGTTCATGATGTGCGTTGGTCAAGCCTACCGGTACGATCATATGTCCAAAACGGAAGTTTAAATGCTTGTTCATCAGATAAGAGATATGGAACTGCTCCAAGGCGACCTCGCCACCTTTCTCGATCTCGGTCTCATATTCTCCATTCTCCTCGTACCACTCCACTTCCCGTGCGGCGCCTGTTCCTCCATACTCAAACTCAATCTCGGAACTCAGTACCCATTTGGGAGAGAACTTATAATCAAAAGCTAAAATAAAACGAGGGATAGAGACAGTAGCCCGATTCATATGTGATGTACCTTGAGGTGTCACCCAATTCCAGTCATAATCCATATAACTGGCAGCCATCTCACCATATCCTCCAAAACGGAATTTAGAAAAACCGTCGGCATACATCTCCGATGCCTTTACGGTAGAGCTCATATTACTCTCTTGAGCATGTAGAGCGGTAAAGGAAAGTAATCCAATCGCTAATAAATTTGTTAACGTTCTCATTGCGTTTTATAATTTTTGGCAAAATTACAGGAGCTGAGAATTTGCTACAATCGCCCGAAGTAGGTAAAATGAGACCCTAATTACCTACTCATAGGTATCCCGGAAGAATATTTTCAAGACGCCATACCGAATAGGCCCCATTATTGACCCGCAAGACAACTTGATAGTTAATTTTGGAAAATACGGTTTTGTATTATTTCAGAGGTAAGCGTTAGTTATTACAAGCGAGAAGATCATTAAATGATTAACACTGTAGTGTCGGGAAGTTTTCCTCCATATTCTTTTGTTTTGCAACTAATATTAGTTACATTTGCAGAAAGAACAAGGATATGGGTTCTAAAGGAAAGTTGATCGAGCGTTTTTGTAAACTACCTAAAGATTTCACCTACGAGGAAACTTTAAAATTGCTTTCTTCTTATGGCTATAACGAGCATAATAAAGGTGCAACGTCAGGTTCTCGCGTGAGATTTAAAAATGAACAGACGGGACAATATATTGATATTCATAAACCGCATCCGGGTAGTATTATGAAGGAGTGGATGATGAAAGCGATATATCAGCATTTAAAAAGTAATGGTTTAATTAAATGAAATGATTCAATATGGACTATTTGGAATACAAAGGTTATAAAGGTTCTGTTGAGTACAGTAAGGCTGATAACTGTCTTTGCGGAAAGGTACTTGGTATGAGTAAAGATTTAATTCTTTATGAAGGTAATACTATCGATGAACTTCGTGCGGATTTTGAAGCCGGAGTAGAAAGCTATCTTGCCGGCTGTTTGGCTGATGGCGTGGAACCTCGTAAACCTTATAGCGGCACGTTAAATATCCGTATTTCACCAGAAATACATAGCCGAATCGCAGCATTGGCGCAAGAGGCGGGAACTACGATTAACGGGTATATAAAACAGGCTTTGGAGAATCAGTTGAAGCTTGCCCATTAAAAATAAAGGCATAGATAGATTTAGGCGTGATTCCACTTGGTTTCACGCCTTTTTTACGCCATATTTCACTGGCCATGAAGAAGAATATAGCAATTAATAGGTACGAACTCTCCTTTTTTACATATATATAGGTATTGCGCACCCTTATAGGCCGACGTATCTTTGCAATGTCAAAAAGAATGTAACACTATTAGTATATCGCAAACCAAAGCCTTCTGCTAATTTTATGTAAGCATATAAGATGATTAACACCGTAGTGTCGGGAAGTTTTTATTGGTTATTTCCGGCATCACATAAAAAGGGCCTCCCTGTGAAGAGAGGCTCTTTTTGTGTTCAGCTATCCGGCTCATTGATGATGTATTGATAGAGATCCGAGTCAAAACCGAGAGGGCCGAATCCCGAAATCTTCAACAAAGAATCGAGCCCTTTCTTCCTAGCGTAGCGCAATAGGTCCTCCATAGTTTCCAGTTCCAATTTTTGGAGGCATTTACGGATGTAGGGAGACAGGGTTAGGCTTGTGACCGGTAGGGAGATCCGTTTGGCTACGTCCAGTATTTTTGCCCCAGAGGTTATTTCCGTGAATATATACCGATCTTGCTTATCATCTATAAATGTGGATAGTTCGGCAAAGACCCAACTCCCAGTAAAGTCAGCCACACGCCCCCTTTATCTATATACAATAACATACCTCTACTACCTACGGCAGCATAGATAACACGTATAGTCGGTAAAGGGTTGCGGGGCCTTCTTTGTCCATTGGGAATTGTAAGAAAATTTTGCCGATTTTCAATCAATGGAACAAATATCACTCGCAACACGAGGCTCTTAACTTAAAAGCCTTTTCTTGTCGCAAATATACGTATTAATAATATTTCAACCTAAGATAATCCATATGTTTTTTAGTTTATCATTGTTTGATACCTATTATTTGCTTTGACTTATCCAGTCATGCAAATGTATAATATTTTATTTGATTTCTAACCCCTAATGCCTTACTTTTTTCGCCCAATTTTGTTTCCAGTTGTAGAGACGCAGCATGCTGCGTCTCATCCCCTCAAAATGGTAACTTAAAATAATACGCCAATAACCACCAAAGTCTGCGCCTTCACGAGACAATATACCCATAGAACGCAATTTTGCGATTTGTTTTTCTACAGCACGGGAACTTATACCTATTTTATAAGCCATAGCTTCGGCTGACATAGAAGGGTCGGAAATGACAAGGTCGATAATCTTCTGTGCTGTTCTACCTATATTTTTAGGCTTATCCGCAGTGTCTCCGAACTCACTCTCCGAACTTTTATGGGACTCTCCGAACCTTCTCTCCGAACTTTCTATATTTTCTCCGAACTTTTCTTCATTTACAAGAATGTTTGCTGGCATCCACTTGGGTAGGAAGTGAATCCCATGTCATGTGCATACCCTTCAATACCAATGAAAGAAGTTGTTGAGAATTACATTCTACACTTTCATTACCCACTCTTGTATAGGCAGTGCGTGTTCCGTCTTGGTAATAATAATATACAATAAGGTATACAAATGGCACAAATATATAAATCATTTAATATCAACACCTTAAAAACACGATTGTGATTTTTGAAAAACACGTACGTGTTTCTGTAAAAAGTCGTACATGTTTTTCGGGAAACACGTACGACTTTTTACAGCATTATACGATAAGGAACAAGAGCGTACATGAAAATATACGATAAGCCCCCCTTTTAACCAGAACCAAAAAGCATTTCTTCCTAAGCTCCATCTCATAGATATTTTAGTGTAGTTACCCTGATTCTGAAATAATTTGGTTATTTTTGTATATAATTAATGTCCATAGAACATGCCATGAATAAGAAATTGCAGATACACAACAAGAACATCTAAATAATAAACAACATGAAATCAACACTTATCGTAGGGATCGGTGCCTCGCTTCTTACAGCCGGTATCGCAAAAGCCCAACAGAGACAAGACATTACACCTAGAACGCCAAACGTATTATTCATCTATGCCGACGACCTCGGTTATGGAGACTTGGAATGCTACGACGGCACACAAGTGAAAACCCCGAATATCAACCGGCTCGCCAAGAACGGCATCCGCTTCACCAACGCTCACGCGACCGCCTCTACCAGTACGCCCTCCCGATATTCCATGCTAACCGGAGAGTACGCATGGCGCCGCCCGGGAACGGACATCGCCGCGGGAAACGCCGGAATGATCATACGACCGGAGCGTTATACGATAGCCGATATGTTCAAGAACGCAGGATACGCCACGGCCGCTATCGGCAAATGGCACTTGGGACTGGGGGATAAATCGGGCGAACAAGACTGGAACGCCCCACTCCCCACCGCCCTTGGCGATCTGGGATTTGATTATTCCTATATCATGGCGGCGACGGCAGACCGCGTACCCTGCGTATTCATCGAGAACGGGCAGGTGGCGAACTACGATCC
>OGGE01002250.1_pt1 | contig 9861 bp, 9 predicted proteins | sample 1571121 | NCBI WGS metagenome assembly OGGE01 (sample SAMEA2581959, study PRJEB24529) | metagenome | biome: Human gut stool | place: China | collected 2011
AATGAGAAGTTCTGTTTCGAGGGGTTTCTCCCTCAAAAGAAAGGAAGGCAGACCCGGCTAAAAGAATTGGCTTTGGAATACCGGACTATTATTTTTTATGAATCACCTTTCCGTCTGCTCAAGACCTTGACGCAATTCGCCGAGTTTTTCGGTACGGACCGCCAAGTATCAGTATCCCGGGAAATCTCCAAATTACACGAGGAAACCGTACGAGGCTCCTTAGAAGAAGTAATTCAGCATTTTACCGTGAACGAACCAAGGGGTGAGATTGTTATTGTATTAGCAGGCTTAAAAGATAAAAAGGACAAAGAGACAGAAAAAGATGTTTAACTTAACAAGCAAAAAGAACATGAAGAAAGTATTATTAGTATGTGTCTGCACAGCCATGCTGGCCTCTTGTGGCCAAAATTCAGCGGATTACAAGAAACTAAAGGCTGAGAACGATTCTCTACGTATCGAGAATACGAAGAACACGGATGAGCTTAATGATATGCTCTCCACCCTAAATGATATTGAATCTGATTTTCAATCTATACGTGATGCCGAGAATTATTTGACAATCCAACAACAAACCGGCGGTGAGCTAAATCAGTCACGCAGAGATCAAATCAAGCAGAACATGCAATTGATCAGCGAGACCTTGAAGAAGAACAAGGAGCAAATCAGCCAGTTGGAGGAGAAATTGAAGAAAAGCGGTATTCAATCTTCCGCATTACGAAAGACGATCGATCGTCTTTCCTCCGAGCTGGATCAAAAGGCAACGATGATTGTCGCTTTGCAAGAGGATTTGGCAAAGAAGAACGTACGTATCCAAGAATTGGACGAGATGGTAAGTTCCTTGAATGAGGATGTGGAAAGTCTGGCTACTACCGCAGCCGCTCAATCCGAGAAATTGAACGCTCAAGATAAAGCCCTTCACACGGCTTACTACTGTTTCGGTACTTCCAAGGAATTGAAGGAACAGAAGATCTTATCCGGTGGTGGCCTGTTCTCTAAATCTAAAGTATTGCAGAGTGGTTTCAACAAGGATTATTTCATCTCTATCGATATCCGTGAGGTAAAAGAAATTCCTTTGTTCGCAAGCAAGGCTAAACTAAAATCCAATCATCCGGAAGGATCTTATGAGTTCGTAGAGGATGAAGACGGAAACTTGACCTTGAAAATAAATGACGAGAAGGCTTTCTGGAGCCTAGGCAAGTATTTAGTGATCGAAGTTGGATAATGATTTATAAAAGTATATTTATCGATTTGGACGATACCCTTTGGGATACGTACCATAACAATAAAGAATGCCTTGAAGAGCTATATACCGATTACCACTTTAATCGGTATTATGCCTCCTTCGAGGCTTTCTTCGATATTTATATGCCTCATAATCTAGACTTATGGGCCAAGTACCGTTCGGGGGAAATAGACCGGCAAACCTTAATCTTGGATCGATTTCTCTACGTACTTCGTCCGTTAGGAATAGAGGATAAGAAAACCGTCTTATCGGTAAATAATGATTTCTTGCAACGCACGACCACCAAAACCCGATTAGTGCCTGGAGCCATTGAATTACTGGAATATCTCCGCCCTTCCTATCGGTTATTTATTTTATCCAATGGATTCCGTGAGGTACAATTCAAGAAACTTAGCAACGCAGGCTTGGCTCCTTATTTCGAACGGATGATCCTGTCCGAGGACGCTAATATACAAAAACCCCATAAAGGTATTTTCGACTTCGCCTTAAAGAACACGAACTCACGCCGATCCGAGAGCTTAATGATCGGGGATAGCTGGGAAGCTGATATCATTGGGGCTTACCAATCCAAGATCGACCAGATATGGTTGAATCCGGAAGGATTACCTGCCGATGGATTCACCCCGACCCATACAGTCCGCTCTCTGGAAGAGATCAAATCCATCCTATAAACAGACCTTTCTTACAATGCCCATTATAGCATGCTTACGATGGGCATTATAAGCTCCTTAGAATGGGCATCATAAAGATCTTACAATGCCTATTCTAAGAACAACATCTTAACAGCTTATAAATAAATCGATTACTTATCGGCAGTCACCAGATATTGACGAAAGCCCTCAGAGTATTCCGGATGATACCCGTCTCCTATCGAATCGGAACAAATAATAAAATATTCAAGACCCGGCACTTTAGCGCATAAGGACTTAGCCTCCTCCGAACCTAAGACCATAAACGCGGTAGCATACGCATCAGCGGTCATGGCATCCGGAGCGACGATCGTAGCGCTAAGGATATCCCGCTGTACAGGGCAACCTTCACGAGGGTCGATCGTATGGGCGTATTTACGTCCATCCTTTATATAAAAATTACGGTAATTACCTGATGTAGCCATTCCTAACGGTTTAGGGAAGCTAACGATCTGCTCGAGTTCTTGATTCATGCCGGCAGCGTCATCCGTAGGCTTCGTGATCCCTAAGCGCCAATCCATGCCCGAGGGATTCACGCCTTTCACACGCATCTCGCCACCAAACTCCACCAAATAATTACGGACCCCTTTCTTCTCCAGCATTTGGGCTATCATATCGCAAACCGTTCCATCCGCCAAAGAAGAAAAGTTCATCATCAAGCGAGGATCGTCCTTCACGATGCGATCCCCTTCTAAACGAACTTTCTGAAAACCGATAAACTGACGGACACTGTCGATATGGGCAGGCGTTACGCTATCCTTCCGACTGAAGCCAAACCCCCAAAGGTTGATCAACGGGGCGCAAGTCACGTCGTAGGCCCCATTTGTCTCGGCAGATACTTCCAGTGCCTTCTTAAAGACTTTTTGGAAGAGCGTATCTACTCGTATGTCACGGTTCTGGTTCACCTGACTGATTACCGAAGTAGAATCAAAAGCATTAAACAGGTGGTAGAAATATTTCAACTGCTCGTCAATCTCCTTATCCAATGGTTTAGTATGCTCAAACTTAATATGATAAGGTGTATGAAGCCTTCCGGATACCTCATAGTATTGGGGAGCCTGTTCACAACTTATCAACAAGATATTAACAAGTAAGCAAAGGATGGAGAATCGACTTTTCATATTAGAACTCTGATGTAAAATGGAACTTAATATCCGGAAAATCCTGTTGGGCCATCATCAATACATAGCCGGAATCCGCTAAATAAACATCACGGCCTTCCTTATCCAACGCCATATATTGCGCCTTACGTTTCTTGAAATTCTCCAATGCCTGTTGGTTATCACTCTCGATCCAACAAGCCTTATATAGGCTGATCGGCTCCCATTTACATTGAGCGGCATACTCATGCAACAGGCGGTATTGAATAACCTCAAACTGCAATTGTCCCACGGTACCGATAATCTTCCGGCCATTGAATTGATTGGTAAACAACTGGGCGACACCCTCGTCCATCAATTGCTCAATACCTTTGTTCAATTGCTTTGCCTTCATCGGATCGGCGTTCTCTATATATTTGAACATTTCGGGAGAGAAGCTCGGCAATCCCTTGAAATGCAATTCCTCTCCGGAAGTCAACGTATCCCCTATCTTAAAATTCCCGGTATCCGGCAAACCGATAATATCACCCGCGAACGCCTCATCCACCACTTCTTTCTTCTGAGCCATGAAAGCCGTCGGGCTACTGAAACGCATCATCTTACCGAAGCGTACATGCTTATAGTTCGCGTTACGCTCAAAACGACCGGAACAAATCTTCACAAAAGCGATACAACTGCGATGGTTCGGGTCCATATTCGCATGGATCTTGAAAATGAAGCCGGTGAAATTATCCTCATTCGGGTCTACCACACGCTCTACCGCATGGATCGGACGTGGCGAGGGAGCGATACGAATAAAGCAATCCAATAGCTCTTTCACACCGAAGTTATTCAGAGCGGAGCCAAAGAATACCGGAGCGATATCCCCATCCAAATACGTATTCACATCAAATTCGGGATAAACCCCCTCTATCAACTCTATATCCTCACGAAGCTTCGCGGCTTGCGTAGGATCAATATAAGTCTCGAGATCCGGACTAGTGATATCCTTGAATTCCACATTCTCCGTCACATATTGCTTACTCGGGGTATATAGGTTCAGTTTCTGCTCAAAAATATTGTATACGCCCCGGAAACGTTGTCCCATATCGATCGGCCAGCTCAATGGGCGTACCTTTATCTGTAATTCTTCTTCTATCTCATCCAGCAAATCAAAAGGATCTTTACCATCACGGTCCATCTTGTTGACAAAAACGATCACCGGAGTCTTACGCATACGGCAAACCTCCATCAACTTACGAGTCTGCGCCTCTACTCCCTTGGCGATATCGATTACGATAATAACGCTATCCACCGCCGTCAAGGTACGGAACGTATCCTCGGCGAAATCTTGGTGGCCCGGTGTATCCAAGATATTAATCTTATGATCGGAATAATCAAAAGCCATTACGGAGGTAGCTACGGAGATACCGCGTTGCTTCTCAATCTCCATCCAGTCGGACGTGGCAGTCTTCTTGATTTTATTAGACTTCACCGCTCCCGCTACATGGATAGCGCCACCAAATAACAATAATTTCTCGGTAAGTGTAGTCTTACCGGCATCCGGGTGGCTGATTATGGCAAACGTTCTTCTTCTTTCAATCTCTTCTGAATACTGGCTCATTCTATTTTATATGTATATATTGTTATCAGTTACACTTTGTTATTCATGCAGTAGGCCAAGCTAGTCTCCCAATGGGGAATCGTCAGTCCGTACGAGCTTTTTATCTTACCTTTATTCAATACGCTATAATGCGGCCGGCTGGCCGGTGTCGGATAATCCTTGGTCTCTATGGGTATCACCCGGTTATTCATACCTGCTATTTGCAAGATCTTTACCGTAAAATCATACCAGCTACACACCCCCTCGTCCGAGAAATGATAGATACCCGGTATAAATTTACCCGCCTCGGCACGTTCCAGCACGGTAAGCATAGCGACCGCTAAATCTCCGGCATAAGTAGGCGTACCCACTTGGTCGAATATGAAACGCAACTCATCCCGCTCCTTTCCCAAACGCAATACCGTCTTCATAAAATTGTTTCCATACTCGGAATACAACCAAGCCGTACGGATAATCACGGAATCCGGACACACCTCCATCAAGGCCTGCTCTCCCGCCAGTTTCGTACATCCATATACGGAAACAGGACAAGTCGCATCGCTTTCCAGATAAGGACGGCAACTCGTTCCATCGAACACATAATCGGTAGATACATGAATCACCTTCGCACCTACGGCATGAGCGGCCTCACCTAAGTTCCGTACCGCATCCCGGTTGATGCGCATACACAAATCCTCATGCTCCTCCGCTTTATCCACCGCCGTATAAGCGGCGCAATTCATGACATATTGAACATCATTTTCCAAGACATATTTCCGGACGGCCTCCTTGTCGCAAATATCCAACGTATCTATATCCGTAAAAAGAAAATTATAGCCGGGATACTGGCTGATACGAGCGTGGATAGAACTTCCCAATTGACCGTTCGCTCCGGTTACCAAAACTGTCTTCATGTCTATATCTATTATTAATCCTCTAGTTTAAGTTCCCCTTTCATATCTTCCCGATATTTCTCGGCGAGCAACGCCAAGAAGGAGCTGATTTGTTTAATACCCTCTAACGTCTCCGCACTCACCTCTTTCCCTTGCATACGCAAAAGCAGATAGCCATATACGGCAGCGAAACAAGTTTCCAGCTCCGGCAGATCCTCTCCACCCGATTTAGCCCGGAGCTGTACGATATAAGGAAGCGTCTTATAATAAGCCGCGCTATAAACCATCTCTTTCGGAGATTTCAAAAGACGGAGATGCAAATCGGTCAAAGTAATAATCACATTCTTGTTCAATTGGATATGACCTTTCTCCATCACCCCTTCGCTACGCATCATCTCGATCAATTCCTCGTACCATTGAGCGATTTCCTTCTTCACCTCCTCGGGCTGGTCGTAATGGGCGATCACCGTGCGGTTGATCGAATCCATATCGAACTTATTCGCCCGGATCAAGTCCTCAACCTGCCACATATAAAGCAGATATTCAGCGATATTCTCTTTTCTTTTTTGTCTAGCTATTATCATATCGGCAAAGATAAACTATATTCCGATAACGCTTGATAAAAATCCGCGTCTTTAACGCCTAACTGCCGGCAAGCCAAACGTGCAGCATTCAGATTGATCAAGAAATAGCGATTGGGAATCCGTACCGGATAGTCTCCGTAGCGAGTATGCAAAAAAGTCTGCCCGTCTTTCTCCACGACCGGATGTTCCTCAAAAGGGATAGCGGTGATATCGCTCCGGACGTCCCCTGCCAACTGACTGACAGTATCATCACCTCCAAAATAAATCAATTTCCCTTCCCGCTCAATAGAAACGGAGAAAGACTGATAAGTGGATAAATAAGCCTCCGGAGTCGCATGATCCGTCTCGGTAGACCAAGATAAATTCGTCAGGATGGCGATATGCGGACGATAGAATTCCAATTGGAAACGCTTGTCCAAGGCAGAGGTGATATGCTCATCTCCTTCGATCAAAGCGATACGTGCCTCATAACTCAAATGTACCCGATTCGGAAGCGAGTCCACCTTGCTAGTCAACGCATAGTCGAACGCCAACTTTTGCCGGCGCAACGCACAGACCATCATGGAAATAATTGTCTTCTTTCCACGACTACCCGCCACAACAACCCGAGTTTTCGACCGAGTCCGTTGAAATATAAATTCCGGAATAGATTGGATTAACATCCCCAATTCCTTCGCACGCAATAATTCCGGGTTATCTTGCTTTACTTTAGCACCCAAAACCACCGAGTGAATATCTTTTATTAATTTCTCCGGAAACCACCCATCCCCATAACAGGTACAGCCCGCGTTATGAAGTCTTCCTATCATCTCTTCAGTCAGACCACAACCGGAAGCGCTTACCTCATATCCTTTTTCTCGAAGTGCTAGGGCTAGATCTAAAACCAAAGGTTCGGTTACGGAGATCAAATGAACTTTTCGCATCGTTTTGATTTTAGCGCAAAAGTACGACTTTTATAAATACCTTCGGCACAAAGAAGTGAAAAATTAGATGCCCTCGATATGTTTAATGGTCGTAGTGTCTTCTTTTCGTGAAGCCTCGACCAGCCTTTCCTTCGAGATTATAACCGGAGTATGTATAAATTCCGGAACATTAAACGAGAACAGGGAGCATTCATAATAATCCGGAGATGCTTGCGGTAACAAGAAAGGTTTACCGCACTGCCCCCGCTCATTCACATGTACCAAATACGGGCGTGTGAAAAGCCCATCGTCCCGGCGGCTGGAAAAGACAAACCAACGACTATTGCCGCTCCAAGAATGATAGCTCTCTACATCCGGGCTATTCACTTCCGGCAAAGAATCGATTGCCCCGGTAGACAGATCCAGCATATTCAGATCCTTTTCCTAATGTGAAATAGAGAAATTGCCATAATCGGACACCGTATAAAGTAGCCGCTTCCCATCCGGGGAGACTCTCGGGAACTTAACACTCCGGCCCGCTTCCCTCGCATTATATAAGGTATCCACTTGGGTTCCAATCGAACCGTCTTCCGGATCAAAAGCGACTCGTAGCAGGTTATACCGGACATCCCGATAATTTTCCGGCATACAGACAGAATCCGCCGAACAGAACAGCAGATAGTTACCATCCGGAGTAAAAGTGGGAAAAGTCTCATAACACGCCATGGAAGCCAATAATGGCGAACTGAATACCCTCTCCTTCTCCGTGTCATAGATCAGCACGTCCGATTCCACGTCATATACCTCAATCCGATTCTCATCGGAAAGATGGAAGTCTTGGTGGGTCTCATTGGTAGAAAAAGCGACATACCGGCCGGATGGATGCCAATACGGATAAACGAACGAAGCCGGCTTACCGTCCCGTTCCAACGCAATCGTCTTTACCTGCCGATGATCAATCAAGTAAGTCCCATTATGAGAACCCCGCTGATGAAAAAGCATTTGTTCCCCTTGTCGCTCACAAAAGGCATGGCAGTTCATACAACTATTATTTGTCGATTGGTTATCAAGAATAGACTTTTCAACATAGTTTTCAACACATCGTTGATAAATCCCCATCTCGTTCCACATCCGATATCCGGGAAAAATACGGCGATACACCAAATAAGCGTCAACGGAATCTCTTGACACATAGATAGGGAAACTCATTTGTTTCCAATCACTTTGAGGTTCTCGAAAATAAACCGTCACATCTATTTGTTTTCCTTGTGCGTCCTGCGATAAGACCTTCCAATCCGTTTCCGGCAGGTTGAAAACACCATGATCGGCTGCGATTATCAACTCCCTATTCATAGTTTTCAACCGAGTTATCCCCTGTAGCTGTTGATCAACCAACTTGAAATTGGGAGGGGCCATATTGACCGGTACAGTAACTTCCCTGTAATCCGGAAACACGTCAGTTTCTCCTTGTTCCGCTTGCGCAGGAACTTCCGGTCTACAAGCCACAAGTCCCAAAAGACAACCTATAATCCAACAGATAGATAATCGCTTCATTGTTCTTCTCCTTTAAAGATCTTGAAATAGTAATAATACCAATAGGTATCTCCAAATTGTCGATACATCGAGGACACATCCACTTGGTTGGCAGATCGTCCCAAAACCTGCTTGAATTCCCGGTATCGATCTACGATCTCCGGCTGTATGGAATAGGAGGAAAGCGATATACTGTCTTTGTCCGCCAACAACAATCCGGCTTCTTGGAAATGCCGGGGTATCGGTTCCCCCTTCATGAAAGGTGTCTCTTCCAAGAACCGGCCAAATGCATCCAGCTTCTTACCCAACAAATAATAACATCCCCGGTATTCCCAACCGATCCGATGATCCGGAAGATTGTATCCACTCCATAAGGAATCGACAGGTACGGACAAACTCAGTCGATCTCTTTTCTCAACAGGCATATATTTGTCACTCAACTCCGGATCTTTATCCTTTAATTCCGGATGTACCAGATAGGTAGCATAACGGCAAGCCCAATCTTTATAGAATGGCATAGCGGCAAGCAAGTCCAAATATTTCTTGGCCAGCGCCACCTCACCCCTAATCAGACAAACTTGCACGAAACGTTGCATCATGCGGGCACTCCCTTTACGTTTGGCTTGCGTAAATCCGTCCATCGCAAAGCTTTCAGACAAAGAGACATCGCCAACAAGAAAATGAACATCGCTCAATAAACGATCCATGTAAAAGGTCTGATTCCAATCGGCACATAAGCTTTTCGTTCCTTTCTGATCGAAAGTAAACATCCGGTCGGCCAATTCTCCCTTATGGGCCAACGACATATTCAAATAGTTTAAGCTAACATAATTATAGATCTGCTTTCCCCGGTACTTATCAATAATGGCGTCCCATTGCCTCTCCCGGGCTAAGAAAGAGAGCTCGTCAAGCATCATGCGTTGCGCATGCCAAGGTTCCGGCAGGCAAAACCGGATGGATACCAGCGCCGTGATCAGACAAACAACAAGGGCTACCCGATCCATCCATTTACTCTTCTCGCCAATCACCGGAACAAAGCGAGCAAATAAAGCAACACCGACAATCGAAAGGGTAAAGAAAGTCCATACACGATACATATAATAATGAGGTAATCGCTGTATCTCCAGATAGGCTTCCGGCATCCATCCATCAGACAAAGGTACAGGAATCCCTAACCATCCGCTAAACAAATAGATAAAAAGCGCTGGGATCAAGCAGGCAGCGGCGGCCAATCTTTGCCGCGACGTTTTGTAGCGGAGTAAGGCTAACAGCGTATATAAGAAAGCGTAACAGACCGAAAGAAGCCCTGTCTGTCTTTCTTTATGAAGTGTAGAG
>OGGE01002264.1_pt1 | contig 9810 bp, 10 predicted proteins | sample 1571121 | NCBI WGS metagenome assembly OGGE01 (sample SAMEA2581959, study PRJEB24529) | metagenome | biome: Human gut stool | place: China | collected 2011
ATTGTGATGCCTCAAAAGAAACAAAACATTTCGGTGACAAACTTATTTCTCTTCACGAAAAAAGTATTCAGGATTTAAAAAAGTATTTGTAATCGTTAAGTTGTTGTGCTATGATTAATCTTGTTATTGATAGATTTTAATGTTCACGACCGATACGGATGCATTCATTTATTTCTATGAATGCATAAAGCAAGTAACGGTTCGTGGACTTTTTCTTTTTTATAAAGATTTTTATTGAAACACCTGTCATTAACAGTTACATGTATTTTTTATTTAAGAAAGTAGAGGTACCCAGATGAGTAATGGTACAGTAAAATGGTTTAACGCAGAAAAAGGTTATGGATTTATTTCACAGGAATCCGGAGATGATGTATTTGTTCATTTTTCTGCAATTCAGGGAAAAGGATTTAAGACTTTGGAAGAAGGACAGAGTGTAAGTTTCGAGATTGAAGAAGGACCTCGCGGAAAACAGGCATCTAATGTAACCAAGTTGTAATTTGAATGCGTTGTTCAATGCATATAAAAAAACGAAATAATAGGATAAAAGTTCTAAATCTTTTATCCTATTATTTCGTTTTTCTCATATACATGGACAGCTATTCAAACCACAACATGTGTGTATGTTAGACGGTGTTGAATTATAATTTTTTTATATATTCAAATAATTCCTGTCCACTTGTTACTTCTACGTCCGGAACGATATCTCCTTCTGGCATTGGGCGGTTTCTGTGGTTGAACCAGATGACATGCCAGCCAGAATTCTTGGCTCCTACGACATCTATTTCAAAGGTGTCTCCGATAAACCATGTTTCCTCTGGATCAAGCTTCATTTCTTTTTGAACAGTATGGAATGCTTTGACATCTGGTTTTGCAGCTCCGATGCTGTCTGAGATGAACATTGTTTTAGGGTTGAACCAGTGGTCTGATCCTAATGTCTCTAATTTCTTTCCCTGATTCTTTGTTGTTCCATTCGTTAAAATTCCAATTCTGTAATTTTCTTTGCAATGATCAAGGATCTGTTTTGTAATTTCTGGTACCTGAATATGCTTTTGGTAATAACGGTATCGTTCTTCGAATTGTTTTGCCTCTTCTTTGCTGACTTCTACTCCAACATCTGCATATGTTTTCTGGACACGATATGCAAATTCTTCGTCTTCAGAGATTCTTCCTTCTCTTGACATACAGAATGCTTCATCACTGTAAGTTCTTGATGCTTCAAATAATTCCTCACAGTCTGCATCTGTGCGGGCTGCCATCAGTTCTTTGTGGGCTTTTTCAAATGGTTCCATTAAATTATATAATGTATCATCTACATCAAAAATAATATTCTTCATCTTAGATCAATCCTAACTTCTTAAGTGCCATTGTAATTCCTTCTTCTTTGACAGTTCCTGTCACCATAGATGCGACTTCTCCTACTTTCTCACTATGACGTCCCATCGCGATTCCTGTTCCAACTGCCTGCATCATTTCTACATCGTTATCTGCATCTCCAAATGTAACAATATCTTTAATATCAATATGATGTAATTTTAATATTTCTTTAAGTCCTGCAGTTTTTGATATTCTTGGATCCATATATTCGTATAATACACTCGCTGTTTTAAGTGATGATGATTTATAATCATCACTATGGAATGTTTTAGATCTTTCAATGATATGATCCATATATTCAGGTTTACAAATAATAATAAGTTTAGCTTTAGGTGATGTTAAATATTCATCATAATTAACAACCTTATAAGGAACTCTATCCCCTTTAGAAAGATCTTGAATATATTCATCATCCTTTGGTGAATAAAAGATACCATCTTCAGGAATCGCAAAATTACAATCCATATCTTCATAATGCTTTACAATTTCTTTAATCAACTCTCCATCTAATGGATATTGAGCCTTAGAAATATCAAACGTATAATCATAAATTTCCGCTCCACCAGTACCAACAATCATATCTACCAAACCTTCAATACCCCAAGTATCAAGTAATGTTTGAATACTATTAACATCTCTACCTGTTGATAAACCAAAAAGAATTCCTTTTTCTCTAGACTTTTTAATCATTTCAACTGTCTTCTTTGTAACTACACCTTCACTTGAAAGAAGTGTTCCATCTATATCACACATAATTGCTTTTACGTTCATAAAAATACCTCCTACTCGAATCATAAATAATCTGCATATTTGAAACAATTAGGGTATAAAAAAAAGAATTTTTTTCTCAAAAATTCTCATTTCTTATCTATTATTTAGAATTATTTTCTCATTATTTAATAGTTCCTTCTACAATATTATTATAATAAGCTAATTTCTTTTCAATATTCTCTTGATAATCTAATTTAAAATAACATGTATATAAAACATCTAAAATATAAAGAATAGAAAGTCGTGTTGAAAAAGATGAAATCTTTTTATAATGATTTTCATAAGGTGATATATAGAGTTGATAATCTGGATCAAAATCTTTAAATGTATAGTCATACGATGAAATTAAAACGATTGGTGTTTTTACCTTATGCAATATACGAGGTAAAATATCAGATAATATACCTCTTCCTCCAAAAGTAATAATGATTGCTAGATGATTTTCATCACTACTTGCTGCTATAAGTCTTTGTTGGTATTCATCAATAGGAACATTTACTTGTTTACCTATTTCTTGCATTTGAAATTGAAAATTCAAAGCAAAATTAATATTTCCTGCAGAAGTATACACATCTATGATTTGTGCTTTTTTCATTGCTGATGCAATAAGACGTAATTGGTCTAGACTAAAAAGATTAGCTGTTAGATTAAGGGTTTGTTCATAATCTTCTTTGATTTTTTGAATAATTTCATAATGTGTTTGAAATTGATTAACAGGAAAATCAAAGTTAAAATCTTCATTACTTTTTCTATAATCATCTAAAGAACTAGTTATTTTTATTTTTAAATCAGAAAATCCTGATAGTCCTAATTTATCACATAAACGATAAACTGTTGCTGTTGAAACAAAACAAACTTTTCCAAGATCTTTTGACGACATTTTTAAAACATCTTCAGGATGTTTTAAGATATAATCTGCCAAGATTCTTTCATTTTTTGATAAGTCTTTGTTTTCTTTTAAATTTATAAATAGATTCATACCATCACCATCCTTATTTTAATGCATTTATACCCATAAATGCATTTTTTTCATATACTAAAAAAATTTCAATTTTCCAAAATAAAAGTGCCTACACTTGGTAGACACCTTCTCTTTTACTCAAATTCATTAGTTCTAGCAACTTCTCTAATCCATGAAGCTGATTTCTTTTCTTTACGTTTATAACCATCATCTAAACATACACGAACAAATCCATATCTGTTTTTAAAAGCATTACACCATGACCAGTTATCAATAACACCCCAATAATGATACCCTAAACAATTAGCTCCATCTTCAATTGCTTTTGCAATCCATTCTAAATGATCTCTAACAAATTCAATACGATAATCGTCTTGAACAGTTCCATTTTCATCCATATATTTTTCTTCACCTTCAACACCCATTCCATTTTCAGAAATAAAGAAAGGTAAATCTGGACATTCTTTTTTAATTTTCATACCAAAATCATAAATACCTTTTGGATAAATTTCCCATCCACGATAAACATTCATTTTTCTTTCAGGCCAAATATATGGTTTAGAAATACATGGTAAACCATTTTCATCAAATTTACTATCAGGCGCTTGTACACGTGTTGGTTGATAATAGTTAAATCCTAACCAATCTACTTTACCTTGAGCTAAGATAGCTTCATCACCAGGACGACGATTGATTTCTACTTTCCAATCATTTTCTACTGTATCTAAAACATCTTGTGGTAAATGTCCATGAGCAACGACATCTAACCACCATCTGTTGTGTAATCCATCTGTCATACGTACTGCTTCTAAATCTTCAGGAGTTGGATTTTCTTTTGTATATGGTGGTGCAAAACAGTTGATCATACCGATTTTTGCACCTTCACAAAGTTTTCCTTCTGCTTTTAATTTTCTAAAGTTTGCGACAGCTAAACAATGCGCTAAAGTAATATTATATTGTACATTGATTGATTGTTTGAAATCTTTTTGATATGGATACCAAACACCATGTAAGAATTGTTGTTCTGGTTCTACAATAGGTTCATTGAAAGTAAACCAATATTTTACTTTATCTCCAAATTCTTCCATTGCAATCTTTACAAAGTTCGCATAAGCTTCAACAACTTCTCTATTTTGCCATCCACCACGTTTAACTAAATATTCAGGCATATCAAAGTGATACATATTCATAAAAATATCAATACCATTTTCATTTGCACAATCAATTAATTTATGATACCAAGCGGCACCTTCTGGATTTAATTTACCATCTTGATCTAATAAACGAGTCCATTGCATAGAAGTTCTAAATGATTTAAAGTTTAAACTTTTTAATAATTTAATATCTTCTTCATATTTATGGTACATATCATTTCCAACATATGATCCCACATTATTAAAGAAAGCATTAATTTCTTGATCAGAATACATATCCCAATAAGAACGTAATCTTCCTCCTACATTCCAAGCTCCTTCTGTTTGTGGTCCTGACATAGCAGCACCAAAAAAGAAATCTTTAGGTAATTTAATCGTCATCTTTTCTTCCTCCATTATTTTCATGATTATTATACTGTCATTATATCATGAAACTAGAGTTGTTAGAGGAAATGTATTCTATTTTCTTACCTATTTCTTTTTCTTTATAATCATGTAAATAAAATACAAAAATGCCCTTATTTAGGACATTTGTTTAATTTGTTTCATCATTTTAGATAGATTAATCGGAACATGTTCCTCTTTTAATAAATTGTGTATTTTCTCAATAGAAATATGTTCACGTAAATGAATAATTTTTTCTATTATTTCTTTAGATAAAGGTTGATATTCAATTATTTGATCAACCTTATCAAACAATTCATGCCTTAAATACTTAGTTTGTCTATTCTTTTTAAATCCCATACAACAACGTGACGTACCTGTTTGACTCATTATAAAAACAACATTTTCAAAACTAATCTTTCTTTTAGCTTGATCTTCATAATAACCATCATCAAAGATTTGTGAAAATAAATGAATAATTTCTTCACAAGCTTGATCAATATGATCTAATAATAAAACAGTATGTGGATAACTTTGTAAAGTTGATAAAAGAAGACTTGGTTGTTCATGATATGTTTCTAGAAGTTTATAAAGGGAATGGCTTTCTTGATATTGATTCATATCTAATTTTAAATAATGATAATTTAGATATTTAGCTAAGGATTTAGCCGTTAATGTTTTACCACAACTTGTTGGTCCATAAATAAAAAAGGAGATAGGTAATTGTTTATGTTGAAATGTTTCAATCATCTGATGAATTCCTTTTTCTTGACCTAAAATATCTTTATTTAATTGTTTTTCTAATTTTTGGTAATCCATTTGATGATGAATTGTAATATTTAAATACTTTTCAATTGTTTCTACAATTCTATTCTTTGTAAGTTCTTTTTCATGATAAAATTTAGCTTTAACACATGATAAATCTAAGATATCAATCGCTTTATCAGGATAAGTTCTATTTTTAATATGACAATCTACTAATTCTATTAATTCTTTTAAAAGTACATTATCTATTTTAATTTGATGATAACTTTCATAATAACCTTTAATTCCTTTTAATATCTCTAATGTTTCCTCTTTTGTATTTTCTTTTAAAGTGACAATAGAAAACCTTCTATTCATTGCATGATCTTTTTCAAAATGTTTATAATATTCATCAATAGTTGTAGCACCAATAACCGTCATATCTTTTCTAGCAAGATAAGGCTTTAAAATATTAGAAGCATCAATTGCCCCTTCAGCTCCACCAGCCCCAATGACATTATGAATTTCATCAATAAAAATAATCACATTATCCAAGTCTTTTACTTTATCAATAATCTTTTTAAACTTCTCTTCAAATTCACCACGATACTTTGTACCCGCAACCAGTGAAGATAAAGAAAGTTCATAAATAATCTTATTCTTTAAAGAATCTACAACTTTACCTTGATTAATTAACATCGCAAGTTTTTCTACTAATGCTGATTTACCTACCCCTGCTTCTCCAATAATTAAAACATTATTTTTTTCTTTTTTAGATAAAATAGTACATACTTGATCAATTTCATTTTCTCTACCAATAATTTTATATTTTTTAGTCTTCACTTTTTTATTAATATTGACAAGTGTTGGTATTTGATCCAATGGTGTTTCAAAAGCAGATTTTTCCTGCAACAAATAAACAACTTCTTCTACATCTACATGATATTTTTGTAATATTTCATAAGCAACTGATTCTTTTTCTTTTAATAAAGAAATAATTAAGATATTTAAAGTCACTTGATCTTGATTTTTATCTTTAGCGTATTCAATACTTCTCTCTAATATTCTTTTTACACTTTGCCTATATTCCATATAAAAAGGTTGATCATCATTTGTGCCAAACAACCTTTTTATATCTTCTTCTACAACTGCATCATTGACATCATATTTTTGCAATAATCTTTTTAATTGATTATCATGAATCTTTAATAACGAAAGCAATAAATGTTCACTTCCAACATTTTGATGACCAAAATCAAAAGATAAACTTTCAGCTACCACAATCGCCTTTTGTGCTTGTTCATCAAATTCTCTCAACAATGACTTCACCTCTTTCCTTATAATAGTATGTACAAACTGAATAATTATTAGTACACACCATTAAGAAAACATCTTAATCAACCAAGATTTCTTTTTAATTTCTTTACTTGATGTACAATAAGAAACTTGTAACTTTCCTTCTAAAGATTTACCTTTACCTTCACCTAATACAATCGTATAAAGACCATTATAATATTTTGCATTAAAATCATCTTGATGATCTGCTAAAACTTGATAAACATCATCAACACCTTTGACCCATTTTTTATAATTTAAAAGAAGTTGATCTTTTACTTTGTACATTTCATCAATATCTTCTTGTCGATAAGAAGAACCAATGATCTTATATCTTGGTGTTTCATTTACTGCACAAACAGTTGTTAAATTCATCATAATTAAAAGAAAAATAATGATTTTTTTCATAAACTTCACCTCAAGTTCATTATGTTCGTTTATAATAAAAATAAACATAAGGAGTGAACTTTTATGAGTCGTATCATGCAAAAAGAAATAAAAAGTGAAATGAATGATTTTTTCTTTGCGAAAGATCATTTAGATTTTTATCATGAATATGTCAACGTTGAACAAAAGTATTTAGCAGGTATTAAGGAAGTAAGAACAAAATTAGAAATTTTAGATGATGAATTTCATCATCGTTTTGATCATAATCCTATTCATCATATGGAATGGCGTTTAAAATCTCCCCATAGTGTTGTTGAAAAAATGAAAAGAAGAAATCTTCCTGTAGAAGTTTCATCAATCAAAGGAAATATTGAAGATATTGCGGGAATACGTGTCATTTGTCATTATATCAAAGATATTTATCGTATGTCTGATCTTTTATTAAGACAAGATGATATTCATTTATTAAAGATTAAAGATTATATTAAAAATCCTAAAGAAAATGGTTATCGTAGTTTACATCTTGTTGTAGAAGTTCCTGTTTATTTAGCGAATGAAAAAGTAATGGTTCCCGTAGAAATACAAATTCGTACTATTGCGATGGATTTTTGGGCAACATTAGAACATCATTTACGTTATAAAAATGATAAAGAAATTTCTGATGATATTCGTAATCGTTTATCAGATTGTGCTAAAAGCATTACAGATATTGATTATGAAATGGAAGATATACATAATGAAGTCTTTGGTCATCATAAAATCTAAAAGCTAACGCAAAACCGTTAGCTTTTATCATATAATTATTTAATTAAAACAATAACGAATTCCTGCTCCTTTACTTCTTTCTACCTTTATCATATCATTTTCATCAATATCATCATGTCAAAAAAAATCGACCTCTTTATAGTGGACTATCTGTCCAATGACAACCTTTATATACCATGCTACTATCATTTAAAGAAACAAAAGGAAAGGATGGTATTTTTATGGTTGATTTGATTGAAAAAAATGAAGTTGTGCAGTTCAAAGATGGAAATTTTGTATTAGATGTAAATGTCTCTTCTAATGGTGAAACAGTATGGTTAACCTTAGATCAAATGAGTAAGCTTTTTAACAAAAATAAGTCTACTATTTCTAGACACATAGCTAATATTTTTAATGAAAAAGAATTAGACGAAAAGAGTTCTGTTGCAAAAAATGCAACTCAACTAAAAAGATATGACCCTCGTACTAAGAAAGACAGAATCGCTGTAGTCGATGTTAATTATTACAATTTAGATGTTATTATCTCTGTAGGTTATAGAGTTAAATCTAAACAAGGCATTCTTTTTAGAAAATGGGCTAATAGTATATTAAAAGAATATCTTTTAAAAGGTTATGCTGTTAATGATCGTCATTTTCAAGATATTGATTATGTAACAACAATGCTTGATCAATATAGAAATGCAGGTGGACAATTACCGAGTAGTATTTCTATGTTAGAATTTTTAAAAGCTTATCAAAGAGGCTTTAAGATTCTTGATGATTATGATCATCATCATTTAGAGATTCCTATTGGTCAAAAAGGTACTTATGTTCTTCAATATGATGAATGCATAAATCTTATACATAATACGATGTTTGAAAATAGAGGAGATTTATTTTCTATTGAAAGAGATGATTCTTTTAAAAGTAGTATTTCAACGATTTATCAAAGTTTTGGAGAGAATGATTTATATCCAACTTTAGAAGATAAAGCAAGTGCTTTACTGTATTTTATTGTTAAAAATCATAGTTTTATTGATGGTAATAAAAGAATTGGAGCAACTATTTTTCTTTACTTCTTAAATCAGAACAATGCTCTTTATAAAAATGGTAAAGAAAGAATTAATAATGATGCACTTGCTACCCTTACTATCCTTGTCGCAAGTTCTAGACCTGAAGATAAAGAAATTATGATACAACTTATCAAAACTATTATTAAATAAAAAAAATAAGGAATCTTCAGATTCCTTATTCAATATAGATAGTAGAACTATTTTCTACTTGTTTCATATCTGCTTTTGGAACAGATAAACGAAGAACGCCACCTTCATATTTAGCTTTGATATCTTCTTTTGGGATATCTCCTAAATAGAAGCTTCTTGACATATTTCCAACATATCTTTCTTGACGGATATAATGTCCTTGTTCATCCTTTTCATCTTTATCCAATCCCTTACTTGTTGAGATTGTTAAATAACCATTTTCATAATTGATATTGATATCTTCTTTTTTAAAGCCAGGAAGATCAATATCTACTTCATAGGTGTTATCTGTTTCCCTTACATCTGTTTTCATCATATTTCTTCCATGTTTTCCATATAATGGATTTTTCTTTCCAAAGAAATCTTTATCCATTTCATCAAAGAAATCATCAAATAAATTTTCTGTAAATAGACTAGGCATCATCATAAGTCATTACCCCTTTCAATCTTGATACTTAGTTTTGCATCGTTGTTTCAAGCGGTGTTAACTTTGAAACTAGGTTTCTTTTTTTTATCTCTTTCCTAATTTCTAAATACATTATAGTTCTTACTTTTAGCACTGTCAAGTACAGAGTGCTAATTTTTGTGAAAATTTTTTTAAGCCCTGATTTTACGGGCTTCACAGGAATTTTTCACTTGCTTTCGCACTCAATTTTCTTGATTTGACCACATTTTTACGACAAATTCTTGGAAA
>OGGE01002265.1_pt1 | contig 9809 bp, 10 predicted proteins | sample 1571121 | NCBI WGS metagenome assembly OGGE01 (sample SAMEA2581959, study PRJEB24529) | metagenome | biome: Human gut stool | place: China | collected 2011
AAAAGCCGTCCGGGAAAACTCCCGGGCGGCTCTTCTCTACACGTAACTTACATCAAATTAAATCAATATCTCTTACCAACGGTTTCCCAGTCGATAATCCCCCACAATGCGTTCAAATGATCCGCACGGCGGTTCTGGTAATCCAGATAGTAAGAATGCTCCCATACATCGAATCCCATGATCGGAGTCAATCCCTTAACGACCGGGTTACTACCGTTGGGTTCTTTGGTAATTGAAAGTTTGCCGTCTTTATCTTTAGCCAACCATACCCATCCTGAGCCGAACAAGCCTGTACCGGCAGCCACGAACTCTTTCTGGAAGTTCTCGAACGATCCCCACGTAGACTTGATGGCCTCGGCTAGCTTACCCGTAGGCTCGCCACCTCCGTTCGGGGAGAATTGGGTAAAATATAGATTGTGATTCAATACTTGGCCGGCATTGTTGAAAATGGCTCCGTCAGACTCACGAACGATCTGCTCCAGCGGAGCGTTCTCGAATTTCGTGCCCTCAATCAGCTTATTAAGGGTATTTACATAGTTCAATAAATGTTTTCCGTAATGGAAATCAATTGTTTGTTTGCTGATAACTGGTTCTAAACCGTCGTTTGCGTACGGTAACTGGATTAACTCGAATTTCATAACTTCTTCTTTTTTATCTGTTATTTGACTATTTGTGATCATTAATAATAAACTTAAACATAATGTAAGCATTGTCTTCTAGTTTTTTATGTTGATTTACTATATAAACAGAGCTGAGGGGATGAAAGTTCTGGGTTCGGTGATGATTTTTTAGTGAAAATATGTTTGCGGCTAAAGTTTTATAGGGAAAACTATGCGTTATATATCGCGAAAGTTTCTATTTTTGTGCGCTCTTAAGCTTTTATTAATTAGTAAAACATATTTGTAGATGGTAAAGAAAGTTGGGAATTTAATTCCAAACACCTTTTTTATTACAAAAGGAAGTGGCGAATCAGACTTGGAGAAACACGCTGGTTCTTACCACATGGCTCTTTATGACGCCGGTATCTCTGATTTCAATATCATGACGTATTCGTCAGTGATACCCGCTACGGCACATCTGGCAACCATGGATGAACTAGACCTTCCTCCATTTGGTTCGGAAATGAAAACGATCATGGCTGTATCCCATGGATATCAGGATGAGTTCGTGTCTGCTGGTGTGGTTTACGCATGGATGTATAAGGATGAGAACTTTGATGAGAAGGTTGGCGGTCTGGTGTGTGAGGTCAGCGGACGTTACCGTATCGAGGAGCTTGAGTCTCGTCTGATCCGTGTTATCAACGATCTTCATCAGAAGACGTATGGGAAGTACTATCTTGGAGAGCTTAACTTTATCACCGAGGGAATTACGATCGAGAAACGCTATGGAACGGCGTTGGCCGCCCTTTGCTTCGTGGATTTCCTTCAACCGGAGATCGAGGAATAAGTCGTGTTGAGTATTTTTTGTGATATTTATAGAGCCGGTTCCTTTCAAGAGCCGGCTTTTTTGTTAACTTTGAGCAACAAAAAACATATAAATATTGTTTTCGTGATATGAAAAAGATAATTAATCCGTGGGAAGGGCTGGACGGTTATATGTGTTTCGGTTGCGCTCCGAACAATCCGCTGGGGCTGCATATGGAGTTTTTTGAGGATGGTGACGATATCGTGGCGTTCTGGAAGCCTCAAGGTACTTACCAAGGATGGCTGCGTACGTTGCACGGAGGTATACAGACTACGCTGATGGATGAGTTGGCCGGCTGGGTGGTCTTGCGGAAGTTGCAGACCTCCGGGGTGACTTCACGCCTCGACGCCAAGTTTATGAAGAGTATCTCTACGGACGAGCCCCAGCTGACGATACGGGGACGGATGACAGACCGGAAACGGAACGCCATCTTCATAGAGACCGAGATCTATAACTCGGCGAATGAGTTGTGTACCCGTGCCGAGATGGTTTATTTCATCACCCCGCAAGAACGTGCGATGGAGGAGTTTGGTTTTTGCGGGTGTAAGACTGAGGATGAACATTAGTATAAATAAAAAGAAAAGTTAGGTTATTATGAAGTATGTTGGGGCTCACGTGAGTGCGGTCGGTGGGGTTGAGAATGCCCCCGTTAATGCCCATGAGATCGGTGCGAAGGCTTTTGCCCTTTTCACCCGGAATCAGAGGCAATGGAAGTCGCAGCCGTTGAAGGCGGACAGTATCCATTTATTTAAGGAGCGGTGTGAAGCGTACGGTTACGATCCGGGATGTATCTTGCCGCACGATAGCTATTTGATCAATCTGGGGAACCCGGACGCCGAGGGATTGCAGAAATCCCGTGACGCTTTTCTGGACGAGATGACACGCTGCGAGCAACTGGGACTGAAAATGCTGAATTTCCATCCCGGAAGCCATTTGGGGAAGATGGAGGTGGATACCTGCCTGTCTCGCATCGCCGAGTCGATCAATATCACGTTGGCTCAGACGAGTGGCGTATGTGCCGTGATAGAGAATACGGCGGGGCAAGGCTCGAACTTGGGATATACCTTCGAGCAGATCGCCTATATTATAAACGAGGTAGAGGATAAGAGCCGGGTGGGAGTATGCCTCGATACGGCGCACACGCTTGCCGCCGGTTACGATATAAAGACACCGGAGGGATTTGCCGAGACATTCCGTCATTTCGACGAGGTGGTCGGTTTTTCTGATTTAAGGGGTATGCACTTGAACGATTCTAAAAAGGAGCTGGGATCACGTGTGGACCGGCACGAGAGTATCGGTAAAGGCTTGATGGGCCTTGATACCTTCCGCATGATCATGGCGGACCCCCGTTTCGACAATATGCCCTTAATCCTAGAGACCCCGGACGAGGCGCTTTGGCCGGAGGAGATACAGCTTCTATATAAACAATTAAAATCTTGATTATATGTTCATTTTAATGCCTGTCATTTTTGTCTTAGGAATCCTCGCTATTGCCTTGGAGGATAAGATCAAAATAAATAAAGCGGCCATAGCGTTGTTCATGGCTATCTCTATGTGGATGATATTGATGTTCGATGCCTACAATATTTTCGTCGAACGCTCTAGTACGATCTTTCAAGAGTTCTTGACCCAGAACCCGGAGATGGCCAGCTTGCCCCCGCATGAGCAATTTATTAATTTTATATCGAACCGTGCGATTGTTTATCATTTAGGAAACGTCTCCGAGACGCTTTTCTTCGTGATGTGTTCCATGTTGATCGTGGATATCGTGGATAAGCATGGTGGTTTTAGGGCCGTGACCGGGTATATCCGTACGCCGAATAAACGTAAGCTGTTGTGGTATATAAGTTTCGCTACTTTTTTCTTCTCCGCCTTGTTGGATAACTTGGCAGCCGCTATCGTGATCATGGCGGTGTTGCGTAAGCTGGTACCGGATCGTACGGATCGTTTGAAATATGCCTGTATGGTGATTATAGCGGCGAACGCCGGTGGCTCATGGTCGCCGATTGGTGATGTGACGACCATCTTGCTTTGGGTCGGAAAGAATATCTCGGCGATGCACCAGATCTCTCACGTATTTATCCCTGCTTTGGTTAATATGTTGGTGCCGTTGACGATCGCCCATTTCTGGTTGTTCAAGAAAGGATCTACCTTGCGTGTGTTGAGCGAGGAGGAGCAAGGCGACGAGTACATACCAGAGATACCGAACCGCTCACGTCGGATGATCTTTGTGATCGGCGTGCTTTCCTTGGCGTTGGTGCCTGTCTTCCAGATGGTGACGAACTTGCCGCCGTTCTTGGGCGTCTTGCTGGGATTGGTGATCCTTTGGTTCTATACGGATTTGATGTATAGCAAGCTGCATATGCATGAGTCCCAGAAACTCCGTATTTCCCAATTGTTGCCGAATATCGATTTGGCTACGATCTTCTTTTTCTTGGGTATCTTGATGGCCGTGGGAGCGTTGGAGACCTCCGGGCAGTTGGGCATCATGTCCGCTTTCTTGGATAAGCATGTGCATGAGCCGTATCTGATCAGCTTCGTGATCGGCGCCTTGTCCTCCTGCGTGGATAACGTAGCCTTGGTAGCTGCTACGATGGGTATGTACCCGATCGTGGAGCAGGCGGCCGACTTATCGCCTTATGCTCAGTTCTTCGTATCGGATGGTGGTTTCTGGACCTTCTTGGCTTATTGCGCCGTGACGGGTGGTAGCATCTTGATCATCGGATCGGCCACGGGCGTTACGGTAATGGGATTGGAGAAGATCGATTTTATGTATTATACGAAACGGTTCTCTATCTTGGCGTTGATCGGCTATTGTTGCGGCGCCGGTGTATATATGCTTTTATTTGCTTAAAACTTTATTTATATGAAGAAGAGTTGGATTTTATTAACCGCTTGCGCCGCCCTGTTATCCGGGGTGGAGGCTATCGCCTGTACCGGTTTGCTGGTGGGCAAGAAGGCTTCGACAGACGGTTCGGTAATGATTAGTTATGCGGCGGACTCGCATTCCCTGTATGGGGAGATGTATCGTTGGCCCGCCGCTACATGGCCGAAGGGCGCCATGTTGGAAGTGAAGGAATGGGATACGGGGAAACCGCTGGGCAAGATCGCCCAAGTGGAGAAGACCTATTCCGTAGTGGGTAACATGAACGAGCATCAGGTGGCTATCACGGAGAGTACGTTCGGCGGACGCCATGAATTGGTGGATACGACGGGTATCATGGATTACGGTAGCTTGATCTACATCGCTTTGCAACGTTCCAAGTCGGCCCGTGAGGCGATTAAGGTCATGACGGACTTAGTAAAGGAATATGGCTATTACAGCAGTGGCGAGACGTTCTCTATCGCCGATAAGAACGAGGCTTGGGTGATGGAGATGATCGGTAAGGGACCGGGTAACAAAGGTGCCGTTTGGGTAGCGATCCGCATCCCGGACGATTGTATCTCGGCGCATGCCAACCAGTCCCGTATCCAGCAGATACCGTTTGACGATAAGGTGAATTGCATATACTCGCCGGATGTGGTTTCTTTCGCCCGTGAGAAAGGATATTTCAAGGGAAAGGACGCTGATTTCAGTTTCGCCAAGGCTTATTGCCCGTATGATTTCAGTGCCTTGCGTGGATGCGAGGCTCGTGTATGGTCTTTCTTCCGTAAATATGATACCACGATGGATCAGTATACGGATTTTATCAAGGGTGATCCTTCCAAGGAGCCGATGCCTCTGTATGTGAAGCCGAATCGTAAGCTTTCCGTTCAAGACGTACAGAATGGCATGCGCGACCATTACGAGGGAACGGATCTGGATATGACGAAAGATGCCGGTGCCGGCTCGTATAAGGTTCCTTACCGCTGGCGGCCGATGACGTTCGAGGTAGACGGGCAGGAATATACGAATGAACGTGCCATAGCGACGCAACAAACGGGCTTCGTGATTGTTCCACAAATGCGTAACTGGTTGCCGGACGCTATCGGTGGTATCTTGTGGTTTGCCGTGGACGACGCTGATATGGCAGTCTTCACTCCTGTATATGCGTCGGTAACGGATGTTCCGGAGTGCTATCGGGTGGGAAACGGCGATTTGCTGAACTTCTCTTGGACTTCCGCTTTCTGGATTCATAACTGGGTGGCTAATATGGCTTACCACAAATATAGCTTCATGATTCAGGATATCCGTAAGGTACAGCAGGAGTTGGAGAATGGTTATCAAGAGACCGTACCGGCTATCGATAAGGCGGCTCAGGAGTTGTATGCCAAGGACCCGGCGGAGGCTGTCAAGTTCTTAACGTGGTATAGCACGACTAATTCAGACTCCGCTACCGCCCGCTGGAAGCAATTGGGTGAGTATTTGCTGGTAAAATACATCGATGGAAACGTGAAGAAAGAGGTGAACGGACAGTTCAAGCGTAATCCGTACGGCCAGCCCGCGTCTCCCGATTTTCCCGGATATGACGAGGACTATTACCGTAGCATCGTGAAGAGTGCCGGCGATCGACTGAAAGTAAAATAAATACCAATAATAATCTAATGTTGAACTAAACGAAAGAAAGCGTATGAAAAAGTTTGTAATGATGCTGATGTTAGCAGTCTTTAGTCTGGGAGCTTATGCGCAGACGCAGCAAGGACAATCTGCCGTGGGATTTAACATCGGTTATGGATTCGATTCGAAGAATGCCACGTTAGGAGTTGATTACCGCTATTGTATCACGGATGCGGTACGTTTGAGCCCCTCTCTTACTTATTTCGTAAAGAATGATAATCACAGCACTTGGGCGATCGACTTGAATGCTCATTATGTAGTGAAGTTAAGTGAGATGTTCGGTTTTTATCCATTAGCGGGGCTTAGTCTGTCCTTTTGGAATTGGGATGCGGGCCATGGCCTTTCTCATAACGAGACTCGTCTGGGAGCCAATATCGGTTTAGGCGGTGAGGTTTATGCTACCGACAATCTTTCGATAGGATTGGAGGTGAAGTATAATATCATCAAGGATTTCGATCAGGCCATGCTGGGTGTTCGCGTAGGATATAGTTTCTGATCCCAATATAGTCACAGCCCCACGGCAGTACTGCCGTGGGGTTACACCAGTACTGCTTCCGGCTCTCGCCGATACTGGTGTAGCCCATTGACGGTACAGGCGTTTCCTTTATTCCTTCATTCCTTCACCGGCTCCTACACACACACGCACGTATACGCATACGCGTGTTATTAATGTACGCATACATGTGTGTGGGTGTGTGTAGGAGCCGGTGAAGGAATGAAGGAAATAATCATTTCCTTTTTCTCGATTGCTTACCATCTCAAATAATCCTCGAACGTGACTTTCTCGAAATTGGGGATTACCTCATATACTTTATCTCTTAAAGATTCCGCCGGATTCGTCGTACTTAACCCGATGACACGCATCCCTGCGTCCTTCCCGGACTGTATGCCGTTGAAAGAATCCTCGAATACGATACAATCCTCGGGAGATACGTTCAAGTCTTTCGCCGCCAATAGATAACACATCGGATCGGGCTTACCTTGCGTGATGCGGTCGGCGGTCACTAGGGTATCGAATAGGTTGTCCAGATGTAGAAGCCCGAAAGCCCGTTTCACCTTCGCGTTATCCGAGCTGGTAACCAAGCCTATCTGTACGCCGTGCTCCTTCAGCATACGGATGAACTCGATGGAGCCGGGCATGGGAGGCAAGGGCATCGTCTTCTCATACTCTGTAGATTCTTTGGTCACCATTTGGCGGAACTCCTCCGTATATCCGGAAAAATACTTCTCCAGAATATACGGTAGGGTCGTACCCTTTATAATATCAGCGAAATTATCGATACCTAAGCCATAACGTTTAGCGGCATCGTTCCAGAATAAATCGTAAATAGGTTCCGTATCTACTACTACGCCGTCAAAATCGAACAAGGCGGTCTTTAGTTGTTTCATATAAATAATCATTTAATATTTATATCGCGAAGATACGTCTATTTTTTATGAAATCGATTATCTTTGTGGACGCACACATTGCTTGATTATATACATTAAAAATAAATAAGACATGAAGACACTAGTAATTTGTACCGCCATGAGCGCTATGATACTTTGCGCCTGCGGTGGAAAAAACACGCAAAGTACGGAAGAGACAGCTAAGGTAGTACCGATGGCCGTAATTACACCGGCGATCAATCAATTGACCGACCAAGAGAAAGCCGAGGGTTGGGCGCTCCTTTTTGATGGTAAGACAACGAAAGGTTGGCGTGGAGCGCACAAAGACGCTTTCCCGGATCACGGATGGATGGTGAAAGATGGCGAATTGATCGTGCAGAAATCCGACGGTAGCGAGTCTACGAACGGAGGCGATATCGTTACGGAGGATGAATATTCCGCCTTTGAGTTCAGTGTGGATTTTAAGATCACCGAAGGGGCCAACAGCGGTATTAAATATTTCGTGACCGAGCAAGAGAAGCAAAAAGGCTCCGCTTACGGCTTGGAGTTCCAGCTATTGGATGACGCTAAGCACCCGGATGCCAAGCTTTACACGACTTTCCCCGGTAGTCGTACCCTTGGAAGCTTGTATGATCTGAAGAAAAGCGAGAACATCCATTTCAACGGCGTAGGAGAGTGGAATACGGCCGTGGTGAAGGTATTCCCGAACAACCACGTAGAGCACTGGCTGAATGGTGTGAAGGTATTGGAGTACGAGCGTGGCAGCAAGGAGTTCCGTGATTTGGTGAAGGGCAGTAAATACGCTGATCCATCTTATAATACGGGTGGTGCTTTCGGCGAGGCTCCGAAAGGACACATCCTTTTGCAGGATCATGGGGATGAGGTAGCGTTCCGCAATATCAAGGTGAAGGAGTTGAAATGATCGCCTCGTGACTAATTTTTCGTAACAAAAGAGTACCGATTTAAAAAAAGTTGTTACTTTGCGGCGAATTTAGACTACTAACTTTAAAAGATAACAGACAAATACCATGATTTGGAACGAAACTATTGAATGTATGGACCGTGAGGAAATGCGGAAACTACAGAGCCTACGGTTGAAAAGAGTTGTTGAACACGCTTACCATAACTCCCCGTTTTATCGTAAGAAAATGCAGGAGATGGGCATTACTCCCGACGATGTACAGACAATAGATGATATAACGAAATTACCGTTCACGGTAAAACAAGACTTGCGTGATAATTATCCTTTCGGCTTGATGGCCGTGCCGATGTCCGAGATTGTCCGTCTACATGCCTCTTCCGGTACGACAGGTAAGCCTATCGTCGTGGGATATGCCCGTAAGGACTTGGGTATCTGGGCCGAGGTCGTGGCTCGCTGCCTGACCGCCTACGGTTTGACAAAGAACGACTCCGTGCAAGTATCCTACGGCTACGGAATGTTCACCGGAGGTCTGGGCGCCCATTGCGGCGTGGAGAATATCGGTGGTACGGTGATCCCGATGAGTAGCGGTAACACCCAGAAACAAATCCAGTTGATGCACGACTTCGGCGCGAAGGGCTTGGCTTGTACGCCCTCGTACGCCTTGTATCTGGCGGAGACCATCCACCAGTCCGGCATACCCTTGGAGGAGTTCCAACTGCGTGTCGGGGCATTCGGTGCCGAACCTTGGACGGAGAATATGCGTAAGGAATTAGAGACGAAACTAAATATCAAGGCTTACGATATCTATGGCTTGACGGAAATCTGCGGTCCGGGCGTTGGAGGCGAGTGTGAGTGCCAGAACGGTACCCACCTGTGGGAAGACCATTTCTTCCCGGAGATCGTGGACCCGAATACCTTACAACCGGTGGAACCGGGACAAGTAGGAGAGTTGGTCTTCACCACGCTTACGAAGGAGGGTATGCCGATGCTTCGTTACCGTACACGTGATTTGACCTCGCTGACTTACGAGAAGTGCGCCTGTGGACGTACGGCGGTTCGTATGGGACGTATTTTAGGTAGAAGTGACGATATGTTGATTATTCGTGGCGTAAATGTTTTCCCGTCTCAGGTAGAATCCGTAATTTTGGAGCTGCCGGAGTTCGAGGCGCATTACCTGATCGTGGTGGATCGTATGAACAATACCGATACCTTCCAGATACAGGTGGAGGTTCGCCAAGAATACTACTCGGACGAGATGAACAAGATGATCGCCTTGAAAAAGAAGATCGCCGCCCGCATGCAGAGCGTGATCGGTTTGCAACCGGACATCAAGATCGTGGAGCCGCGTAGTATCGAACGTAGTATGGGTAAGGCAAAACACGTGATCGATAAACGTAAGTTAGTATAACCTCTAAAAGATTAAGTACTATGTTAATAAAACAATTATCAATCTTTCTGGAAAACAAGAAAGGCCGTTTTACGGAAGTTGCAAAAATA
>OGGE01002266.1_pt1 | contig 9806 bp, 8 predicted proteins | sample 1571121 | NCBI WGS metagenome assembly OGGE01 (sample SAMEA2581959, study PRJEB24529) | metagenome | biome: Human gut stool | place: China | collected 2011
AATGAAAATAGAGGTGAGAATCCTTTTTTAAAAAAAATTTTAAATTTTATGAAATTTACTATTGTAGATTTTATAAAAGTGTGCTAAACTATGTTTGTATCCATGAACTAGTTTATAATGTAAACAGTTCAACTCAAGAGGCTGTATTCCTGATTAACGTCGGGATACAGCTTTTTGATTGTCTGGAGTATGGGCTTTTGCTGTTTTACAAAGAGCAGAAAAACGCCGTACGGTCATTTTGAATCTGACCATACGGGGCGTTTTTTCTATCTTTCATAAATCGTATAATGATGTTTCTTAAGCAGTGCAACCGCCAGCGCTAATGATTCCCCGTCATACATTTCAAGTCTCAAAACACCGCCTTCAAACTCACGGTTATGAATGATCCCGATATTTTTAATACTTAAATTATTGCTCGCAAGGATCGTTGCGACGGTTGCGATCCCACCGGTCTCATCAATCAGGTCTAAGTACAGTTCGTAAACATTCTTCAAAGCACCTTTTGCCGTGATTGTGATGGAATCACGGTAATCTTTGGCTGCAGTAAAGGCATCTAACAGTGCAGGGGAATCTGCATCTGCAATGTTCGTGCGCATTACCTCTAATGTATGGATATAGCTGTCCAATAATTTTAAAATCTGTTCCTGATTGGATAAACAGATATTTTCCCACATGACAGGAGAAGAAGATGCGATACGCGTGATATCTTTAAAACCTCCGGCTGCGATGGTTTTCATGATCTCATTTTCATCGTCCGATTCCCGCACCAGGTTGACAAGGCTGTATGCGATCACATGCGGCAGATGACTGATCGCTGCGGTCGCATAATCGTGCTGCTCATAACCTAAAACCAGAGGAATTGCGCCGAGAGAGCGCACCAGCCCGGTCAGTTCTTCCACAGCAGGGGAAGGACTCTTTGTGGTCGGTGTGATAATATAGTAAGCATTTTCCAAAAGCGTCTCTGAAGCATTAGAAAGACCGGTCTTCTCAGAACCCGCCATCGGATGACCGCCGATAAAATTGGCTTCAAGGCCGAGTCTTATCACTTCTCTGTGGATCTCCGATTTCACACTGCCGACATCCGTGATGATACAGTCTGGAGAGATCACATCCTTTAACTGCTGCAGATATTCAATATTTTTCTTGGTCGGTGTACACAGAAAAATATAATCACAGTCCGCAAAATCTTTCAATTCACATGGTGTATTGTTTATAATTAAATGTTCTTTAAAAGCTTCGGCAACCGTCTCGGCATGATGTGCGGTTGCAATTATTGTGAGCTCCGGATGAAGTGCATGCAGTTTTTTGGCAATGGAACCACCAATGAGTCCGAGTCCGATAAAGCCGATTTTCTGAAGTGACATATATAAAAATCCCCCTGTTAGATGTTAAAATTCTATTCTCATAATTCTTTACCTATCATAGACATAAATCACAAGAAAGTCAACACGTTAAAGTATAAAAGTGCAGATTGCATGAAAAAATAATCAAAGTATGGATGAAATGTGAACACTATGTAAACATTCCATGCAAATGGTTATAAAATATTTAAAATGCATACATAATATATAAACAAATTTCAGGTAATATAAAAATAGTTAGTAAATATGAATAAATAAGTTGTAATAAACGTGTAAATTTAGTAAAATATAACCATACAACGAGTGCCGTTTAGAGGTATCGACTAAAAAATATGTATTGGAGGATTTACTATGAACGTTTACACAACTGACAAGATTCGTAATGTGGTTCTGCTTGGACATGGTGGATGTGGTAAAACAAGTCTCGCTGAGGCGATGGCTTATCTTGCGGGGATGACAACACGCATGGGAAAAGTTACCGATGGTAACACAATCAGCGATTATGACAAAGAAGAAATCAAACGTCATTTTTCCATCAACACAACTGTGATACCGATTGTCTGGGGTGATACCAAGATCAATATCCTTGATACACCTGGTTATTTTGATTTTGTAGGGGAGGTAGAAGAAGCAGTCAGTGCTGCGGATGCAGCAATTATCGTAGTATCCGGTAAGGCTGGCATTGAAGTCGGCACAAAGAAGGCATGGGAGTTATGTGAGACATACAAACTGCCGCGTATGGTATTTGTTACAGATATGGATATCGATGAGGCAAGTTACCGGCAGGTCGTAGAAGATTTACAGCAGCTATACGGCAAGCGGATCGCACCTTTCCATCTTCCGATCCGTGAAAACGGACAGTTCGTCGGTTATGTCAATGTATTACAGCAGCGGGCAAAACGCTGGAAAGATAACGGCGAAGTGGAAAAGGTAGAAGTGCCGGAGTATTCCAAAGAGAATCTTGGTATCTGCAGGGAAGCATTGATGGAGGCTGTTGCGGAGACGAGTGAAGAATTTATGGATCGTTATTTTGGAGGGGAAGAGTTCTCCGAGGATGAGATCCGCCAGGCACTCCGTGTCAATGTATCCGATGGAAGCATCGTTCCGGTGCTGATGGGATCAAATATCCTTGCACGGGGTATGTATACACTGATGGTTGACATTGTAAAATACCTTCCAAGTCCGGAAAAACGTTCCTGCACCGGAATCAATGCAAAGTCCAACGAGGTATACAATGCAGACTATGATTTTGCAAAACCAAAATCAGCTTATATTTTCAAAACGTTTGCAGACCCGTTTATTGGGAAATATTCATTGATCAAAGTTAATTCGGGAGTTATCAAAACAGATGATCTTCTTTACAACCAGCATAAAGATACAGAGGAAAAAATCGGAAAGATCTATGTACTCTGTGGCAATAAGCCGGAGGAAGTAAAGGAACTGCATGCGGGAGATATCGGAGCGTTAGCGAAGCTGACTAAAGCAGCTACCACAGATTCCCTTTCTACCAAAGCGAACCCGATCCTGTATATAAGAACACAGATCTCCACACCATATACTTATAAACGTTATAAGGCAGTCAACAAAGGAGATGAAGATAAGATCTCGCAGGCATTGCAAAAGCTGATGCTCGAAGATCTTACATTAAAAACAGTCAATGACAGTGAAAATGGCCAGACATTACTTTACGGTATGGGAGACCAGCACCTTGATGTTGTGGCAAGCAAACTGTTAGAGAGATACAAAGTTCAGATTGAACTGAAAAAACCAAAAGTAGCATTCCGGGAGACCATTCGTAAGAAAGCGGATGTGGAATACAAGTACAAAAAACAGTCCGGCGGTCATGGACAGTACGGTCACGTTAAGATGACCTTTGAACCTTCCGGGGATCTTGAAACACCATATGTATTTGAACAATGCGTTGTCGGCGGAGCAGTTCCAAAAAACTTCTTCCCGGCGGTGGAAAAAGGAATCCAGGAAGGAGTTGTGAAAGGACCGATGGCAGCTTATCCTGTGGTAGGAGTAAAGGCAGTATTATATGATGGATCCTATCATCCAGTAGACTCTTCTGAGATGGCATTTAAGGTTGCGGCTCTTCAGGCATTCAAAAAAGGCATTATGGAAGCATCACCGATTCTGTTAGAGCCGATCGCATCCTTAAAAGTTGTTGTACCTGACAAATACACAGGTGACATTATGGGAGACTTAAACAAACGCCGTGGACGTGTACTTGGAATGAATCCGACGGAACACGGTTATCAGGAGATCGTAGCTGATATTCCTTACATGGAATTATATGGATACAACACAGATTTACGATCCATGACCGGTGGAAGCGGAACATTTTCCTATGAGTTTGCAAGATATGAGCAGACACCTTCTGATATCCAGGAAAAGGAGATCGCAGAGAGGGCAGGCAAACTTGATAATACGGATAATTCATAAAACAGTTTCTGAAAGAAACAGTTCTTCCCGAAAGCAGGATAAAAACACAGACTGGATGTAACATTTTCCGGTGTGTGTAATTAAAAAGAAAACAGGGAGGAATGGATATGCGGTATGGCAGAAAAATTTGCAAAGAACTATTTGTAATTTTATATGTATTTATTTTTCTTGTAAGCGATCCGAAACTGGTTCGTGCCTGCAGTATGATCATTCTCCCTGATACTTCAAAGGAAACCATTACCAGTGATGATGTTACATTTGATTTTTTTGATACACAGGATCCGTCAGAGTATCACATTGTATATGAGGTAAATGGCGGTATTAACAGCAGCAATAATCAAAAAACAATCCAAAAAGAAGAACTTCCTTTTACACTGGACGTGCCGGTTAAAATGGGTTACAATTTTGCTGGCTGGTATGCAGACTGCAGCTATTCCAGAAAAGTTACGAAAATAGATGAAGACAGTCCGGCGAATATGGTACTTTTTGCAAAATGGACAAAAAATATTGACAATCATTATAATGTGGAAATGTATTCTTATCAGACAGGCACGATTCGTGACAACAGTCAGAAAGAGTTAAAGGAATGTTCCTATACTTTTTTGGATGATCTTTCTATTCCGGGAATGCCTTCTACCAGGGAAAAAGACTATAAGGATAATCTGATCAGCAGTTCCAGCCAGTGTATGCAGGGACTTTGTTTCACACCGGATTATATTCTTATTACTGCATATTCGGAAGATCGCAAAAATCTTGGATCACTGATGGTGTTTGATCGTGAGAGCGGCGAATATCTGGTAACACTTGGCATGAAAAAAGAAAGTCATCTTGGCGGTATTGCTTTTGATGGCGAGAATGTCTGGATCTGCCATTCAAATTCCAATACCTTAGAGCGTATTTCCTATGAATATATTACAAAAATCGCACAGGATGCGCCGGAATATTGCATTGATGCATCGGCATTGTCAGACGAATACCGCCTGAAAAATACACCATCCTGCATTACCTGCTACGGTGGCAGACTCTGGGTTGCTACACACACCAGATTTTTTGATTCCGAGATGTATTCATACAGCTATGATAAAAAAGAAGATAAGCTGACGGCAGTCAGCAACTATAATCTTCCGAGTAAAGTGCAGGGAGTGGCATTCGATGATAACGGATCAATTTATTTAAGCACTTCCTATGGAAGAAATAATTCTTCTTATTTAAAAGTTTATTCTTCTCTTCTTTCATTGGACAAAAAACCAAATGAACCGAAGGTAAAAGTGGAGATGCCACCTTGTTCGGAAGAAGTTGCTATTGCAGATGGTACGGTGTTTGTTTTATTTGAATCGGCAAGTGCAAAATATTTTGAGGGTACAGATGGTATGGGAAAGAGTCTGGCGCCGATCGATAAATTATTAGAGGTAAGTGTAGCTTCCATCTGGTAGACTTGAGAAAATGTTAAGAAATCATAAATAAATATGCAGATACAAAAGGGGTGGAGTGTTCCATCCCTTTTATTAGTTAATTTTGCTTCCGGTCTTTCATGAGCCGGATAATTTTATCGGCCTTCTCAGATTCCTCTTTTGACATGTTTTGTTTTAGCAGGGTGACAAGCAGCTCTGTTTCGGGGTCTGTGAACTGGATATTATTTGTTTTTGCTGCATTCATGGTGCCAAGAAGAAACGGCATCATATCTTTAATGTTTGTTGGTTTTTCTTTTGATGCAAAATTCATTAAAAACTGCAGTTTTTCCGGGGACATATTTTTTAACCCCGGATTATTCCAGAAATCATTTTCCATCACTATTTATTCCTTTCAAAAATGTAATGCTTTGTTTTGGCAGTTTTCTTACAATATACTATGCAAAAATAGTCTCATAGGTTTCCATCATAGAGACCATATTTGTGATCATATCAAGTGTTTCAAGCTCTTTGTCTGTACAGAATTTCCGAAGGTCATTTAACATGGCAAGAGTAGAATTTTCATCCTCACTGACAGAGCACATGGACATGACTTTATCCTCCTGGTTGAATACCTGGATCGTATTCTGTAATTCCATATATTTGATCAGAATAGCAAATTGCTTTTTCTGGTCACCTTTCATATAGGGAATCGCAGTTTTTAACATTTGCAGTTCACGGGTCTGTGTCATATTATCAAAGGGCGTAAATGAATTTGGTTCCATAAAGATGCCTTTTTTCTTTTAGTTTATGAACCCGGAAAATAGATTATGCCAGATATCACATGGATGAGGGGGCAGTTTTAGTGACGGTATCAGGCAGTCGGCATAAAATAAAACGGGAGGAGGAATCAAATATGCTGATTATTGATGGAAACAGTGTTTATGAGATAGATGAGGAATGTGTCAGAAAAAAGAAAGTGCCAAAGGAATGTGGAATCTACGAGAAGATGATGCAGCAGCAGAATCGGGAAAAAGACCGTGAGTATGCTGCACGGGATCAGAACACAAAGCGTCCGTAAATTCGGCTGACATACAAAAACGTCTCTTCCATAACAGGCAGAGACGTTTTTCTTTATAAATCTTATAGGGCGGCCGGAATATCCGACCGCCATTTCAGAACAGATGATCTGACTAGCAGAAACCACATCCATTGTTTCCGCCGCAGAAACCACCATTGCCGCCACAGCAGCATAATAAGATGATGATCCAGAGAATGGAATTGCATCCTCCCTCGTTACAGGAACATCCACCACCACAGTTTGTTGCAGCTAAATCACTCATATAAAACCTCCAGGTTTTTTCTTACACTGTATCTTATGTGAGCGCAGAATAAGTGTTACAGATTTGAATAAATTTTTTTGAATATATGATTATGTATACTTATAATTTCAGGTTATAGAAAATATAAAATTTTATGCCTTGACAAATAAGAGAAGAAATGTATAGAATATAGAAAAAGTATAATTGTATACAATTATGCATGAAAAAATATTCACTCTAAAAGTAAAAATATGCATTCATGGCACAGGTGTCAATGGCACAAGTGCCATGGCAGAAAGAAGGATTTACGTTATGAGAGAAGTTGTAATGAATAAGAAAACGAATCTGCTGCAGCTTGAAGAGCATTTTTATCAGTTGGCAGATGTAAAGGAACCAAATGTATTCCACAATCTGTTTCCGTATGATGAGATCCCGAAGATCGCATTCAACGATCGAATTGTTCCGCATAATATGCCGGAAAATATCTGGATCACAGATACGACATTTCGTGACGGTCAGCAGTCAAGGGCACCGTATACCACAGAGCAGATCGTGACGATCTACGATTATCTGCACCGCCTGGGCGGCCCAAAAGGTCTGATCCGCCAGAGTGAATTCTTTTTATATAGTAAAAAAGACAGAGATGCTGTTTACAAATGCCTGGAACGTGGTTATAAATTTCCGGAAGTTACCAGCTGGATCCGTGCAAGCAAACAGGATTTCCAGTTAGTAAAAGATATCGGTCTGCGTGAAACAGGTATTCTGGTAAGCTGCTCTGACTACCATATTTTCTATAAGATGAAAATGACAAGAAGAGAGGTTATGAATCTTTACTTAAGTGTCATCCGTGAGTGCTTAGAGACAGGTATCAGTCCACGTTGCCACTTGGAAGATATCACAAGATCTGATATTTACGGCTTTGTCATCCCGTTCTGTGTAGAACTTATGAAACTGATGGATGAATATAAGATTCCGATCAAGATCCGTGCCTGCGATACTATGGGTTATGGCGTTAACTTCCCGGGTGCCGTGATTCCGCGAAGCGTGCCGGGTATCATCTACGGTCTGACCACACATGCAGGTGTGCCTTCTGAACTGATCGAGTGGCATGGCCACAACGATTTCTACAAGGCAGTTAACAACTCCACGACCGCATGGCTTTACGGTGCAAGCGGAGTCAACTGTTCCCTGTTTGGAATCGGAGAGCGTACCGGTAACACACCGCTTGAGGCAATGGTATTTGAATATGCATCATTACGCGGTGATTTTGATGGAATGAATCCGACTGTAATCACAGAGATTGCGGAATATCTTGAGAAAGAGACTGGTTATGAAACACCGCCGATGACACCATTTGTTGGAAGAAACTTCAACCTGACAAGAGCAGGTATTCATGCCGATGGTATCATGAAGGATCCAGAAATTTATAACATCTTTGATACCGAGCTGATCTTGAATCGTCAGCCGATGGTTGCTATCAGCAACACTTCTGGTCTGGCAGGTATTGCCGTATGGATTAACCAGTATTATGGTTTAAAGGGTGCAGAGGCAATTGATAAGAAGAACGAAGGCGTTGTAACGATCAAGGAACTGATTGATCAGGAATATGCAAATGGACGTATTACTGTTATCAGTGAGACAGAGATGATTCGTTATGCAGAACAGTATGTATTCCACAGAGACGTGGATTATGAAGATAAATAAGAAGGAGACAAAAGGGTATGCAGCAGAGTGGAGATCCGCTTCGCATTCAAGTATTTAATACGCTGGAGGATGCGATTTTAAACGGAAGCTACAAGGAAGGAGATAGCTTAAATGAGCTGAGGCTTTCAAAGAGTCTGGGTGTGAGCCGTACTCCTGTGCGGGAAGCTCTGATGCAGCTTGAGCTTGAGGGACTTGTCAAAAACATCCCAAATAAAGGGGCAGTCGTAGTTGGCATTTCAGAGCAGGATGTAGAGGACATTTACGAGATTCGTATTAGAACTGAGGGATTGGCTGCACGTCTTTGCGCCGAAAAGATCACAGATGAAGAACTCGAAGAGCTTGAGCAGTGTATGGCACTTCAGGAATATTATTTAAGAAAAACAGACAGTGCAAAAGAAATGGGCGAGTTAGACGGTGAGTTTCATCGAATTATCTTCGCTGCATCAAAGAGCCGTCCGCTCCAAAATGTGCTGACAAGCTTTCATAACTATATCAGGCGCGCTCGTGCCGTCTCTGTCTGTGTGACGGGACGTGCCGAGGAATCTGTTTCTGAGCATCGCGCGATATTAGAGGCGATCACAAAGCATGATGGGGAGCTTGCAGAAAAGCTTACGGCAGAGCACATTAAGAATGCAAGAGACAACATTGCTACAACAGTTCACACGTCCTGTGAACCGTAGTTCGCTTAACAAAACAAAAATCCCTTTGACAGACCGAAGGCAACACAGTATAATAAATATGTTTTGGGAATGAAGTTCTCCCATTGATACATTCCTTGTATCACAAACCGCTGGTTAAGGCTGATGACTTCTGCGAATTTCGCAGGGATTGTCAGCCTTTTTTTGTTCAACAGTTCAAGCGTCACGTTGAATTCGGATAAATCTCATACTTGCATGAAGATTTGATGAATTGATGTGCGTCCCTTGAACAGTCAAAACTTATGCAAGAAAAAGGAGAAAAAAGATGTTAGAAAAATATGCACACGTATTTCCAGCTATGGTTACCCCAATGAACGAAGACGGAAGTTTTAATTATGAAGTAGCGAAAAAACACGCTGACTGGATGATGGATAATGGCATTGGAGGAATCGGTGTTTTAATGGCAGCCGGCGAATACCAGAGTATGTCACTTGAAGAACATATGGAATATGTAAATATTATGGTTCCATACATTAAACAGCGAGGAGCATCTGTTATTGTTGGATGTTCAAGAGAGAGAGTTGAAGATGCCTGCGCGTTAATGAATAACGCTTATAAGGCTGGTGCAGATGCGGCTATGGTTCTTCCTTCTTTCTACTATAATCAGTCCCAGGAAGAAATTATCGACCACTATACATACTTAAATGACAATTCTGATCTTGATATTATGGTTTACAATAATCCGAATGTAACATCAGGAATTACTCGTGAGACAATGAAAGAACTGTATAAGCTTCCGCATGTAAAAATCGTAAAAGATGCTTCTATGGTTATCGATGTAATGACAGATTTTATTTTTGAAGCAGAACAGGCAGAAGAAGAAAAAAATGTTCTTTGTAGATCGGAAGAGCGTCGTGTAGGGAAAGAGTGTAGATCTCGGTGGTCGCC
>OGGE01002274.1_pt1 | contig 9775 bp, 9 predicted proteins | sample 1571121 | NCBI WGS metagenome assembly OGGE01 (sample SAMEA2581959, study PRJEB24529) | metagenome | biome: Human gut stool | place: China | collected 2011
AAATACAACTTTCTGTACTGTAAATGGCTCCCATGCTTCTCGAGGCGCAGGTTTACGTGGATTTTCAACTTGATTAACAATAGCCTCTGCCATTGCCTTAGAATCATTTACAGGAACAAGCACTCCATATTGACCATTTTTTAGCAATTCTGGTGGACCATAAGGACAACTAGTTGAAATCACAGGAATACCTGCAGCCATCGCCTCTACCAAAACAATTGAAAAACTTTCCATTTCAGAAGATACAAGGAATGCATCGGCACATTTTATTTCAGATGGCAAACTAGTACTCTGCCCCGCCAACCTTATCCTGTCCTGCATATGATTTTCAGCAATCCACTTTTCATAATCCTGCTGTAAAGCACCCTTTCCAAAAAGCACCAATCGAACAGGTATCTTTTCATTTGCCAGACGAATGGCTTCAAATATCATATAGTGTCCCTTAACCTTACAAAAAGCTCCGGCCGCAACCATTGTTGGCATAGCTTTATTCCTAAGCCAGTCACAAGATGGTTCTTTTGTAAGTTTATCATAATAAGATGTATCCAAAACCGGATTATAAACAGCCTTTACAGTTCCTTCATTAAGCCCCATCAATCTCTCTAACAAAGCACATGAGCCTTTCGATACGCTCATAAAACAATCATATCTACTCCTTATTAGTTTATTGATAATCCTTTTTGTTATGGAAATATTATCTGCCAATTCCGGCAAAATGCTATTATGCTCAACGTAACAGTAACGCGTTTTATGCCTTAATCCTATTGAAGCTAATGCAAGTGCACATAAATATGCAGAATTCATTACTACAACAGCATCTACGGTAGCAGTTCTTATATATGAATGTATGAAAGATATATTATAACGGGCTCTTCTACTTGGCATAACAAGAAACTTTACAGCAGAAGGCACTTCAAAAGGTATATGCCCCGTATTTAACAATTCTTCATGAGCCTTTGAAACCAAAATATCAACCTCATAGCCCTTTTCGTAAAATCCTCTAGCCATAAGCGCTGTTACATACTGAGCGCCTTGCTGAAAAAGATCTTGAATAATAAATGTTATTTTCATTTACCTATATAAAAAATTAATCACTTTATTTTACCAAGTAAAAGGATCGAAAGCACCTTACTTGTTTCAATAAACTTCGTTAATAAAAGTGTTCCAAACAAAACAATAGCTGATATAATACCGACTACTGTCAATGACAGTAATATGTTATGATTTGGATTAAAGGAACTAGGAATCACAAAAAAATATGTAGGCAATAAAAAGAAATGAAATAAATAGATATCAATTGTTCTTGTAGCCACATATTCAACCCATCTGTTATACCTGTTTGCAAACCAATATTGAAAAAAATAAAGCATTATGTTTATATATGAGAAAGCTATGACTAACCGGCAAACAGTATAACCAATTCCCATATATACCCCTGCCATAATACCAACCAACGATATGGTAAATAATAAGTTACTTTGTTCTAACAAATTCTTTAACTTAGATATTTTATTAACAAAAATACCATAAACGAAAAATGGAACATAACGATAAAATTGTGGGATTGACAATGCGTTAGTAAATATATTATCCTGAAATAAAAATCTATAACACACTAACACTAAAATCACCCCTACAGACAAAAAAATGACTTCATTATAATTACCCAATCCACATCTTTGAAAACATTTTTCTAAAAGACTACAAATCCAATAAAAAATATAAAGACAAAATAATGTAAAACAAAACCAATAGCCATTATGCATAGACGATATAAAAAATGACTCAAACTCTATCTCTTTACAGAAAGTATATAGCATACCAACCATCAATGTTGGTAAAATAAGTGTTCTAAGCCTTTTCAGTACTCCTTTAGCAGTAGGTATGCCTGAAAAGAAACCACTAATAAACATAAACATTGGCATATTTACCACATCTATAAACTGCCATACTAAATTATTGGCTTCGTGAAAACTATAAAAAAGAACGTGTCCCACAATTACCATATAAATAGACAATACCTTAAGGGCATCAAACGAATATAAGCGCGTCATGTCATTCTTCACAATAATACTTCTATAACTATATGATTAAAGATTTTCAACAAGATTACACCATTTTTCTACAATTATCTCTTTTGAAAATGTGACAGATTTTGTCATAGCTGCACGAGACATTTTCGTATATTTATCCTCATTGCTCATTAAGACAACAAGTTTATCTGCATATTCTTTTTCATCAAACGGTTTTACCAAGAAGCCATTAATATCATCATCTATTATATCTGTTACCGAACCATAACTATTAAAAGCCATAGGAACAACACCATGTTGCATAGCCTCTGTTAAAACCATACCAAACCCCTCGTAGATTGATGTCATACAAAAAATTCTTGAACGCTGATAAAATGGTGCGGGATTTTGAAAACCATGAAACGTAACATGTTCTAATCCCAAATCCTGAGCCTGCATTTCTAATACATCACGATCTTCGCCATCGCCAACAATATCAAGTTGCCAATCGGCAAACGATGACTCTACCTTATTCCATATCCTTAATAACTTATTAACTCCCTTTACACAGTTTCTTAAACGCCCTACAAACAATACATGCTTCTGTGCTGTTGTTAACTCACAGGATTCAAATGTATTAAAATTAGGGATTGTAAAAAGTTTTATTCTATCGGCTTTGGGACAATAAAAACAAAAATCTTCAATAAAAGACGATGACAAAGTCACTATTCTGTCATAATTAGTATTTAAATCACGATATAATCTTTTTGTCAAACATACAGAGTGATAGTATTTCAATTTTAAAAATACATTATCGTAAAAGAATTGTTTTAATGTACCCCATCTAGTCTGCGTAAAATCTTTCGCAAACGCCAAATTATAATTATCTAATATAGCGCGAGTAGAATTGTGCTGAACTGCTATCAATTTTACTTTGCTTTTAAAATCCTCTCTATGTCTAAAAATACCAAATCGACCTACTATATCTCCTTCTGTTTGATCTATAATGCAATATATATTACGTTCTATAACCAACGTTTCCAAAAAGCGTCTATTATCCTTATTTCCAGGCAAATATAATATATCAGTGGGAGCATTGTATGTTTTCCCAAGTCTATTTGAGTATTTACAAAGAAGCGTTACTTCATAACCGACATTTAATAAAGCTTTTGCCAGCAAATCTGTAACCCGCTCCATCCCCCCCTGCTGGGGTAATGGTTCATTAGAATTGTATAATAGTATATGTTTCTTAGTTGTCATTTGTCAACTCACTCCATATCTTTAATCGGTTATTATTGTCCATGCATTTGACCGTTTGCTTTGCATTTCCACTCATCTTTTGCAAATTAAATTTATCTTTTGCAAGTTGAAGAACTTGTTTCGCCATCTCTTTTGTATCAAATGGTGGTGTGAGCAAACCATTATATCCATTCTTTATATTAAGATCTGCATCTTTAAATGTATTCATTACTATCGGCACTACGCCTACTGCCATAGCTTCAGTTATTACCATAGGAGTACCTTCATAATTAGATGTTAAAAGAAGAATCCTTGCACTGGAATAATAGGGAGCTGAATCTGTTTGACCAACAAATTCTATACGCTGTAATGCCCAATCCTGACTCTTCTTTTTCAAACGCGGTTCATCGTCCCCCGAACCCACTATTACCATTCTCCAGTCTTTCAGTTCATTCTGTATTAATGACCATACAGTTAATACCCTGTCTACTCTTTTCGATGAATAATCCAGTCGTCCAACAAAAATTATTAAATTCTCCTTTTTACAGAAGTCCGTTTCTAAAACATTTACCCTATTGGGATTTTGTACAGCAACTATTTTTTTAGACGGATTTATTCTCAAAAGCCTTTCCATTGAAACTTTCTGCTTCTCAGTAAGAACCGCTACAGTATCGGAGTTTTCATACATATAGTGATATCTTTGACGCTTATTATGCAAAGCATTCCACTTGTTATATGGAGCTTTAATCCATTTAAGAACATTTATACAGACCTGCGCCAATGGCACTCCCTTTAATGGATAGTTTAGTGTATGATAAAAGTTTTTAATATCATCTACTACGCTAAAATGAAGATGACTTATTATTTTCACAGTAGCGGGAATATGTTCGTGCGAAAAGATATAAACAGCTTCAGTACTAGCGCCTTCGTTAAGAATCATATCTATCTTATTCTCTTTAATATAGTTTATAACAAAAGCTATATTATCGGTTGTAGGTGCGTCATTTCCATCGGGTAAAAAAACACTTTTACGGCTTAATTTATCCTCAACAGGAATGGAAGCCATATAATTCACAGTGTGTCCTATAGATGACAGATAATCAGCAATCATACATGCAGCGCGCTCAGTTCCTCCACGTTGCGGATTTAACTGCGGACCAAAATATATGAGGATATTCATTCGTTACGAGTAAATAAGTCTTGAAATCCAACTACCCATTTCGGTCCCATAACACACACTATAAATGACTTCAATTTATCATTTATAGATAGATTTTTGTTGTGATACTTAAACCACATTCCAAAAGAAATCTGCTGAAAAAAATGTTGTTTAAAATAGATAGGCAAGTTATCAACATAATACTGCCTTATTATTGAAGTATAGCTCCATATTTGCCTCGTGTAACAATCCATTGCCATCGACCTTACAGATGCAAATGCCATGCAACACGACAAATATTTATTATAACTATTCAAAATAGAAAAAATCTTCGATATTTTTGGTACCGTTGTTGTAATGGATCCCTCCCTATATCGATAACCATAATCTCCGATATTAGTTACTGTCATTTTACCAATTGCTGTAATCAACTGTGGTATTATGGCAATATCTTCACTAATTTCACCTTTTGGGAAACGTATATTCTCAAACACATGGCGACGGAAGACTTTGTCACAACAACTAACATGAATCCATTGTTTCAGATATCCTGTTAACAACTCTTCTTTACCAATATAGTCTCTAAACGGATAGTTACGCTTATGTTCCTCCCCAGACTTCCATTTGTAAACTAAATCAAATTGAACAGCATCTATCCTTTCATCACTCTCAAATGTCTCTATTATTTTGCTATATATATCCGGGTTCAATAATACATCATCTGAATCAATAAAAGTTATATAGTCGCCATTACATCTGTCAAGTGCATAATTTCGTGCATCAGACAAACCACCATTAGGCTTATCATAAATAGTCACACAAGCGTACTGCCGGGCAAAAGCTCTTATTACATCAAGTGAATTGTCAGTACTACCATCATTTACCGCTATTACTTCCAAGTTGGTATAATCTTGACTAACGATAGACCCTAAACACTCCTCTACAAACTCCTCCACATTATAAACAGGAACTATTACACTTAAAAGAGGTTTTACATTACAATTTTTCATATACTTTCTCCCCATTTTTTCTAATAATATATGCCGGAACTCCTGCAACTATTGTATTGGCAGGAACATCCTTTACCACAACAGCGTTGGCTCCTATAACAACATTATCCTCAACTTTCACACCACCCAGTATTTTGGCACCACATGTTACTGTTACGTTATCACCCAAAACCGGTGCTAAAGCCCCCTTATATCCTATTGTCACTTGTTGATTGATGTGGCAATGTCTACCTATAGATTTTGCACAAATAATTGTCGCAAATCCATGTTGAATGAACAAACCACCACCAATAGAAGGGGTGTATATGTAAAGTGTCGGCATTGGTGGAACCAGAAACTTTAATATATTAACCAGCCCATAAGCACGTCCCAATCTATAGTAAAATACAGAACGAAATTCAGGCCTATCTACAAAAAGTTTGCACATAACCCCAACGTAATTACCACTAATACCAGTTACTTCCTTGTAATGATCAATATCTTCTTCAATCAGTCTCTTCCGAGGACAGAGAAAATAAAAAATATAATGAAAAATGAATCTTAACTTTATCATAGACCTGCTGCTTTTAAAAACTCATCAAATGATGAGAATTGTGCTTTATGAGTTTTAACATAATGGTCATAAGCCTCTTTCATCTGCCGCCTTATTGGAATCTCCGGATATTTGTCAACCTCATTTCCAGATACAAACAATGGAAATTCTTCAAAAAAATCAGAAAGAACCGGACGTCTTCCAAACCGTTCTTGAATACTACAGGCATAATCAAAAGCCTCTTCTACGCAAAGTTTCTTTCGTTTCTCAAAGTATTCATCAAGCGTACATATGACCTTACATGGACATCCTGCAGCGACAGAATTGGCTGGTATTTTTCCCATTACCACACTGCCATATCCAATAATACAGTTATCCCCAATATAGCTTCCTCTAAGTACAGTCTCATTTTGTGCGAACCACACATTATTCCCAATCACTACTCTACCTGAATTAGGTACAAATTCTTTATATTTATTAAGAAAATTAAGAGTTGCATAATCATGAGTTAGAATAGTAAAATTCGTATGCAGGAAAGTACCACCTCCGTGAATGGTTACTAATGAAGGTCGTGTAACATCTATCTTCAATGTTTCAGGACTAAAAAGAAATACATCATCATCAATCTGTACACCTTTTTCACGTAATGATCGAATCATTATCTTGGGATTTTGCTTAATGGATTCGATTGCTACTTGTTTTTGCAATAAACGCCTAAACACTATGGCATAGGTCTTTAATTTGTTAAATAGTCGCATTATGAAGAGCTTTTTCTAAAAATTTCAATGATTCATTTCTGAATCTTTCTATCTTATCAGATATTTCAGAAGTATAAGAAAGATCTTTATTGTCGTCCACAGGCGCAGAATATATTTGTTTAAAACGCTCCGCCCCCAACAAATCCAACAAATCAGTTACACGTGAATCCCGCCCTATTCTATCATCAACAACAGATATGAATGGAACTTTGAAATTCAATGAAAATATAGTCCCATGAAATGATGATGTTACCACAAAAGATGCATTGGCAAAATAACGTATAAAATCAACAGGAGATGCTGTATTAACCACCGTTGCACCATTTTTCTTCATATATTGGTCTATTTTACCATTCAAAACTATTATTTTACCTCCATACCGATGATGGCAATTTTTAATAATTTCAAAAATTTGTGGATATGGATTATAAGTATAATCAAGTACGTAAACAATAAAGTACTTACTACTGTCACTTACATTCAATTGCTTTAACCATTGTTCTTTTGTTAAAAGCATTGTAGGATCACATACCAATGAAATTGCTTTTCCTGTAATTTTGGAAAGCAAACCAATAGTAGTTTGCTCTCTCACTGAAATTGAGGAATATTTTCCAAGTTCTGTTCTATAATACTCAACAAATTGTTCTGGAATTTCGGCTACTGCCATACTAGCAGCAAAAGAGATACGCGGATTTCCATTACGTGCAAACCCACACATAAACGTTGTATCATATCCTATATATGACGGATTCCATACTTGATCACTACCCGTGAGATAAACATCATATAGGGGCATTTGTTTGTCTATTTGATACCTATTCCCATAACTATCTTTTGAAATTTTGAGATGATCACTTATAAATTGTAAAAACTTTCCACGACGTATATCTTCATCTGATGGTTTGGAAGCACACAGTCGCCTTTTTATGGCATCAATAATACGTGACTTTAAAGGTAATATAATAGGCTGCTCATCACTCTTCTCCAAATACATAAAATGTTCAGAATTGGGAAACTTGTAATCTATAATCTCTGAACTATATCCCAAATTACTCACTGTTTGCTGAAGAGCATACGTTTGTAGGACCGAGCCAAAATTAAGCACTCGATGCATTGTTATTATACCAACAGTTATATTTCGTTTATTCATTTTTTTAAAAGAGTTCTAATATAAAAAACAGGAATGAGCAATTGAGGGACCAATCGATTAATCATATCAATACATTTTATACTTAATGGGGTACGAAGCAAAAACAAATCAATATAATAAAGGTAGGTCTTTTTAGGTGATTTCTTCATTTGTCCTTCTGTTACCACCTCATATGGTTCTTTAACTAATTCAATAGAAGTCATTTCATTAAGGATTCGATCTCCCTTTGGAGTTAAAGCCAGAATTCCATTAACACCTGTATTATTTTTCTCATATTTTGTTCCCCACAAGTCACCTATACGAATATCAGATGCTGAGGATGCCATTTTATATTTACAATGAGAATAACAAGCCTTCCCCAAACAATTATTAAGTAAAAACATCTTGTAAAACAGATCCCCTTTACTAAGATTAGACTCATATTGAATTGGAATATTACCGCCTGTTGCTTCTATATTCTCGGCCATTATTACCCACGAATCGTGCCAACCATATTTTTTACTTCTCCAAGAGACATTACTTGGTTTTCCAATTTGTCTTTGAATGCCTTTAAGATACTTACGCCACATTAAATTTGATGGCACTCCATGACAGAAAAAATCCATAAGAATGAAGTTATCCTCAATTCTTAAACGACGAATATATCTACGGATAGAATCTATTTGACAAGGAGTTCCTGTTATAAAATATTTTGATTTACGATCTAAATTACGGAATCCCTCAATTGTAAAGCTCTGAAGATACTTAGAGCATTTACTCTCTTGCAATTCTATAACTGTATTTGCAATATAATGTTCTACTATACCTTTTTTAGCATTGTATCTAGCACAGCAGGCTTTATACCCATTTTCCACCAAATGCTTGGCTAGTTCATAACCTATACCACCCGATGAACATGTGTGTGTTACCTCGGGATTCCGACTCCAACCAGCATACGATTTAACCTTAAACTCATTTGTCTTAATAACATCATTGGAATTATAAGCACATACGTCAAGGCACAATCCACATGATGTACATTTATCTATTTCTATTATGTACGGAGTATAGAATCCATTTCTATTCAAGCGAATATCTATTATGTTCTGTGGACATACTTTGGAACAAACGCCACATCCATAACAAGAATGCATCTCTGATATATTATTCTTTTTATTCATGCGTTATGAAATTTATTTATGAACTTCATAATGTATCCTTTAACCCAAATGCGTTCTCCATCATTTAATCCAAATATATATATTGAAAGAATGACACTAAAAACAGCTCCCGGAACCAACACAAAGAATCTCAATAATGAAGGAGTCCAAAAATGGGCTATTATCAATGGAACTATCCATGAAAATATTGAAACTTTTAAACATGGGATCAGCACTTCAGTTATAAATGTTCTCCATTGATAAGTCGTCAAAGCCGAAAGTGCCTTAAATCTAAATACTATAGTACCAAAATATATTATTATAAATATTGGATAAGAAACCCATACAGGAAAACCTAATTTATAACATCCCCATGTCAAAGGAAACACTAAAGAGGTGAAGACTGTTACATCTATGGCATAACGTTTTATATTTCCTGTTGCCTGTATAAGTTTCAATAAAGTATTCCTTGATTGCAACGCAAGTGACTAGACCATTGACACTTGTACAAACAACACTACCATTGGAGGTACTTCAACTAACCATAAATGCAACAAAGTATCGGTCTCTATACAAACAGGCACTAAAAAAATGAACATGAGATACCATGTATATTTAGCTCCCTTATTTACTATTGAATAGCAATAATCATAGTTACCCGCTGCATAAGATTTTGTTATTTGGGGACTAAATGCTGTTGTAAAATTAGACACAAAACCTTGTATGGCTCCATTCACTGTTGTAGCAATACCTCTTGTCGCATTAAATGCCACACC
>OGGE01002284.1_pt1 | contig 9692 bp, 5 predicted proteins | sample 1571121 | NCBI WGS metagenome assembly OGGE01 (sample SAMEA2581959, study PRJEB24529) | metagenome | biome: Human gut stool | place: China | collected 2011
CATATCACCTTTTAAGATGTTAAGTACCTGTGGCAGTTCATCCAGACGGGTTGCGCGAAGTAAACGTCCTACAGGAAGAATACGCGGATCCTCTTCTGCTGCCAATCGTGGAATTCCGTCTTTTTCTGCATTCTGTATCATTGTACGGAACTTATAAATTTTAAAGGGTCTTCCATCTTTGGTTAAACGTGTCTGGGTATAAAAAACTGGTCCATGGTCTGTCAGCTTAATACTCAGTCCGATGACAATAAAAAACGGAATTGTAATAATAATTCCTATCATAGATCCGATGATATCGATCACACGTTTCACAAACTGCTGCTCAATGCTTAATCCCATATTTCTTGACAATAATAATGGTGTATCAAACAAATTCAGTTCATCCGAACTGCGAAGCAGAATATCAGATATTTTGGGAACACTGTATGTCCTAATCGAATGATCAAAACAATACTTGATTATTACATTTCTTTCATGAGAAGGAATATCACCAACAATAATCGCATCATACTGATGGATTTTCTCAATCAGTGCCTCTTTACCCATATGATAATTGATCGTTTCGCAGATCATATATTTATCATCTCTGGCATTGATCTTTTCTATTAAATGATAATCAGACCGTTCTCCTGAAATCAGCAGCATTCTCCTTGGCGGAAAGGCATTTGCATACAAAAGCTGAAACAACATCGTCCAGCACCATACGATCAATAACTCTGCTACTGTCATAACTAGAACCATCTTCAGTTCAAATAGTTTCTTATCCAGTACAGACAGTTGAAAGTATGTAAAAATATTCGTAAATATCAAAGACAATGCCTGGGAATAAATCAGATTTCCTTTTCTCAGATATCCGATTTTAAAACCGCCATACGCATTCATAAAGAAGATCAGCATAGCAGCGTAAATTCCCGCCATCATCCACATACCTCTGCGGTAAAACGGATACAAAATGATCTTATTATAATAACGAACCCAAAACTGATGATATGTTACTGTAAGAAGCAGGATCATAACCACTGAAAAGAAGCATTTGATCAGTCGTTTGTATTTTTCATCTATCCTCATAAGTCTTTATTTCCTATCTATATTTCGCTTGTAATCTTATATTCCGCCTGATAAACCATTTTACAGTATATCATCTGACTGCTGAAAAGACAACGTTGAAGCAGTTTTTTCTTGATTCTTCTGCCGTATATAGCCATATAAAAGGATCATCCAGAAGAATGGCTGACGATAATTTACCAGCAAAAAGCTTTCTACTATTAAAGAACCGGCAATTATCCATTCTACAGCAGAAATTTTTCTCATTTTTTCCCAAAGCCACTTTAAAAGTAATACAGTTGGAATCACACCATAACTAAACCATATATTGAGAAAACTGCAATGGATCTCATTTTGTTGAGCGGCTTTCAGGAAACGATTAAAATTACCTTCTCCTGCTCCTAACAATAAATATCTAGGATACAATGCCACCCGGTCCATTCCCCGGTCGGAAAGCATGGTAGAATTGCCTCCATATAGTACTTTCCATATCTTTTCCTGTATTCTGGTAAGCATAGTATAATCCGTATTCTTAAGATTAAAATCCGGACCTGGGAAAATTTTTATCACTATTGCGATAGCTGCCAGTATAAGTACCACGCCCAACGTCATTTCTGTTTTTCTGGGAATGTTCCATTTACTCCTATATCTTACATAAAACCATATCGCCATTCCTACTGTATACAACATCAAACCTAAAAAAATGCCCGTGGATTTGGATATACTCATAAAAAACACACCCAGACAATAATAGATGGGGGCCGTACGGTCCCCATAATTGCATGCATACAAGCTGATTAATAAAATCATACAAAACAGATAAAATGCATACTGATTAGGATCATTAAAGGTACCCATATACCGGGTTGGTCCCCAATATTCTGTAAATACTCTTCCATAACCAAGCACCCATATAACTGCCTGCGTTAGAATATTGATCTTACATACCCCATTCAACTTTTTTAAAAAGTCTTTATCTGCCAATTCTAAGAAACACCATATGGCCGCCCCATTAAAAATCCAGTATAAGGTATATCGTTCATAATCCAGGCAGCGATCTTTAATAGTAAAAAACAGATTTATAATTACTACGCAGATCAGAAATGCAATTAAGAATTTTTCTCTTTTCAAGTCTGTCACCGAAGGCATTTTTCTCTTTCCGCGTACTATATCTAAAACAAGAAATATCACGCAAAAAGCCATACACAGATCAGCGATTCCAACACTGCCTGAACTTTTTATATAAAACTGTTTTAAAAATACAAATAATAAGAAAGCAGCCTGTGTCATTCCTCGTCCTCGCTCTGAGCTGTTCCAACGCTCATCAACATCCACATGATCGGCGCAACAATCGGCACGCATAAGTTAACAGTTGCCTGTACAGCATAGCATAACACTGCAAAGAAACAGCCTAACACATAAGGAGATTTTTCTTTTCTTCTGTTCATTTCTATGCAGGCGCAAATTAATATTCCCACATAAGAAAGCACTCCAATCGGTCCAATAGTTACAAAATACTGAAGATATTCATTATGTGCATTATCGTAAATTACAGTGGTTTTCGCAATGGTTTCATCATTATTCCACTGATGCGTCATAATACCAAACGTTTCCGGTCCATAACCAAAAACCTTTTCATTCCATGTAAATTCATTTTTATAATCATCCAGAGCCAGTCTCCAGACCATACCTCTTTGTGTTCCCCAGTCATCATCAAAATGAACATATCTCTGGACGCTTCCATACTTATCTGCATGTCCGCCTGCATTGGCATCATAAAGTACATATCCGACTGCCAATATAATAACTGCAGCCAATACAGTCCAGATATACACTGGAAGTTTTCCTAACTTATATATTCTTTCCTTTGCAGCTGCCTCTATTACATACAAAATAACTGTTAACAACCATAATCCCGCAACTGCAAACACCAGCAGACGAGAACGGATCACAACACTGAAAACACCTTCCAGTATCTCAACTCTGTTTCCCATATGATTATGGATCAGTCCGGCTATGTAGGTTATAGTTGCAAATGAAGATAACATAATAAAATACTTTTCTACACCTTTCCAGGTTCTAAATGCCCAGAAAGGCAGGAAACCAAACAGTGCAAGCAATGCCAGATATGCATTATCACTTCCACCTGTGATCAATGAATAAGACGCGATCAGATAGCAGATAAAATACCATATTTTTTCTTTCTTCGTTTCTGCATCAATAAATAAAGCCCCGCAACAGCCAATCACTAAGGCTACATATGCATTATACGTATTAATATTCCCAAATGTAGATGTATAAACAGACCAATCAGCAGCTACTAATTCATCCTTGAAATGAAAGAGATTTAATTTAAAATAGTCGGTAATTCCGAATATACACGCCAACATTCCTGCAACCAAAAACAAATTCAAATATCTTTTCTTTAATTTCAAAAATCTACTGATAAAAAGAAAAGTGATCACGTAAATAGCCAATAAAAACAGTCCCGTGTATCTTCCCTCATTTCCCCAAAATGATTCGTATAAATACTGTGACTGCAATGTAGATATAATGCATACGATCAGAAATATACTGGCAAAGCTATGAGATAAAGGCATTTTTTTAATAGAAAAGCTGCGAAACATTACCTTTACATTTTTCCCATCCTCATATCTGAAATCCTGAATAACATGAAAAACAAATATAATGAATGCTATAATGAGTACTGCTAACATTGTAATATAATAAAATTGATATTTTGCATTTAATATATCAAAATAAAAATCTCTTACATACAATGGAAAAATCAACAAAATAACCACTGCTGCAATTGCTGCCAGTTTTCCTAAAGCCTTTTCAAGTGACTGAAACCAGGCAGTTGTGTTTGTTTCTTTCATAAAGGATAGCCCTCACTTTTTCTTAATTTAATGCGTAATTTTGCATAAAGTATAACATTTCAAATAGTATAAATCAATGGTATCCCCTTCCACCTCGCAATACGGAAAAGTATTAAAAGGAGCAATTATTTTATTTCTTTCTTACCATACATCGCTTTTTGAAAAATGAAATCCCATAGCATAAAATCTCATCATAATCATCTTCGTATTCCTTAGCATACATTCGATCATTGATCTGTTGTAATGCAATATCACATTCATTTTCCAAATTATCCAGAACTTTCGTATATTTTGCTTCAAAAATAGCTACACGTGCATTGATAAAATCGTAAACGACCACATCACTCCGCCCTTCGCCATGTTCTTTATTAGAGTCCACCATATATCCGGCGCCTGTAAAGATACCTGCAAGAAAAGCATGGTAAAAATCCTCTTTATAATCATGGTAACTGATTGTACGCCGCAAAAGAGAATTCATTTCTTTTGTGATGCGCTCACTGTCACCATTCCAAACCGCATCAAACAAAGCATTTCTATTCCATTTTTTTGCACTGTCATCAAACCATTTAATAACGGTCGTTTCAAAAATTTCTTTTATTTCAGCGTTGGGGATGATTAGTGCCATTGTTCCTTCGAGCAATTCACCCTCATAATCATTTTCACGTAATTTAGTTAAATATCCAGTTAAATACAACATGCTCCAAAGATTGTCTTCAGAAGAATGTAAATAGTCGTACGTTAAATTTTCATCTATGCGTTGGATAATATATCCACCTGCCATCAGCACTTCCAATTTCTGTGTAATGGTACTGCCTGCATAGTCAATAAACGACCTGATAATTGCATTGTCACTGGTATTTTTCCAATAACTGACAGGTTTTGTTTTTGGATTGTGCTGAAGTTCAAAAAGATAGTTCATTACATCCCATGGGCAATAAATATCATAATCTCCAAAATGATAGCCATCGTACCATTTTTTTATATTTAGAGCATACTCCATTGCGTCTGCATCTTTAAGCATCTGATCAATCTCACTTTGTACAAAGCCAAAGTATTCATTTAACCGCGAATCTGTAATCGTATCAGAAACAAAGTTGTTCGTTCCTGTAAAAATGCTTTCCTTTGCAATTTTTAAACATCCTGTGATCACTGCAAAGCAAAGAGATGTATTGTCCTTTAATGCCAGCATTAAACCTTTCATAACATCAAGCATTTCTTTGTAATAGCCATGACTGCTTGCTTTAGCTACAGGAACATCGTATTCATCTATAAGAAGAACTGCCTTCTTTCCATAATATTGCTGCATTAATCTTGTTAAAAATAATAAGCTGCTTTTTATATCCTTTGCAGAAGCAACACCCTGTATTAATTGCCTGGCAAGCTCTTTATCGTATTCGCTTATTTTATCACTGTCTAGCAGATATAGATGTTCTTTGTACAATTCTGAAATGACCATTGTAAGCATGTCATAGGCTCCATTAAAGTTCAGTCCATCTACCTGTCGAAATGAAACAAAAATTGTTGGATACTGATTCATCCATTCGCTGCAAAGAGTTTGATGATCACAGATCTCCAATCCCTCAAATATTTCTTTACTGTTTTTTCTGATATCAAAGAAGTTCGCCAGCATACTCATGCCTAAGGTTTTACCAAAACGACGTGGACGAGTAATTAATGTTACTTCTGCTGTTCTTTTTAAAAGATCTTCAATCAAACCAGATTTATCAATATAGTAATATTCATTTTTTCGGATCTTTTCAAAATCTGAAACGCCAACAGGAATATTCAAATTCTTCATCGATGCAGTTCCCTTCTAATATTGTTATATAAGCCTGCTACCATTTAATAATAACATGAATTTTAAGGACGAACAAGAAATAAGCACCTATATATTATAGTCCGAATATGCGAAAACTGCAGGACCAAAATAATTATGATCCTGCAGTAAATATAAAACATCAAATATTTCAAATCAATTATTCAGCTGCTTCTTCGCTTTCACTTTCAGTTGCAGCGTCACCATCCCATACACCATTAGCATCTACATGGTAACCGTCTGGTGTGTTAGCATTTTTTAGCATCCAGCCATCTTCATTCAGGTAATACCACTTACCGTTGCTGTCCTGTCTCCAGGAATTGGTAAGGTAGGTTCCATCTTCCTGTTTGAACTTCCAGCCGGTATCTACTGGCTCCCAGCCCTTGTCTACGCCAGGTCCAAGATTTTTTTCTTCAGTAGTATTTTTTGGGGATGCATTTCCGTCCCAGGCACCATCAGCTCCTACATAATAACCATCTGGGGTAGTAGTATCTGCTTCCATAATAGCAGCCATATTAAAATAGTAGTATTTCTGTGTCGCAGGATCTTGAAGCCAGCCGTTTTGAGCATAGTATCCATTTTTTAGAATGTATCGCCAATTGTCACCGTCTTTAAACCAACCAGGCATATAAGAAGTTTTTTCACCATTTATATTTACATAATACTCATCTGGAGTAATTGTGTCGGTTAATTTTACACCATTTTCATCCATATAGTACTTCTTATCATCTAACTGCAGCCAGCCATTTGATACATAAGTGCCGTCAGGTTTCATATATTTAACGGTGCCATCTTCCAGGTCCTGCCAACCAGGAGTTATAGTGTCGGTGTAGGCGCCTGCATCGGAACCGTCTACATTAATCAGATATTTACGTACTTCAGATGGAAGAGTAGATGAGTCTATGTTGGAAGGAAGATGAACTACATTAACATAACGCTTATCAGTACTTAATGTTTTATAGTTTGTTTTCAAAACAATCTGCATTACTGGCTGACTATCCTGAGGCATAGAAGACCAGTTTTCAGGGATACCCCATTTCCCATCCACGTTTACCAGATCTGGAACCGTTCCCCAGGGACGTTGATAAGTCATAGGATCAAAAGTATAGGCATAATCATATCCACGGTTTAAAATCACGTTGCTTTCCTGAAGTGTATTTCCACCTACAAGAATAGCAAAATAATTACCGTTTCCACAATCAATAGGACGCCACTCAAATAAATAAGCACCGCAGTTTTCCATTGTGGTTGTTGTGGAAGTGGTGGATGTTGTTTCTGCAAAAATAGGTACAGAGCTGGTCGTTGCCAGCAATACAGCAAGTCCTACAGTTAATAAATGTTTTTTTAACATGGGATTACCTCCTTGGCAGTTTTTGATTATAAAAGAAAAGCGTTATAGCTAATATATAATTACATCAGCTATAACGCTTCCCCCTTAATTTTTAGTTATACTAGAGACTATGTATTTGATAATTAGTTCTCTACATATACATTGGTGATAACGCCCTTGCTATCGGTTACATAGTAGTAATCGTTACCATCTTTGTTCTTGCCCTTGCTGTCAATTACCTTACCAGAAGTATTTACAAGAACGTATTCATGCTTAACATCTTCATCAGACTGAGTAAAGCTGATCTTATAAGCTTCAGTCAGATCTTCAGCTTTCTTGTTGCTGTTGTTTCCGATGTTTACACGGGTATCAGCAGTAGTGTTTTCCAGCAGATTGGTTGCAACTACGTCATCCTGATCCATGAAGTCCTTAGCATCATCTAATTTGTCGTAGGTAACAACGGTCTTGCCATTAACAGTCTTGGTAGCCTTATCAACAACGATGTACTTGTCATCGGAGTCAGCCTTTAACAGCATACCGGACTGATACAGCTTGTCATCTTTCTCACCAGTTACACCAGCACCCTTCTTACCGCCAGACTTCTCGAAGTAGAAGCTTGTATTCTCACCATCATAGTTGATAGTGGTCTTTCCGGTTCTCATAGCACCGTCATCGTCGCCACCGAAGTAGTAGCACTTGTAACCGTTTGGCTCATAGAATTCAATTGCGTTGTCAAAGAAATCGTCTTCGTTATCGAATGGTCTGTTATCATCATCATCAGCCTTAACGTCAGCGAAGTCTTCATCGCCTTCTTTGATGAACTTAAGACCGGTTAACATACGGCCATCGTTACGGAATGCGTACTTCTTGCCTTTGATGGTCTTGAATTCACCTGCGTACAGGTTACCGGAACCATCTGCATAGTACCAGGACTCTTCGTCATCATCATATTTCTCTTTGTTCAGCATTTCAGCAGGAACAACCTTGAACCAGCCCTTGCTTACACGGGAACCGTCTTCTACGCTGTTGTAGTACTTCCATGCCTGAGTATACTTAGCATACTTGCCGTTGCCTTCCCAAGCTTCGGAGGTGCTTGCAGTAGAAGCTGCTTCCTGGGCTTCAGTATCAGAAGCCTTCTTCTCATCGTCTTCATCCAGAGACCACTCAGCTACCATTGCACCGTACTCATCGAATGCGTACTTCTTACCGTTGATAGTTTTATCTTTGGTTCTCTCACCGGTATCATCATATGGCTTCTTACCGTTGGACTTGAAGTAGAACCAACGAGTCTGATCATCATCATCATTGAATGTTGGAGCGGTGTACTTGTAATCATCATTAGTTGCTTCGTCGTAAGAAACGTCGATCAGTAACCAACCAGTAGTCATAGCACCGTCATCTTCACCACCGAAGTAGTAAACGCCATCTTTGAATGCGTCATCATCGGTATTGTCGATACGCTCAGCGTTATCGGAAGAAACCCAACCGTACAGCATCTTGCCTTCATCATCGAATGCGTACTTCTTACCATTTACAGTCTTTAAGGAAACGGTATCAGAGTCACCCTGCTTTAAAGCCTTGCCGTTAGCCTGGAAGTAGTACCAGTAATGCTCTGGCTCATCATCATCGCCAGCATCTTCGTTATCAATAGCTACCCACTGGTTAGCTGCCATAACGCCGTTTACGTCAACATAGTAGTAGTTGTCACCGTCTTCGATCAGCTGATCTACAGCCATCTCACCGTTGCTGTCTAAGTAATACCAGTTGTTACCGGACTTAGCCCACTTATCTGTTACTTTGTCACCGTTTCTATCATAGTATACCCATGTTCCATCTTCTTCTGCCCAGCCTGTAGCTGCGAAAGATGTCATAGATGCACCGATAGCAAGCAGTGCTGCTGTTGATAATACAGCAACTAATTTTGTCTGCTTCTTCATAATGAATGCACTCTCCTTTGATTTTTGAAATACTTTTTGAAATTCCTTATTGCATTACGAGTAGATTATACTTCTGATAAGGAAAATTATCAATAGTTTTTTTGCATTTTTTGCATTTTCTCCTTTTTCTGGAGAATATTGATAATTTGTCCCGGATGAATAACCTCTCCATCACAGTTCATAGTATATTATAATTTCCGAAAAAAAGCCATAACTTTTACCTGTGATTTTTCTTACGTAATTATTACAAAAGTACAGTTTTATGCTGTTTTTGTATTTATATCTGTACATGTAACGTGTTTTATCCTTAAAGGCTTCATCCTGGATCCGAACCTGTTTCTTCCTATTATAAATACGCATAACAAGAAAAAACACCCGATGCGCAACAGCGCCGGATGTTTTTTCCCGTATATAAAATACTCTCTTCCCCTAAAAAGACCCCAGGTAGAGGAGCTGCCTTATGATTAGTCGTTTGCTCCTTGGCCTGGGGTCTTTTTCCAATAGTATGTTGTACACTTTTATATTTATCTTTTTTACTTATCAGCTCATCGAGCCTCAACTAATATATACTATTTTTTCGAAATATGCAACCATATTATTGTACTTTTGGAAGTACTTACAAATATAAAAAGAATATAAGGTAAATGACATCACAAACAGCTATTTTGAAATAACTGTGTAAAAGA
>OGGE01002285.1_pt1 | contig 9690 bp, 1 predicted proteins | sample 1571121 | NCBI WGS metagenome assembly OGGE01 (sample SAMEA2581959, study PRJEB24529) | metagenome | biome: Human gut stool | place: China | collected 2011
CGCCTGACTTAGCTTCTTCAAGCTGTGGCTTGATAACATCCCAGCCTTCCTTGCCACTGTCGTCCTTGATGTATGGCTTAATTGAATCTTCTTTTTCCTTACCATTATCCGTATCAGGCTGTGGCTTCTGATTCTGATTACCATTGTCTGTGCCAGACTGCGGTTTCTGGTTTTGGCTGCCATTATCCTTGTTGCTGTCATCGGACTTAATCTTAGCGATCGGCTGTGTGTAACTGTGTCCGCACTTGGAGCAGGTGTAGGTCATGATGCCTTCCTCTGTTGTCGTTGCAGCCTTCGTCACTTTTGATACATAGCTGTGTCCTGTTGCCGGAATATTCTCCGTGTAGCTGTTTCCACAAGAACAGGTATACGTCCTTACCCCTGCCTCTGTACAGGTTGCTTCCTTCGTAATGCTTCCCGTATAGTTGTGAGTGTGCTTTTCCTCCGGCAGCTTCGCAATGCTCTCTGTGTAGCTGCTGTTGCATCTGGTGCAGGTGTAGGTTCTGATGCCTTCCTCGGTTGTCGTTGGCTGCTTTGTCACGGTTGCTTTATAATCATGTCCCAATGCTGCCAGCTCTTTTCCGGTACTCAGAAGTTTATCACAGTCCGTACAATAGGTATCTCCTGCGTATCCGGTCTGCGTACAGGTTGCTTTCTTTCGGTTCTTCACGGTTGTATGCACATGGTTCGTGGCATCCACTTCACCAAAGGTTTCACTACAAACACTGCATACTGCTTTTGATACACAGGTAGCCGGTGTTCCGACCTTGTGCGGTTTTTTCTCGATTGTTGTACCAGCGGCAAGCTTTTCACCACAATCCTTACAGTAAGTATCTCCGGTATAGCCCTTCTCTTTGCAGGTTGCTTCCCGCTGATTCCGTATTTCAGTATGTGTGTGATCACATTCGCTTCTTGTAATCGTAATGCTTACACTTTCTGTCTCGTAGTTGCCCTTGTCAGTTCCTGTATAAATTGCATTCGCTGTCACTGCCACACCATCTGCAAGTGCCGTGTCCTTATCAGCCTCCTGCCAGCTCCATCCATCCGGAAGCGTAATATCGCCAACCTTCTTTGTGCTGTGCGCCGGAGCCATTTCAGCTTGCGGCATGTTCGGTGCCTGAGCTGCCTTATTTACAGTGATTGTAAGCTTTGTATCAACAGCATTATAATTATCCTTGTCTGATGGTGTAAATGTTACATCATACTCTGTCTTTTTGCTGTCTGCTGCTGTAGGCGTGCTACTGCTGTTCTTCCATGCAAATGTTCCTGTGATTTCAGTTCCATCTGCTGTCTGATAAGCCGCTTTTCCTCCGGTCAGGGTACTGTCTGAAAGTTTCTGTCCGTAGGTAAGTGCGCCTGCTGTCGGCTTCTGTGCAATTACCGGTGTTGCTTTAGTTACTTTAACTGTTATTGTTCTTGTTACTGTATTGTAGTTGTCAGCGTCATCAGGTGTGAATACTGCCTGATAGCCTTTATTATTTACAGTCGGAATGATATTCTTTCCTGTAAAGCTCCATGTTCCGGCAAGTGAATTGCCATCTGCCCCGGTCACACTGCCGCCTGTCATATCTGAATCAGCTAGTGCAACAGCAGGATTGTATACACGCTCTGCTACAGTTGGAACTGTTACTACTGCCGGTGTTGCCCTGGCTACTGTAATAGCCGCTGTTCCGGTAAGGTCCTCGTAATATTTGCTGTCATCAGGCTTGAATACCCAGCCCGCCTGTGTCGTTCCTGCAGTCGGTATGCAATCCGGATCAGCCCATTTGAGTGTTCCCTTTACTTCGGTGTCTGTATCTGCTTCCACAAAGGTAACATCACTAAATCCAAGCTTAGAAAGCTTGTCTCCATATGTAAGTGCATTGCTTCCATTTACAGATACCGTATTTCCGCTCTTTAATGTAACAAGCTTCTTATCCGTAATCTTGATTGTCATAGTATATACAGCATCTTCGTAATTTAGCATAGAAGCTGTCACTGTGATTGTAGCTGTAGCTCCAACCTGAGATTCATCTGCCTCTTTCACTTTATAGGTCAGTTTTCCGTCTTGATCTACTGCTACATCACTCAAAAGCTGCTCGTTATATGTATTTGTTAATGCGTATGCTGTAGTTCCCCTATCTGTCGGGAGCTTTCCTGCAATATCCACACTAATTGCCTTGTCATCTGAACCGGCTACATACGAATAACTCTTTTCCTCATCACCAATGTTCGGTGAAGCTGCTTTGTTAATTGTAAATACGACCGGATCACTTGCAAGTCCTGCATAGTTCTCTGTCTCTGCAATATAAGCCTTTACGGCATAGATTCCTGCATTTACAGGTATGGCATCTGTATATGCAGATTCATCCGAAGGTGCCCTATATGCAGTACCATCTGAAGCTGCTGTTGCATACTTATAAGTTACTGTACCGAATTTTGCTGTTGCATTTGGTTCTGGTGTCTCATCCTTCGCATAAGTATAATCAGAACAGCTAAGTTCTGTAGTAAAACTATTTGCTGCCTGTTTTACTGTAAGAATACCACTCTTGCCATCTGAACCGTTTCCAATAAAGGATACTTCATAATTGGCACTATCTGATGAGCCTGTAATTGCATAGGTTCCAACACCTGAATTGTCTTTCGCAGTAGTTGATAAGCTGATGACAAGTGCTTCTTCGGTATCATCTGCTACCAAAACATTGTCCTGGTAGGCATCACCTGAGGCAAGACTCCATGTAAGTGCAGGGTTTGTCTCTCCATAGAATTTTTCTTTATCAGCAATCACTACGGTAATCTGTTTCTTAGAAACTTCCGGTATCACTTCACAGGTTACAGAATCATAAGTATCTGCATCACTTCCTGTAGGTGTAAAGACAAGCGTGTATTTCTCACTTGTACCGACTGTCGGAAGCTTATCTGCATCCTCAGATGCCAGAGTCCATGTACCCTCAATCTTCGTGTCACTGTTTAGTCCTGCTGTCACAACTGCCTTTGTCATATCTGCCTTTGCAAACATGGCAGATACCGTATTACCATAAGTACCGGAAAGAACCGGTGCAGTCTTTACATACGGAGTCGTCTTTGTAGTGGTAAATTCAATAGCAGGCTTTGTTAATGCCGTTATATTGCCTGCCTTGTCAATGGCTGCTATCCAGACTGCAGTTTTCTTACTTGGATACAATGAAAAATAAACGTCCGGCTTTCCAAAATTACCTATTTCAATTTTATTATCACCTTTTGTTCCTGTCGTTTTGAAGATTGAAGGTGTCCAACTCGCAACAAAGTTTTGGTTAGCATTACTATACTTAAGTCCCTCCGTACGAACTTCCCATTGTCCACAATAAAGATTTTCGTCCGGTTTAAAATTCCACCCATTGCGGGGCGCCCATTTTCCATCGTTTTCGACAGCGAACTGTGGGTACTTTGGCTCACCTTTCATATAATTTTCAATATCTCTTTTGCAGTCGTCGTAGGTGTAGTCAGTAACCCCGTCAAATACTCCTTCGGATACAAAGAACCACATCAGCGTTGCATCCTCGCTTAAATTAACCTTGAGTATCGCCTCTGTATCCTTCAGGGTACCGTCTTCTTTTTTCGGGTCAGCTATTTTTACTACAGGAGCCTGTGCATCCACCACAATGCCATCGGTACAGATATAATCACTCTGATTTCCCGCACCATCCACTGCATAGGCATAGACCACGTAATTTCCTTCGCTGCTCAGGCTGCCCGAAATGGTTGCGCCGTCTGATGATGGAAGAATAGTGCCTGTTCCTGCGGCTGCTTCCCTAAACTTACCGCCTGCTGCCAGCGCATCCAGTTCATCCTTTGTCTTTACTGATGCCAACGCCGTATCTGAAACCTTCTCAACATAATAGTAATACCTGGAAATGCCGCTGACCTCAGCCACATCGGCTTTCTTATCATTTGCCTGTATCTTAATATCCAGTGTTGCATCATTATAAAGATAGCCAAAGCTGATGGTGTTCAAAAGCGACCGAAACCAGTTTTCCTTAATCTGGATACCATAACCATCCGCCACGCCATCCTTATCCGCCCAGGTCGGCGCGCTCTTATCAATGCAGATAGTTACCTCCACCGGCTCGGAAAGACAGCCCTTTGCCGTATCCTTTCCATAGAGCGTTACCGTATTTTTACCCTCCTGCGTGAAGGTATAGCCCGGATTTTTGCCTGCAACCGCCGCCTCAAGACCTTCATAAATCTCCACGCTGCCGTTTATACAGGAATCTGAAGCAGCAGCTTTACTGTTTCTGTATAAAATCTGAGATGCGTCATTTTGGTCATCAATCGCAAAGCTTACAGGCACATCCGCCCTGTACCATTTATCAGTGCCAGAAACCGGAGTCTGCGCCAGCGTAAAGGCATACGGAATCTCAAAGCGTATCGCCGCATTTCCCGTATAATTGCCCTTGCCGGTAAGGTTAAGCTTTGCCGGCTTTGCATCTGTAGTGGGTCCGGTCGTGTCTTCCTCCGTTACCGTAAAGTCTGTGTCCTTTACCAGAACATAGCTGCCGCCATCCGCACCTGTAACGCCGCTGTCTGTCAGGATCTTTTTAAGGTCTGCAGCTTTCCAGTCAAGGTCATCAAAAGAATACGGCTTTCCGGTGTAGTAAGCACAGCCACTAAGCGAGGTAGAAGGAATTGATAACTTACTTAAATCTCTCGGCGTAATCTCCGCTGTCAGCGACATCTCAACAGACGGACAACTATTATTTTCCGCCATGACCATAATCGTAAAAGGATAGCTGCCTGCATTGGTAACCGTATAGGTATTTGCGTCCTCATACGCCTTTCCATCTGCTCCTTTGCAAGTTATTTGCAGCGGAAATGTATCCATATACTCACTGTCAAATCCATCCGTTGCAAGCTTCTTACCCAGACAGGGCGCAATATAGCCGTCTGTTACCGGAATATGTGCATTCGCATCATACTTATCCGCTTTAAGCGTTACGCTTATCGCATCACTGTCAGCCAATGCCGTATGCGCCTTTCCATCATACTCTGTCGCAGCTGCCGTAGCGCCTGCTACCTGCATCTCACCCTGTCCGATTGCAAACTTAAATGCAACCGTACCATAGTAAGCGCCGCGTCCGGTAATTATCGCTGTAGGCGCATCAGTTGACTCTTTATTTTCATTACATTTAATGTTGTTTTCATAGACTACCGTATAATCTGCTTTTGTAATGTCTGCATTGGCAGAGTCTGTGGAGTTCTGTGCCAGCTCTTTTCCAGATTTGTATTCTGGTCCGGTAAGCTTTACATCTCCATTTTCAGTTTTCAGTGTAATACCCGTCATTACCTGCGGATAGCCATCGTAAATACGTCCCTCCAGACCCTCAATTATCAGTCTGCTTTTCTTATAGGCTTCCGCAAGGTCAGTCCTTTTACAGTTGCTGCAATAGCCATAGTCATCCTTCGTATGTGCCTTAAGGGTTACCTTGGAAGACGGCATCGTGAAGGAAAGGTCTGTCGTATCTATCGTTACTGCTTTGCCACCATAAGGCTCATAAGAGCAGACCTCGCCCGTGACCTTAATTTTCTGGTCCGTCGTACCTCCATTGCTGTACAGTCCGTAGGTTGCACCGTCCCTCTGCGTGACATTTGTGTCATTTTCTTTGTCTGTGGGCAGAGTGATACCACCAAGCTCTATCGGAAACCATACCTTAAATGCGCTGGCTCCTTGCTCTATTCTGCTGGCAATATCGCCAGCAGAGTCATGATTGCAGTAGATGCTGGCATTCAGATTACTTTCATCTCCTGTAAACGTATCAGGTATTTTTGCTCCCTTCTCTATAACTATCTCAGCCTTGCCAGAAGGAACCGTTACATCCTTTAGTCCAGCTACACCCTCGCCCAGCCGCAGTACAGCGGCATCCTGCGCCTGTGTACCTTTCGTATTACCAAGAAAGGCTATGTTTCCAACCACGTTTATATTTTCTATGGTAACATCCTGCTCCCCTGTCTTAAACAGGCTGTTTACCCTACCCGTCAAGGTATGTGGCTCATTACCCTCTGAACGCAGCGTTATCTCAGCTGGGAGATACGCTTTATTAGCCAACGCATGACCCCTAGTAGCTTCTGCATCCTTCAACAGCAGAATTTCCAGCTTCTTCCACGTCGTATATTCCTGCAGATTGTTCAAATTCGATTCCGTAGCTTCCAGACAACTCATAGCAGCATCCCATGTCAGAAAGTACTTTGTTTTTGTCTTACCGTCATTTTTCTCTATCTGAAACTTTACAACAGCCAAAGATACATCCTCCGGTGTATCAGCGGGAAGTACCTTTACATTGTTCAGCGTTTTTTCCGTTCTGCTTATATCGGTCTTAATACCAGATGAATAAAAGGCATAACCATCTGCCAGTGTATCCTCGATAGCATAGCGCTGTTCTTCATCAAGCAAATCGTCATTGCTTCCAGGAAAAGCATCCAGAGTAATTATCTCATACTCACCACCTGAAAGCGTTACTTCTGCACGCAGCTTGATACTGTGGTCTATCTGCAAAGTCTCTATCTTTGTATCAGCTCCGGATACGCTAAGAGCCGCACCGCCGCATACTCGAACCTCACCTCCATCATACGCACCTCCGGTAATTGTACAGGAAATGCCTGTATTGTCGCTATTAGCATTTCCAATATAAATACTTTGGATGTAATGACCGCCTTTTAATTCTCCAGTCGCACCGCCGGAAAATTTCAAGTTCCTCTCATAATTGCCATTCTCTACCGTAAGCTTTGCTTTGTTCTGAATAAAAATTGGGGCGTTCAGTGTTCCATTCTGTCCCGTGCCTGCGTCTTTAAAGACTGCCTTCACACCTTCGCCAATGATATAAAGACCATTTCCTGTAACGGTACAGCCATTGAGGTCCATACAAAAGCTGACATTTTTTGTACCCCCATCTATTTTCCACTCGCTTCCTGTCTCAGAAATATTTTTCAGGATTTTCAACGTAATTTCAAGGTCTGCATCCGCATCAGCAGCATTTACTGTAGCTTTAACTGCATCGAATGCTTTCGTAAGTGTTGCATAACGTGTTGTATTCCCACCTACCGTAACTTCCGCAACACCTTCTTCTACCGTAAAGACAGCCTTTTTGGAGGTCGCCAAATATTTACCGCAGGTCGCTACACAGTAGTATTGATAGGTGCCTGCCGAAAGTCCTGTAGGAATCCTGTAGGTCGCAGTTTTTGCACCCTGCCCCGTTTGTTCTACTTGGGTTTTTGTTGTTCCATTTATTGTTTCATCGGCATACCACTGATAGGAGATACTGTCACTGCCAGCACTGCCAGATACTGCTTCTACGGTTAGCTCAGGCGCCTCAGCAGCGGTATAGTTTTCCATCACAATTTCCGCTCCGCTGACAATCGTTGGATGCGTCGTGAAATAGAGCGGACTTTTAACAGCCATTACCTTTTTCCCTTTTTCTGTCCACCTGGCTGTTAGGTCTGCATAGGTACCACCATCATACTGTAAGGTATAGCCGACCTTCAGAAGGTCCTGCAGGGTTTTGTTAGAACCATTAGCTTCAATCGCACAGCCTGAAGCAGGGGTAAAGGTTCCCCCTGCAATCTGGCTGTTGTCGGGCAGAAAAAGACGTCCATTAAAGGTTCCACCCTCAATGACTACGGCTACCTTACCACTGGTATTCATTATAGTACCGCTGCCAGCATTCGCCGTTAAGGCAGCGCCTTTTTTAACTGTAATTTTAACGTTATAATTACCCGTGACTTTGACACAGTAACCCCCACTGTTCTCATTTTTAATAACTGCGCCTTCGCTAATAATACAGTCGGAGCAGCTGTCCGTAAACATAATGGTGCCATAGCCAGACCCAACATTTCCGGTTACCTCCGTATTGGTAATTGTACAGGCTTTACCTTTATCAATAGTAATGGTACCTACCTGATCACCACTACTTCCACTAATACTTGCATTGTCAATGGTACAGGTCACACCTCCCCACATCGCAACTGTGGAACCCTTTCCAGCATTTTTGATTGTGACACGCTCAATTTTCAGTATTGAATCATAATCTGCAGTTACCAGTCCATCCCCTTTAAATTTATTGCCATAGTCATAGTTGCCTGTAATTGTTCCCTTATTCGAGCCAGATGAGGTAATTGTTATATTTACTCTTTTAAAATATAAACGTGCATTGCCCCCCTGTAGTGTCAATGTATGGCCATCCAAATCCAGCTCTATCTCTTTTGCCAAACCGGTACCAATGGTAAGCGCACTTGTTATGGAGGCATCATCATTCAACAGTTTAATGGAAACTTTTTCCAGGTTTGCGCTTCAATGCCCGCCAATCCATGTTGCAAGGTCCTGAGCGGTATAGGGGGCTTTCTTCGTTCCATCAGCATCCGTTTCTGTTATCTGGACTGTACCACTCCCAGCCAGCAGCGCAATCCCATACTCGCCTACGAGCACATAGATGGTCGGAAGCTCCACGTCTTTACCCAATACGAGCTGGTTGCCGTCTCCATCCTCATTCGGCAGTACCGGCGTATAGGCATAGCAGAAGCCGTTTGACGCTTCACTGCTGTCAAATTCTTCTGCATCGCTCTCTTCCACATTCAGCTCCCACTTGATGTTTTTCAGACGGATTTTCTCCGTCGTTGTCCCTGTCTCAGAGGAAGCTGCTGCGTCAGAACTGCCTGTCGTCTTTACACTGTCTGCATTATCGGATGTAGATGCTGTGTCGGTTTTCTTTGCATTGTCTGCAACGTCGGATGTGGCTGCTGTGTCAGAGGCATCGTCCTTCTCTGCCGCGTATACTATGAGTTTATGCGGCAGAAGGGCATCCGCCATCTGGCCAATAAGCGCACCAAAAGCAGAGGGTAGGTCGGCACGTGCCTGTGTATCCTCTGTATCAGAGCTGCTAGAGCCATTTGGGTTGTTTGATTTGTCAGAATTTCCAGAATCCTTTGATGTATCCGAATCCTTTGTATCTGCATTTCCATTGTCAGAAGCACCAGACTTATCGGAAGCATCCGCATTGCCGGAATCGCCATCCTTTTCATCTGAGGATTCTGTATCCTTCTTATCATCAGAGGACTCAGTATCTCCATTACTGTCATCCTTCTGCGCATCGTCCTTCTCTGTATCTCCCGTCTCGGAAGCATCTTCTTCATCGTCGGCTTCCTTTTCATCCGCCTGCGTGGTCTTTTCTACCGTAACGGTCAGGCTGGTCGGAAACTTGATGTCGCTCTCAAGCGCACCGATGGGCAGGGTCTGCTCTGTGATGTCCTTTGAAAGCTCCTCAAAGGAAACAATAGTCGTTTTACCTGTCTCACTTTCATCGGTTTTTGCAGAAACCGAGAGTGCGGACAGGTCTACAGTATTGGCAACCATCGCAACGGTCAAGCCCATCACAAGTATGCGCTTACGCAGCTCCCTCCACCTGATTTTTTCATGGGTCTGCTGCCAATCCTTCTCTGGCATGGTGTTTTTCTTTTTCATGTAAACTCCTATCTTTTACCATAATCTTTCGGAATCTCTAAGCCAGTAAATACAAGGCTTTCAAATTCCTTTTTTATTAAAATCCCCCACTTTTTGCCCAAAACACTTGACAACTTCATCGAAAAATGCGGCGCTCCGCGCCTATTGATTAATAAGAACCGTCGCTTGCGGCGGCAGATATTTTTCGATTGGAGGCGATTTTTATGTTACCTGTTAACTGTGGC
>OGGE01002307.1_pt1 | contig 9605 bp, 7 predicted proteins | sample 1571121 | NCBI WGS metagenome assembly OGGE01 (sample SAMEA2581959, study PRJEB24529) | metagenome | biome: Human gut stool | place: China | collected 2011
ATCTATCTGCAATTATTTTTAAGTTTTCTGCAAATAGGAATGTTCAGCTTCGGCGGCGGTTATGCGGCCATGCCTCTGATCCAGGGACAAGTAGTCACGACTCACGGATGGCTGACCATGTCGGAATTCACGGATCTGATCACGATATCACAGATAACACCGGGCCCCATTGCAGTGAATTCCGCCACCTTCGTGGGACTGAAGATTGCCGGGATTCCCGGAGCTGTGGTGGCAACGGTCGGGTGTATTCTGCCGTCCTGCATTATTGTGACGATCCTGGCAAGACTATACCTGAAGTATCGTAATCTGGATCTGCTGCAGGGAGTGCTGAAATCTCTGCGGCCTGCAGTGGTGGCAATGATCGCATCGGCAGGGATACTGATCCTCAAAAATGCATTCTGGGGAAGTGCGGAGAGCATCTCCCTGACGGGAACTGAGTGGAGTATGGTGGTGATCTTCGGAATCTGTGTGTTGCTGCTTCGAAAGACGAAACTGAATCCCATCTGGGTCATGGTACTGGCGGGTGTCATGAAGGTGGGAATCTCCGCAATGACAAATGTTTTGTAATGTAATAGGAAAATGAGGAAAGCGGATCTGCTTTTTGCGGATCCGTTTTTTTCTGTTCTAAAAATCGAAAAACAAATAGCCTCAAAATGTCCGCGGGAAAAATACACTTGTCTTTATATAAGAAATACTATATAATAGCACATAATGTGTGCAATGAAGTACATGTATACATCAGAAAAAAGGGAAAGAAGAGTGTAAGTATGAAAAAACTATTTGAAAAGTGGAACAGCATCAGCCTGATCCTGCGTATCGTATGTGGTCTGGTCATTGGTGTGATCCTGGGACTGGTCGTGCCGCAGGCAACCGGTATTGCCATTCTGGGAGATGTTTTTGTAGGTGCCCTGAAGGCCATTGCGCCTTTGTTGGTATTCTTCCTGCTGATCAGTGCCTTGTGTCATGCAGGGAAGAGCCATGGCGGCATCATTAAGACCGTTATTATTATGTACATGTTCAGTACCTTTCTGGCAGCGCTGGTAGCCGTGATCGCCAGCCGGTTATTCCCCGTGACACTGACACTGGCAGACGCAGCCACCGATATGGCAGCGCCGGACGGTATCGTGGAAGTACTGAAGACTCTGTTAATGAATATGGTAGCCAATCCGGTATCCTCTCTGTTAAATGCCAACTATATTGGTGTTCTGACCTGGGGTGTGATCATCGGTGTCGGTATGAGAGCAGCCAATGATACCACCAAGAAAGTACTGGATGACATTTCCAACGGTCTGTCCCAGGTAGTCAGCTGGATCATCAGTATGGCTCCCTTCGGAATCTTAGGTCTGGTATTCAGCTCCATTTCTTCCAACGGACTGGAGATCTTCTCCGAATACGGAAAACTTCTGTTAGTACTGGTAGGTTCCATGCTGTTTATCTACTTTGTGACCAACCCGATCATCGTGTTCTGGTGTATCCGCAAGAACCCGTACCCGCTGATCTTCAAGTGCCTGAAGAAGAGTGCCATTACTGCGTTCTTCACCAGAAGCTCCGCAGCCAATATTCCTGTGAATATGAAGGCCTGTGAAGAGTGGGGAATGGATAAGGATACCTATTCCGTAACCATCCCGCTGGGAGCTACCATTAACATGGACGGTGCAGCCATCACCATTACCGTAATGACACTGGCAGCGGCAAATACTCTGGGGATTCACGTAGACTTCTTAAGCGGTATCGTGCTGAGTATTCTGGCAACCCTGGCAGCCTGCGGTGCATCCGGCGTGGCAGGAGGATCCCTGTTACTGATCCCTATGGCATGTTCGTTGTTTGGAATCTCCAACGATATTGCCATGCAGATCGTAGGTGTCGGCTTCATCATCGGTGTCATCCAGGATTCTGTGGAGACCGCACTGAATTCTTCCTCCGACCTGTTACTGTCCGCATCCGCAGAGTTCAGACAGTGGAGACTGGAAGGCAAAGAGATCAAATATTAAAAAATAGTCTGAAAATCATAACAGGCAGTCAGAAAGCTGTTATCCGATCGTGGGTAGCAGCTTTTCTGCAACTAAAAACTTTGGTGATTTGACGCGGTGATTTCTTGACACATTGTATGAGAAAAAGTACAATTAAGAGAAAAGTACTCTACGGTACGCAAAACAAAATAAGGATAAAAGGGATGGTGCACTATGGGGAAAACGATCAAAGGGTAAATTACGATGCAGGCGGTGATCTCACTGGTTCTGGCGATCCTGCTCTGCGAACTGCTCAGTGTGAGCACTTTACAGAACAATATGACGACACAGGCCAGAAATTTCGTGGAGGCACAGGCCGGAACCAATGCCAATGTAGTGAATGAATGGCTGGTAGAAGATGGAAACATTGTGCACACGATCCGCAACGGTGTGGCATTTATGAACACGAAGGATACAGATCAGATCATGGATTATCTGGAAGTGAATCTGGCGGATGCGGTGGCCGGAGTGAATAAGAACCTTCAGGAGATCACCTATTCCAGTGAAAATATGTCTACAGAGACCAAGGGCGTATTACAGAGCATCGGCAAACTTCAGCAGAATATGCAGCAGTTCCGTGTCTGAGTAAGTTTGGAGGGAAATTATGTGGCAGCCACAGGAAGACAATACGTATAATGATCTGCGGGAAAACTCCATCAGACAATGGCTGGAGGATATGAGCAGACATGAAGATGTAGCGGTCCGCGGAGGCGTGAAAGTCACCGCGGAATATCTGGAGGATCTGAAGAAGCAGATCCGTCAGTTAGAGGAAAAATGTGCATTGAAAGATGCCTATTTGAAGAAGATGAAAGAGAAGGCGGGACAGTGAGAGATCACTGTCCTGTTTTTCTATAGAAAAATGCTTGAATTTCTGGCAGAAGCGGGGCACGGGAGGGTTGACAGTTATCGGGAAAAAAAGTATCATATATAAGATATTGAGCTAAAATTGCGGGAAAGGCAATTTGCAGATATAAAATATACGAGCGGAAGGGTAGAAAACCATGGCACTTAGCAAGAAGCCTACAACGGGCATGAAAGATATCCTGCCGGAGGAGATGCAGATCCGTGATTACGTGATCAGCGTCATCAAGGACACCTACGGCAAATTCGGTTTTACTTCCATTGAGACTCCCTGTGTGGAAAATATTGCGAACTTAAGCAGTAAGCAGGGCGGTGACAATGAGAAGCTGATCTTCAAAATCTTAAAGCGCGGTGAGAAACTGAATGTAGCAGCTGCGACCACCGAGGAAGAGGTAGTCGACAGTGGGCTGCGTTACGATCTGACGGTACCGCTGGTACGTTATTATTCCAATAATGCGGCATCCCTGCCTTCTCCTTTTAAGGCATTGCAGATGGGCAATGTATGGAGAGCGGACAGACCTCAGAGAGGAAGATATCGTCAGTTTATGCAGTGTGATATCGATATTCTGGGAGAACCTTCGAATCTGGCGGAGATCGAACTGATCCTTGCAACGACCACCACATTGGGTAAGCTGGGATTCAAGAATTTCCAGATCCGTATCAATGAGCGCCGTATCCTGAAGGCAATGGCTGCTTACAGCGGATTCCCCGAAGAGTCCTATGACAGTGTATTCATTACGCTGGACAAAATGGACAAGATCGGTCTGGAAGGCGTGGAAGCTGAGCTTTTGGAGAACGGTTTTGATAAGGCGTGTGTAGACAAGTATCTGGAACTGTTCAAAGGACTGGAAAGTGCCGAGGACGGTGTGGCTTATCTGGCGGATACGCTGGAAGGATTCTTAGAGCCCGAGATCGCCCAGAGCCTCAGAGAGATCATGGACAGCGTCAAAGCCACCAAGGCTTCTGATTTCGAAATTGTCTTCGATGCCACTCTGGTAAGAGGGATGTCCTATTACACCGGAACTATTTTTGAGATCGCCATGCCGGAATTCGGCGGCAGCTGCGGCGGTGGTGGACGTTATGACAAGATGGTAGGCAAGTTCACCGGCAATGATGTACCCGCCTGTGGATTCTCCATCGGTTTCGAGCGTATCATCATGCTGCTCATGGAGAGAGGATTCAAAGTTCCTACGAGACCGAAGCAGGTAGCATACCTGATCGAAAAGGGCGTCAGTGGTGAAAGACTGTGTGAAGTGATCGCACAGGCCCAGGAAGCCCGTAAGGACGGTACTCAGGTACTGGTAGCCCGCATGAACAAGAATAAAAAATTCCAGAAAGAACAGCTGAACAAAGAAGGCTACGAAGAATTCGTGGAATTCTATAAAGAAGAATTAAAGAGATAAAAAGCAACAGACGAAGGAGCAAAAGCAATGATTCAGTCCAGAACCCATAATTGTAATGAACTTCGGATCGGCAACGTTGGCGAGAGAGTCACACTGGTCGGCTGGTTCGAGAACATGAGAAAAGTCAGCAAGAATCTCGGATTTGTCATTTTGCGTGATTTCTACGGAACCACTCAGCTGGTAGTAGAGACCGAAGAGATGATGAACGTGATGGATGGCATCAACAAGGAGTCCACCATCTCCGTGGAAGGTGTGGTAAGAGAGCGTTCCAGCAAGAATGCCAATCTGCCTACCGGAGAGATCGAAGTAGTGCCCGACAAGATCGAGATTTTAGGTAAGTGTATCTACAATGCACTTCCTTTTGAGATCAATCAGTCCAAGGATGCAGACGAGAATGCCCGTCTGAAATACCGTTATCTGGATCTGAGAAATCCGAACATGAAGAAGAACATCGTGATGAGAAGTCAGATCGTGGCAGAGTTGCGTCAGAGAATGTATGCTCTGAACTTCATGGAGATCACTACCCCTATTCTGACCTGTTCTTCCCCGGAAGGTGCGAGAGATTATCTGGTTCCTGCCAGAAATCATCCCGGCAAGTTCTACGCTTTGCCCCAGGCACCCCAGCAGTTCAAGCAGATCCTGATGGCTTCCGGTTTTGACCGTTATTTCCAGATCGCTCCCTGCTTCCGTGATGAGGATGCGAGAGCAGACCGTTCTCCCGGAGAGTTTTATCAGCTGGATATGGAGATGGCCTTCGCTTCTCAGGAAGATGTATTCTCCATCGTAGAGCAGGTACTTCCTCCCGTATTTGAAAAGTACGGTATTTATAAAAATGCTTCCAAGGCTCCGTTTGTACGGATCCCTTATCTGGAGGCTATGGACAAGTATGGTTCCGACAAGCCGGATCTGCGTATCGATCTGGTACTGACCGATGCCACCGAGGTAATGCAGGGCTGTGGCTTTGCTGCTTTCGAAGGTCAGACGGTAAAGGCTATCGTGGTGGATGGCTTCACCGCTACCCGTAAGCAGATCGATGCTATCTGCGCAGAGGTAGAAGTACAGACCGCACGCAAGGGATTCTGGTTCCGTGTAGACGAGAACGGAGAGTTCGTAGGCGGTATCTCCAAGTTCTTGCAGGATCGCAAGGAAGAAGTCATCAAGGCTCTCGGCCTTAAGAACGGTGACTTTGTAGGGCTTGCCGCAGGCAAGAAGCTGGAAGCGCAGAAGACAGCAGGTGTATACAGAAAGCTGCTGGGTGCAGCCAGCGAGAAACATATGAAGAAGGATTGCTACGAGTTCTGCTGGATTGTGGATTTCCCGATGTATGAGATCGGTGAAGAGTCCGGCGAACTGGAATTCTGTCATAATCCGTTCTCCATGCCCCAGGGCGGTATGGATGCGCTGAACAATCAGGATCCTCTGGAGATTCTGGCATACCAGTACGATCTGGTCTGCAACGGCGTAGAGCTGTCCTCCGGCGCAGTGAGAAACCATGATCCTGAGATTATGATCAAGGCATTCGAACTGGTAGGCTTAGGCGAAGCCGATGTGAAGGCAAAGTTCCCTGCCATGTACAATGCATTCTGTTACGGAGCACCTCCTCATGCAGGAATCGCTCCCGGCGTAGACCGTATGATCATGTTGATCTGTGGTGAGGAAAGCATCCGTGAGATCATTCCTTTCCCCATGAACAAGAATGCCATGGACATTATGATGGGAGCACCGGGTACGGTAGAGCAGAAGCAGTTGGATGAACTGCATCTGGCCATCACCGCCAAGCCGGAAGAATAATAATGAGGCTGTCGCACGATTTCTGTGTGACAGCCTTTATGTTGGGTATATATGGCAATTTGTCAGGAGAAGAATATGGCTGTAGGAATTTATGTATTGCATCTGCACCCAGGTGAGGAAGAAATCAGGCGGACATTCCTGCGGGAAGCTGCAGAATATGTGGATCCGGTGCGGTGTAAGAAGGTACAACGGCTGAAAAGCACCGGAGCAAAGGCAGCCAGTCTCGGCGCAGGAATGCTGTTGCAGAAGATGGCTCTGGATCTGATAGACGGTACGGAGAATACCGGAATCCTGTTTCTGGAAGAGGATGAGCTGCTTGCGGTGTTACAGGAGCGGATGCACCGGGACAAGGCGGGGGCGTTATCCTTTTCCTACGAATATGGAGAACTGGGGAAGCCACAGATCGTGAATATCCCGAAAAAATTCAATCTGTCTCATTCCGGAGACTATGTGGTCTGCGCGGTAGGAGACGGAGAAGTGGGAGCGGACATTCAGAAATGGGTTCCCTATAAGGAACGGACGGCAGAGCGTTTTTTTGCGCCAACGGAATGGAAACTGCTGCAGGAACTGCCTGCGTCACAGCGCACGGAACTGTTTTACCGATTGTGGAGCAGAAAAGAAGCCTACGGCAAATACACCGGCCAGGGGATTGGCAGTGCAGTGGGAGAAGATTTCTCCGACGAACAGAACTGGCAGGAAAAGCAGATATGTTTCCGGGAACGGGTTCTGGAGGATAGCTATTCGCTGGCGGTCTGTTACGGAACAGCAGAAGCGTAAAAGATAGGGAACGAGAAAGCTGTACAGGGATAGGAAGCATGAAAAGCGGATGCGCATTACATGGAAAGCGCGAAGAAATGAGGACTTTATGAAAAGATTAATGATGTATCTGAAAGATTATAAGAAAGAGTCCATACTGGCACCACTGTTCAAACTGCTGGAAGCATTTTTCGAACTGATGGTTCCTCTGGTAATGGCAAATATCATTGACTATGGTATTTCCAATCGAAATATGGGTTATATTGGCAAAATGGGGTTGGTTCTGCTCCTGCTCGGCGTAGTGGGACTGGCTTCCTCCATTACGGCGCAGTTTTTCGCAGCCAAGGCGGCAGTGGGATTTTCTACCAAGCTGCGTCAGGCATTGTTTGATCATATTGAGGATCTGAGCTTTACGGATATTGATAAGGCGGGAACTTCCACCATGATCACCCGTATGACCAGTGATGTGAACCAGGTGCAGTCCGGTATCAACATGACACTGCGTCTGTTCTTACGTTCCCCGATCATTGTCTTTGGTGCCATGATCATGGCATTCACCATTGATGTGAAATGTGCCCTGATCTTTGTGGTGGCGATTCCTTTGTTGTCCATTGTGGTATTCGGTATTATTTTATCCACAATCCCTATGTACAAAAAGGTGCAGTCCAGGCTGGATCAGGTATTGGGCATCACCAGAGAGAATCTGACCGGTGTCCGTGTCATCCGTGCATTCCATCAGGAAGCGAAGGAAGAAGAGCGATTCCGGGAGAACAATGAGGCATTGTCCGCCATGCAGATCTTCGTAGGTAAGATCAGTGCCTGCATGAATCCTGTGACCTATGTCATCGTAAACGGTGCTATCATTGCCCTGATCTATACCGGTGCGGTACAGGTCAATATCGGTAACTTAAGCCAGGGTGAGGTGGTAGCGATCATCAACTATATGAACCAGATACTGGTAGAGCTGGTGAAGCTGGCAAACCTGATCGTAACCATGACCAAGGCTCTGGCCTGTGCAGAACGTGTAGCTTCCGTTTTCGATATTGGCGCAGATGCTGTATATGTGGGAGTACAGGATCAGAAACTGGCGGATAAGGTAGATAAGAGCGCACCTTTCTTAGACTTCAAACATGTATCCCTGACTTATCAGGGAGCCGGAGCACCTACTTTGCAGGATATGAACTTCACCGTAAACCGTGGCGATACCGTAGGTATCATCGGAGGTACCGGTTCCGGTAAGACCTCCCTGGTGAATCTGATCCCAGGTTTCTATCCGGCGACAGAAGGTGAGATCCTGTTGGAAGGCAGAGATATCCGGACCATGAGTGATGAGGAACTGCGCGGACGTATCGGCGTCGTACCGCAGAAGGCAGTCCTGTTCAAGGGAACGATCCGCAGCAACCTCCAGTGGGGCAAACCGGATGCTACAGAAGAGGAAATGTGGAAAGCACTGGAACTTGCACAGGCATCGGAAGTGGTAGACGGTAAGCCCGGAAAGTTAGATGCAACTGTGGCACAGAACGGTAAGAACTTCTCCGGTGGACAGAGACAGCGTCTGACGATCGCAAGAGCCTTGGTCAGAAATCCCGAGATTCTGATCCTGGATGACAGTGCCTCCGCACTGGACTACGCAACGGATGCAAAACTCCGTGCAGCAATCCGGACTTTGGAAGATAAGACCACAACCTTTATCGTATCCCAGCGCGCCTCCACGATCCGCCATGCGGACAAGATCATCGTTCTGGATGATGGAGAGATCGCAGGTATGGGAACCCATGATGAGTTGTTAAAGGACTGCACCGTATATCAGGAGATTTATTATTCCCAGTACCCTGAACAGAGAGGAGGTGTTCGGTAATGCAGAAGAAAAATAACAAAGAGACGATGAAGCGGGTATTGAAATATATCCGGAAATATACACCGGCACTGGTACTCTCCCTACTGTTAGCAGGCCTGACCGTGTTACTGACCTTATATATCCCTATCCTCACCGGTAATGCGGTGGATCTGATCATCGGCGAGGGACAGGTGGATATGCCCGACATCTTTGCCATTATGAAAAAAATCGCTATCGTCATGATCATCACGGCAGTAGGCCAGTGGGTTATGAACACCTGCAACAACTATATTACCTATCATGTGATCCGGGATATCCGTACGGATGCTTTTGCGAAGCTGGAGATCCTGCCCTTAAAATATCTGGATGCCCATGCTTACGGTGATATCGTGAGCCGTGTTATTGCGGACGTGGATACTTTCGCAGACGGTCTGCTGATGGGATTTACCCAGCTGTTCACCGGTGTACTGACGATCCTGTGTACGCTGGGCTTCATGTTGGTGACCAATGTGCCCATCACATTGGTAGTAGTATGTATCACTCCGGTATCCTTCCTGGTGGCAAAATTCATTGCAACCAAGACCTACTCCATGTTCAAGGAGCAGTCCGAGACCAGAGGCGAGCAGACTTCCCTGATTGAGGAAATGATCGACAACCAGAAGATTGTAAATACCTTTTCCAGAGGAGAAGCGGTGAAGAGCAAGTTTGGAGAGATCAACGGCAGATTGCAGAAATGCTCTCTGAAAGCTATCTTTTTCTCCTCCATTACGAACCCGGCGACCCGTTTCGTTAACAGTCTGGTATATGCCGGTGTCGGTGTGTTCGGTGCGCTCGTAGCGATCAAGGGCGGTATCAGCGTAGGCCGTCTGTCCTGCTTTTTAAGCTATGCGAACCAGTACACCAAGCCCTTCAACGAGATCTCCGGCGTGGTAACAGAATTCCAGAATG
>OGGE01002318.1_pt1 | contig 9565 bp, 7 predicted proteins | sample 1571121 | NCBI WGS metagenome assembly OGGE01 (sample SAMEA2581959, study PRJEB24529) | metagenome | biome: Human gut stool | place: China | collected 2011
ATTTTTTTACTGCCACTAAGATACGATTTTTCCCCTCAGGATTTCGGGATGATCCGCGATTGTTACAATCGCCCTAACAATGTTATTTATATTTTACCCATTTGATCATTTCTTTGATGCTTGGTTTCTTTCCATACATTAAAATACCTACACGGTAAATTTTGGCCGAGAACCAGATGATGAGTAGGGCTGTGGCAAACAGCAAGGCAAACGAAAGCGCCAATTCCCATACCGGAATGTCGAATGGTAAACGGACCATCATCACGATAGGGGAGGTAAACGGAATCATCGAACACCAGAATGCCAGCGGGCCATCGGGATTATTCATGCTGTAGATTCCGGCATACAAGCTGAATGCCATTAAAAGCATAATCGGGGTCATGAACTGCTGAGCGTCTTCCTGCTGTTCCAGAGCACTTCCGATGGCAGCGAATAGAGCTGCATACAGTAGATAGCCTCCGATAAAATAAAGAACGAAGCTGGTGCCGATCATTCCGAAGTTGATTGAATTGATAATTTCCTGCACTTGGATGCTGATATCGGAAGAACCGGCAGCCACATTGTTTACGCCCTGTGCTGCCATCTGAGCGGCCACCATATCTTCAGGTGACGTGTTGCCACCGAAAAAGAAAAGGCTTCCCGATACCAAAACAGTTGTCAGGATTCCCCACAGGAATACTTGTGTCAGGCCGACAAAACCGATGCCGATGATTTTCCCCATCATCAGGTCGAATGGCTTGACGGACGAAATCATCACTTCGATGATACGGTTCGTCTTTTCTTCCATCACTCCCTGCATGACCATCCCACCGTACATGATGATAAACATATAGATAATGAAGGTCAATATCATACCCAAGATAGAGGCAACCTCGGCCGAAGTGCTTTTCTCGCTTCCGTCTTCGTCCCATTTGATGGTCTTGATATTGAAGTTGATCTTGCTGTCTTCGATGATCTGTTTCAGGTTGTCTATATTGTAAGAGGCGAGTTTCTCGTCTTTCAGGTATTCAGACAACGTTTTGTCGATCGTATTTTTCAATCCTATCGGAATTTGCTTTTGCGAGTAGAGTGTTGCGGCGGTCGGATTTTGCAGCAAATCGTCTGTTATATTCAAGAATGCGAATATTTCCTTATCCGGATTTTTACGATATTCTTCCAGGCTGGAACCTTTTTCGGTGATGAAAGTGTATTCTTCTGTGTCTTTGAACAGCGAGGCGTATTTGCCTGTCGTGTCGATGATCGCCACCTGCTTGGCATCATCTCCTTTGATAGTGGATAGCCAAAGCGGGACGAATACCAGTGCGGCAAACAGGAACGGCGTCAGGAAAGTCAGCAACAGAAACGATTTTTTGCTGACACGGCGGAGGTATTCTCTTTTTATTATAAGTCCTATCTTATTCATGCTTGCGTAGTATTTGTACCGGAGACGGTGTTAATAAATATGTCGTTCATTGAAGGTATCTCTTCCGTAAAAGAAATAATTTCGGTCTGTCCCGCCAATGCGGAGAGAAGGGCAGAGTTGGTAATGCCCGGCTCTTTATGGATGCGTACCTCGCTTGTTCCGGCCAGGTCTTTTTCCGCCAGCAGGCTGAACATTTCCGGGATGGGTTGCAACTTCCCTGATCCAGTATGGAAACGGATGGTGAAATTGTTTGTCCGGAAACGACTTTTCACTTCTGTTACATTGCCGGAAAGTACAACTTGCGAACGGTTGATCAAGGCGATATTATCACAAATCTCTTCAACAGACGACATGTTGTGCGTGGAAAAAATGATCGTGTGTCCAGCATTCTTCAGTTCGAGAATTTCTTTTTTCAGCAATTCGGCATTCACAGGGTCGAATCCGCTGAACGGTTCGTCGAAGATCAGAAGTTTCGGTTCGTGGATGATGGTGATGATAAACTGTATTTTCTGTTGCATCCCTTTGGATAGCTCTTCCAGTTTCTTATTCCACCAAGGCATGATATCGAATTTTTCGAACCAACGTATCAATCTTGTGCGGGCTTCCTGGTAGGAGAGTCCTTTGAGCTGTGCCAGGTAGATGGCCTGTTCACCGACTTTCATTTTTTTATACAGGCCGCGTTCTTCCGGCAGGTAACCGATCTGATAGATATCTTCCGGCTGGAACTCACGTCCGTTAAAGCGGACAAGGCCGCTGTCGGGGGCCGTGATGCGGTTGATGATACGGATCAGTGTGGTCTTGCCGGCTCCGTTCGGCCCTAATAACCCGAAGACTTTCCCCTCGGGAACTTGGATGCTAACCTTGTTGAGGGCGAGGTGGTTGGCGTATTGCTTTACCACGTCTTCCGTTTCTAAAAAGTTCATAGGCATTACATTTTTAATATGATTCTTTCTCCCAATTCTTTACTTAATATATTTTTTATTTCATTCAGGCGTGTGAGCTTTTTCATCAGCTCGAAAACCTGTTCCATGTCTTCGTTGTTTTGCATGTTCTTGATCTGCGCCTGTATCTCTTTGATTTGCGAGAGGATATAGGCATCTTTGAAAGCATACAGTTCCCGGATTACCAGCTGGTCGAGTTTGTCTTCTTCCTGTTCCAGCTCCCGGTATTTGGTGTGATACTTGCTAAGCTGATACTTTTCGCTAATCAGGTTGGCGGCAAGGCGGCTCACGTTCGGGTCGGGATGGGCGAGGAAATACCGGTTTGCGATGAACCCTTCGGACTGGCAACGGTCGGCCGCCTCATCCATCATACTCTTGAAAAGCGGAGTATAAAAGGTCAGGTCATCGCGTTCCAGCTCGGAACGGATATATTCGGAAACGCGGATTATGACTTCCTCGTTCGTCTCTTCATCCGTATATTGAAACAGGATACGCTCGCCATAACGTACGATGTACCGCAGCAGGACGATTTCGTATGCCTCGTAAGGTGAACGCTTCGGTCCGGCCGGAATGTGTGCCGGCGGTGTGAAAGGTGCTGTCGGCGGTATGCTGCCTCCTCCGTCATCGGGACCGTATTCTTCAGGCGGTGGCGGCGGGATCGTATTGTCAGGAGGCAGGGAACTTTCCTGTGGTTGTTCCGTCAATGCCTCTTCCGGGTAAGGTTGGTAACCAGGGATATCCGGATATTCGGGGAGATTGACAGGAGTAGCTGGGATGGAGGAAGGTGAAGTATTTGTCTGCCTTTCCCCCTTGTTGAGACGGATTTTGTTTACTTCGTTCAACAGAAGCATCTCGTCTATTTCCATCATCGCACTGCATTCCCGGATATAAAGGGAGCGGGCGATATTGTCGGGGATGATGGCTACCGTCCGGATAATATCGGAGATCAGTGCCGACCGTTTGATAGGGTCTGTTCCCGCATCATCCAATAGCAGGCGCGTTTTGAAACGGATGAAATCGGTTTCGTTCTGCCGGATAAACTCGGCAAACTGGCTCGCATTGTGCTTGCGGGCGAAAGAATCCGGGTCTTCTCCGTCCGGGAGGAGCACCACTTTCACGTTCATACCGTCTTCTAATAGCAGATCGATACCGCGCAAGGCTGCTTTGATACCGGCTGCGTCGCCGTCATACAAGACCGTGATGTTGCTGGTGAAGCGGTGTATCAGGCGGATCTGCCCCTGTGTGAGGGCCGTACCCGACGAGGCAACCACGTTCTCGACTCCTGCCTGATGCATGGAAATCACATCCGTGTAGCCTTCCACCAAGAAGCAGCGATCAGCCTTTACGATCGCCTGTTTGGCGAAATAGATTCCGTAAAGCTCATTGCTCTTATGATAAATCTCACTTTCGGGCGAGTTGACATATTTGGCCGTCTTTTCGTCTTTCTTCAGGACGCGTCCTCCGAAAGCGACGACTTTTCCACTGAGCGAATGGACCGGAAAAATGACACGCCCGCGAAAACGGTCGTTTACCCCGCCGTTGTCGTAGGTGATCACCAAACCTGTCTTTTCGAGAAATACTTTTTTGTAGCCGCTCTTTGTCGCGGCTTTATACAAGGCGTCCCGTTGGTCGAGGCTGTAGCCTAACTGGAATTTACGAATCGTATCTTCGCGGAAACCACGTTCGGCAAAGTAACGCAGGCCGGCAGCTTTGCCTTCCTGGTGTTCGTAGAGCTGGGTCGTGAAGTATTTCTGTGCCCAGCTATTGACGATCAGCATACTTTCGCGGTCGCTGCGTACCTGCTTTTCGCGTTCCGACAGTTCTCGCTCTTGTATTTCGATGTTGTATTTCTTGGCAAGATAGCGAAGCGCATCATAATAAGAAAGCTGCTCATGCTTCATAATGAAGTGAACAGCCGTACCTCCTTCGCCGCAAGCAAAGCATTTGCAGATATTCTTTGCCGGCGATACATAGAAAGAGGGTGACTTGTCGCTATGAAAAGGACACAACCCTACATAGTTTATACCTCGTTTCCGAAGGGTAACGAATTCGGAAACAACGTCCACAATGTTTGCAGCATCCAGTATCCGGTCTATGGTAGGTTGATCGATCATTGCTTATCTTTTTATGGATTGCAAAGGTAAAAAGATTTCAGATTTATGATTCAATCGGAACAAATAGTTTTCGCAGATACATTTGCCTATCACGTTTATAGTGGTAGAGGTGAAGGTAAAAAAAGTTACCTTCTCCTTACATAAACCTTGTTAAACAAAGCGTGTGGTTAAAAGGTGAATGGTGAACCATAAAGTTGTCGAAAACATTTGTTCAAAAGTAGTCGGGAGTCGTTTTATTGGGTTTCCGTCCCCAGAAAGATAGCCTAAAGGCGAAAAAACAGCCTATGACCTATGCGAGGGCAGGCTATAGGGGGATGGCAAAAAGGGTATAGGCTTTTCGGAAATAGCCTATACCCTTTCAAAAATGCTGCCTACAGTTTGTTTTATAAAAAGCAAAATGTAACGTATAGCGTTACGATCAGTCGAATCTCTTGGTGTAAAGTTATTCTTCAATCTCCATCTCATCCAGCAAATATCCCGCTCCGGCATATTTGTCCATGATGAAGAGGACGTAGCGGATGTCGACAATGATGCTGCGCTGGTAGTCGGGGAGATACTGGATATCGCCACCGACTCCTTCCCAGTTGCGGTCGAAATTGATTCCGATCAGTTCACCGTTTGCATTCATCACAGGGCTACCGGAGTTTCCACCGGTCGAATGAGTGGTTGTACTGAAAGCAACAGGCATTTTTCCGCCGGGAGCTTTGTAGCGTCCGAAATCTTTGGCGGCATACAGCTCTTTCAGGCGGGTGGGTACAACGAATTCCCAGTTGGTGGAATCTTCTTTTTCCATCACACCGTCCAGTGTTGTCTGATGACCGTAGTAGTCGCAGTCACGCGGGCTGTAGCCTTTTACCTGTCCGTAGGTGAGGCGTAAGGTAAAGTTGGCGTCGGGGAAATTGGCACGATCGCCATACATGGCCAGCAAACCTTTTACATAAGTACGGTGAGCCATTGCATACCCATCTTCAAATTCTTTTAAGGCATTCTTCAGATTGGTTTCTTCTGCACGGACAGACTTGGCAAAAAGAATCATCGGGTCGTTTTCCAACGCTTTGACAGATGGGCGGGAGAGGAATTTATTGAAATTATCCTCACTACCGAAGATGGATTCCTCGAACAGATAGTCGACGAACCGGTCCGTGTCTCCTTTGAACTTCTTGTCAATCAGTTCGAAATAGGTCGGTTGTGCTTTCGGATCGATCTGGCTACGGTATTCTTTCAGCATCACTTTGGCGATTTTCTTGTCTACGTCGGCTGAGTAATTGTTGTTGGCGAATCCATGATAAGCCCGTTCTAACAACCGGAGTTGTTCCTGTCTGGCTTTTTTGTCTTTCCCTTTCAGGGCATCTATGAGGACCTTCGTTTGAGTCGGCACGCTTGTAAATTCAATCCCTCTCAGAATCGCTTCGTCCAACATCCAACTGCGGAAACGCAGGTCTTTACGATCCGATACGATCTGTTCGAGTGCCATCAAGGCATCGGGATAGCTCGGTTCGCACATTTTGTTGGACCAGGCGATCAGTTTGTCCTGTTCCTCCTTTTTCACTTGTTCGAAATTCCGCTTTTTGATGGCCCAGTTGCTGCCGATCGCATTTTTGTAAGCATTTGTCGAGCCAGCATATTTGCTGGCATACTGAATTCGGACAGCCGGGTCTTTCAACATCTCGTCTAACATGACTTTCTGGCGCAAATCACGGATGTGGATACGGACCGTGTTGTCGATATCACGGCGTTCCGCCACTTCCCAGGAAGTATAGTATTTATTGGTCCGGCCGGGAAATCCCATCATCATGGCATAATCGTTTTCCTGGACGCCTTTCAATGAAATCTTGAACCAGCGTTTCGGGCGAAGCGGGACATTCTTGTCGGAGTAGGGAGCCGGCATAGACACGGAAGATCGAGAAGTCGCCCGTATGACGCGGCCACATCCAGTTGTCGGTATCAGCGCCGAACTTCCCGATCGACGAGGGAGGAGCCCCTACGAGACGGACATCGGAATAGATTTTCTTTGTGAACATGAAATACTGGTTACCACCGTAGAACGCCTTTATCTCGACTTCCGTGCCCGGATTGTCCTGCAGGAACTTTTCTCCGGCTTTTGCTTTTGCCAGTCCGTTCAGAAATTTAGGGGAGAGGAAATTCATGCTGTTAGGATCGGTGTCTTTTTCCAGTTCCTTTTTCACATAGTCGGTCACATCCTCTATTTTATCGATGAAAGTGACGGTCATGCCGGGATTCGGAAGTTCCTGATCGCGCGACATGGCCCAAAAGCCGTCTGTCAGGTAGTCATGCTCCAGCGTACTGTGACGCTGGATGCAGCCGTAGCCGCAATGATGGTTGGTCAGGAGCAATCCTTCCGGTGAAACGATCTCGCCCGTACAACCGCCTCCGAAGATGACGACGGCATCTTTCAGGGAAGCCGAGTCGGGGCTATAGATGTCATAATCTTGCAATTTAAGTCCCAGAGCTTGCATTTCCGGGAATTTTTGTCCTTTCAGCAAGGGTAACAGCCACATGCCTTCATCGGCTGTTACCGGTAGCGACAGGATGGCTGCCGCGAGGGAGATGATGAGTCTCTTCATTGATTTATGATTTATGAATTATGAATTATGATTTCAGATTTATGGCTTTATCGTCTTCATAAATCATAAATCTGAAATCATAAATCTTACCATTGTTTATACGGATGTTTTGTCAACATCGAGTTATAGTAACGACGATCTCCACTGACCTCTTGTCCGATCCAGTCGGGCCGTTCAAAAGGTTCGTCCTCGGAAGCCAATTCTATTTCCGCTAAGATCAGCCCTTCGTTCTCGCCATGAAAAACGTCGATTTCCCAAGTGTGTTTTCCTGCCGGGACCAGATTGCGCATTTTGTCTATGGCGCCGGGTTCGCATAGTTTCAATAGCTCTTCCGCATCCGCTAACGGTATCTTCTGTTCGAACTCGTAGCGGCTCAACCCTTTCTCATCCGATGCGCCCTTGATCGTGAGGAATCCTTCTTCCCCCCGGATGCGCACCCGTACTGTCCGTCCGGGTTGTGAACAGATATACCCTTGCACGATACGTTGTGCCGAGGTCACTTGCCGGCTGAAGTCACCGGTGACAAGGAATTTTCTTTCTATTTCGGTAGCCATGATGAGCAGTGGATAATTGACAACTTATTTAATCGTTACCATCGTTGCTCCGAAGCCGTATTCGCGGAAGGAGGCATCTTGGTAATAATGTTGTTTGTATTTTGTTTTTAGTTCTTTCTCGATTGCCTTGCGCAGTACCCCGTCGCCTTTTCCGTGGATAAAGACGATTTTCTGTCCTTTGTTGGCTGCGTATTTGGAGAGCACTTCATGGAATTTTTCCAACTGGTAGTTCAGCATGTCAGCGTTACTCAGCCCATTGGTGTTGTCCAGTAGTTCAGTGATATGCAGATCCACTTCGAGGATAGCGCTGTCTGTCGCTTTCTTCTTGACGATTGTTTGGGGAGCGCGGCGGTCTTCGCGTACCTTCTGCTGCATGGCTTCCTGCAATTCGGCTGCGGAAATCAGCAACTCTTTTTCGGGGATATCCTGGCGCACGATCGGGTAGACCATTGCATCTTCGTCGAAGAAATCGTTTTCCATGAAGCAGTGTTGCTTATAGAATTTGACCGTATCGAGATGGAGTTCTACCGAAATGGCATTCTTCAATGAATAAGGTTTGTCTTTTTTGAACGCGATCAGTTGCACGCAGATACGTTCCAAGTCGTTCAGTTCTTCTTTGCCGAATTCTTCCAGGAAAATCTGTGTATTCGGCTCCACGATACCGTTATAGCGGCTGATCCAACTGTTGTTTTGGCGATTCATATAATTGAAGAACAGATAGTAATTGCTGTCGTTGATGAAATAGGTTTCGTAACCGCTTCCCTGCATCACTTTGGCAGGCTCTATCGGGAGGTAAGCCAAGTAGATATTCAGCCGTTCGCCCTCTACGGTCTCCGTTACTTTTTCCATTTCGGGTTGAGGCGCCGGTTTCTTTGGTTGTGGGGCAGGACTCTGTGTTATGGGAGGCAGCGGTGAACGCCGGGAGCTATGTACTTACATCTCGCTGTCTCCTACGACTACACATTCGCGGATCAGCGCCGGCACTTCGAATCCGTCTTCATCTTCCACCAAAACCTGGTCTTTTCCTTTGAAACTACGAACGACACCTCCACCGGTGCTGTTCAGGAAACGCACTTTGTCTCCTACTTTTATGTTACTCATAATTCGATTTACTTTTGTTATTTGCCACAAAAGTAGTAAAATTCAGCGATTAATCCGGTTTCGGACGGTTGATTTGCCAACCCTGCTTTTTATAGGAAATATCAGCATATCATTTTGCTATACTTATAAAGGCAAAGCATGGCAAAATGAAGTGTTAAAAAATATTACCCGCGATACTAATTCCAAATACATGCATAACTAATCCGATTTAGATGGGGTGGTAGTGACATTTTGATAAATCCGGGGTCGGATTCTTGTTCGTGTTTTCTGATGCTTTTTACCTATAAATTTGTACTTTTGCAACCCGGTTCGATTAAAAGAGCCTGTAATAGCAAAAGTCATGACAACACAGACGCAACAGATACGCATCGAAGATTTTGATTATCCGCTGCCTGACGAGCGGATCGCCAAATTCCCGTTATCCAAACGGGATGAATCGAAACTCTTATTATATAAGGAAGGAAAAGTCAGCGAGAGTATATTCAAGCATATTACGGATTACTTGCCGGATGGATCTCTGATGGTATTCAACAATACGCGGGTGATCCAGGCACGTCTGCTGTTTCAGAAAGAGACAGGTGCGAAGATCGAGATTTTCTGTCTGGAACCGGTCGAGCCACATGATTATGCTTTGGTTTTCCAGCAGACTGAATGCTGCCGCTGGACTTGCCTGGTCGGCAACCTGAAGAAATGGAAAGAGGGGGTCTTGAAGAAGGAGGTGCAGTTTGGCGACGAGACTGTCATACTGAAAGCGGAAAAATTACAGACCTGCGGGGATAGCCATCTCATCGAGTTTACATGGGATCATCCGACTTGCACCTATGGAAGCAGGCTGGATCAGAAAAACGAGACTGCATACCTTATGGAG